>ENA-OQDC01000671-OQDC01000671.1-human-gut-metagenome-genome-assembly--contig:-NODE-671-length-22534-cov-4.724550_pt1 | contig 22534 bp, 23 predicted proteins | sample MGYA00242770_ERZ504601 | MGnify/ENA primary metagenome ERZ504601 (study PRJEB26092, sample SAMD00036305) | human gut metagenome | host: Homo sapiens | study: EMG produced TPA metagenomics assembly of...
GGATGGACGGACCGCTGGTGTATCTGTTGTACTGCCAAGTGCATCGCAGAGTAGCCAAGTCTGGAAGGGATAAACGCTGAAGGCATCTAAGCGTGAAGCCCCCCTAAAGATAAGATTTCCCATACCGTAAGGTAGTAAGACCCCTTGAAGACGACGAGGTAGATAGGGCAGAGGTGGAAGTGCGGTAACGCATGGAGCTGACTGTTACTAATCGGTCGAGGCTTTAACCAAAGAAGGCTGAAGTGTAGGAGATGTAGAAAGATTCTTGTATGTTGTTTTGAAGGTATATCCTTTATATATAGATTTAATATGAAGATTCAAGCATTCTTAGAGATAAGGATGTTTTTTTTATTGCATAGAAGATTTCGATGAAATCCCTATGCAATAAAAGCCCTCCGGGCAGGATCACACTGCGGCGGAAAAGATTGTTAAATCATAGTAAAATAGATTGACGATATCAGAAAAATCTGATAATATAACCCAGAATGAAAACAAAGAATGTTGAGAGATATTAGTAAAGATGTGAAAGGAGGTGTATGTTCATGGATAGTTGCGATCGTATAGGACGAAGTTGTATGCGGGGTCAAAAAAGAAAATATAAGATGCGAATGCTGCTCTCTGTGAAGATACATGAATAGCAACATTTGTATTATGATATCCTTTTTGATACACCGCGAAACAGAATTTTGCAACCAGATTTAGGAAAAGAAGGAGGATATCATGAAAAATGCAAGAAATCAGCATAGAACAGATTATGCAAAAGAATTGATCAAGATCGTACAGACAACGAAAGATAGAGAAGAATTAAAGAAAAAGATCGCAGCTTATCACGAAAGAGATATTGCAAATGCAATCGTAGAATCAGATAAAACAGTTAGAAAATGTATCTATGACATTTTAGACATTGCAGATATTGCAGAGATTTTTTCTTATATCGAAGAGGAACCAGGAAAATATCTGGAAGAAATGCCAATTGAACAGGCAGCGAAAGTTGTATCAAACATGGATTCAGATGATGCGATGGATCTGTTTGAAGAATTAAATGAAGAAGATAAATACAAATTATTAAAGAGACTGGATAAAGAAGCAAAAGAAGATGTTCAGAAACTGCTGTCTTACGAGGAAGATCAGATCGGTAGTTGTATGACGAATAATTATATCGTAGTAAGAAATGATGTAACGATTCGTGAGGCAATGAGTACACTTGTAAAGCAGGCAGGAGAACATGATAATATCCAGACACTTTATGTGATAGATGAGAATGGGATTTTTGCAGGAGCGATCGATCTGAAAGATTTGATCATCGCAAGAGAACATGATAATCTACAGGACATCATAAGCAGTTCTTATCCTTATGTATATGAACATGAAAAAAATCAGTGAATGTATGGAAATCTTAACAGGTTACGAAGAAGATTCCATCCCAGTACTGACACAAGATAAGAAAATCGCAGGAATCTTAACATCTTCCGATATTGTAGAATTGGTCGATGACGAGATGGGAGATGACTATGCAAAACTTGCTGGTTTAACAGAAGAGGAAGATTTAAATGAACCCACGATAGTTAGTATGAAGAAGAGACTTCCATGGTTGATCGCATTGTTATTCTTAGGAATGGCAGTATCCTCAGTTGTTGGAATGTTTGAATCTATTGTTGCGGTATTACCAATCGTTATCTGTTTCCAATCCCTGGTACTTGATATGGCGGGAAATGTTGGAACACAGTCTTTAGCTGTAACAATCCGCGTATTAATGGATGAAAATCTGTCAGGTAAGAAAAAGATTTGCTTTGTTATTTAAAGAAATGAAGATTGGTTTTTTTAAATGGAGCGAGCCTAGCGATCATGGCACTCGTATTTTTAGGGGTGTACATCCATTTATTTAAACATTATGCATGGATTTCTTCATTTCTGATTTCAGGGTGCGTAGGAATTTCACTGATCGTTGCGATGGTGATTTCAAGCCTTGTAGGAACGATCATTCCAATGTTCTTTCATAAGATCAATATTGACCCAGCAGTGGCTTCTGGTCCATTGATCACAACTATCAATGATCTAGTTGCAGTTATCACATATTATGGACTTTCTGGTCTTGTGTTGATTCAGTTATTCCATATATAAAGAAGAGAGTGGCAAAAATAAATTCTTGCCACTCTCTTCTTTATATGTTTGGTGCTTTATTTTTCATGATCGGAATATATTCATAAGTTGGTTCAAGATGATGTTTGCTATATAACTTATAATATTCGATAAAGATACGATTCATAATCTGAGGTATCTTTGTTTCATCAGTCTCATATAAAATGATCAGATACTGCATGGAACTGTAATGAGTACAGATATCAACTTTTCGAATTTTTTGACGGATCGCCTGTTCCATGCAATCAAGCGCATCCTCGATGTTCTCGATATACATGATATGATCAGGATTTGTTTCCATCGTGACCATCACTAGATAACAGTGATATTTGTAGCGGTTACCCAGATGATGCATATATTCATAGATTTTAGCAAACTCACGATAATCAAGATCAAGTACACCAGAGTAATTACCATTTTCACGTAATGCTTTTGCAATTAAAGAGAGATCATTTTTAACCGTGTGGTCGTCACACCCAGATTCAGAAATCTGCCGATAAAAGGAGAAGTCGCTTTTTCCATTTTGTTTTACGAAATATAGTGCTTTATCAGCTTTTGTATAACATTCGTCAAAAGAATCTCCAATATTGCACATATATAGTCCGGCAGAAATGGATGCAGCATGAAGCTCAGGATCTTGTTCCTTTCGAGTATTAAATTTCTTAAAAATAGCAGTTATAACTTCTGTAATACTATTTTGATCAGCATTTGGCATAAATAATAGGAATTCATCTCCGCCAAGACGACAGACAAGACATTCACTGGAATATTCTAATAATAGATTACCAAGAAGCTTCAATACACGATCACCAGCTTTGTGGCCATAGATGTCATTGATGGTTTTTAAATTGTCCATATCCATAAAGACAAGACATCCGCTGTGGCGTTTCATCAACTGCGCAATGGCTTGCTCACCTTTATTTCTGGTTGGAAGCCCAGTTAAAAAGTCGAGATTTTCTTTGGCTTTTTGTGTACGGATCGTGCTCATGATGTCAGAAATGAATTGACTCATTTCGATTTCAGCTTCAGGAATCTGAGTATTCTCAGTGATACTTAAAAGATCTTCTTTGACATGAATACGGTCTTCCCTTAATAGTTTTAAAAAGATATCAGTGATCTCAGGATCAAACTGAGTCCCTTTATTATTCTCTAATTCCTGTATGATCTTTTCTGGTGGAAGTTGATTTCGGTAAATTCTCTGGGAACTCATAGCATCATAACTGTCAGCAACCGCAACAATTCTTGCATGTAGTGGAATCTCTTTTCCCTTTAAACCGTCAGGATAACCATTTCCATCATAACGTTCATGATGATTGCGTACAATTTCTTGTACGTGATCGATCAGAGAAATATTCTTTAAGATATTTGCACCAATGATCGTATGTTCCTTAATAATAGAAAATTCTTCCTCAGAAAGTTTGCTTGGTTTATTTAAAATGGTATCAGGAATAGCAATTTTGCCGATATCATGAAGATGAGCAGCATTTTTTAGATTACTAAGTTCTTTTTCATTCCATCCAAGTTCACGAGCAATCAAAACGGAATACTCTGCAACACGATGAGAATGTCCTTTCGTATATTCATCTTTTGCCTCGATCGTGGTGGATAACATTTGCATCAACTGCAGAGACATCTCTTCTATATTTTTTTTACGTTTATCGAGTTCTTCCTGCTGCTGGCGTTTGATGATATCACGGATGATATGGATCGTATAGATCACATTTATAAACAGTAAGATCAAAATAGCGATACCGACAAATACACCAGAAACAGATACTTTGTAATATACAGAAATTGCTTCAAAAATCACAGAAAGCATTGTAATAAGCAGTCCAAAGAACAACAGGCAATCACTTCGACTCCGATGATTCCAATATCTGATCAGAAAAGTAAGAATGACAGCAAGGAAAGTAATAATAAGGATTGCGTGTGCTGCTGGCATTGTCTCAATATAATCTGCAACGCCTGTAAGATGCAGGATCGTACAGATGATAAAATTCAATAAAGCAATAAAACAAATCGATTGAAAGATCTTTTATATTTACCTTTCTGAAGATTATTGACATATAAGGAAATCGGCAACGGACATAACATGAGCATAATAAAACATGAAGTTGCAAGTCCAGATGCATTTGGAACAAGGATCTGCCGCATTTTTGATTCTCCGATCATCCAGACAGAACCCATAAGCGTACACCATCCAAGATATTCCATATTAAACTTGGTTTTGTAAACAATTCCAAGGGCGATACTGAATAAGATTGTGACAATCGATGCAAAAAAGATAAATGATCCGATCACGGTTCCAGAGAAGTTATGATTGAAAATATAACTCCAGATCTGCATTTGATCTCCACAGTAAATCGTATTGACAACACCAGAGTAGTTACTCGTATATGTTGTAAGTTCCAGACAAAGTTCCTTTCCGGCATCTGCAGACGAAGTATTGCAGAATATATAACGGCTGGCAGAGTTTTTGCCAAATCGGTGCAGGCTTTTTGCATTGTACTCTTTTCGAAGTTTTCCATCAATGTAAAAACGTACATCTTGAAGGGAAGAACGGATTGCGATCACATTCTCGTTATAATCATCTGGAAGTGTAGTAGTAATGATCATCGTCTGTTTTGCTGGAACTTTATAACGTCCAGGAACAGAAATGTTTTGTTTTGTGCCATCGGATTTCTTCCATGTAAAAGTACCATTGTAGATGATGGAATGTCCAGATTGGTCAAAAAACTGTTCATCAGGTCCTAAAATCTGAATCCCAATGAACCAGACAAAGATGATCATCATCAAAATATAAAATAGTCTGGAAATATTTTTATTAGTTTTGTATGGTTTTCTGATCAAAAATAGTTTCCCCCCTCCATTTGTTGATTGCATTGTATATCAAAATCAACATAATTAATTTTATTATACGGTTTTATGATTCAATTTGCAATTTAAACTATACTTGACAGATCAATAATTTTTTTGTTAAAGTAATCAAACAATCAATATTCCATGAGGGAGTAGTTCGCGTCATACAAAGACGTGATTTGTCAACAGACTCGGTAATGACTCGCAGATATCAAGCAAGTCAGCCTGGCAAATATTAAAGAATGAGACTCATGTATGTTCTTATAGTACATCTGGAACATACATGAGTTTTTCTTATGTATAAATAAAAAGACAATTTTGAAAGGAGAAAAACAAATGGAGAAATTTATCAACCAATCCCCATTATTTTTAGTGATCATCTGTCTGATCATAGGATTTGCATTTTTAATGAAAGGAGCAGACTATTTTGTAGAAGGAAGTTCAAGTGTCGCCAAACGTTTAAAAGTTCCTTCTATTATCATTGGATTGACGATCGTAGCCATGGGAACATCACTTCCAGAAACTGCAGTCAGTGTAACAGCGTCTATTGCCAATAATAATGCTCTGGCGATCAGTAATGTAGTTGGTTCTAATATCTTTAATATGATGTTTGTGATCGGAGTCTGTTCAATTTTAGCAACGATCGGTGTAAAAAGAGAAACAATTATAAGAGATATTCCATTATCTCTTGTATGTGCGACATTACTTCTCATATTTGGTTATCTTGCATTCGGAGATAGATCACATATGATCCTTGGACGTTTTGATGGAATCATTTTCCTTATTATATTTGCCGTATATGTTCTTATGATGGTTTTTCAGGCAATGCGTGCCAGAAATAATCAGGAAGTCGTACAACTTGAAACAATGGAAAATGAAGAATTGATGATCATGTCTTATCCAAAGAGTCTGTTATGTATCGTTGGAGGTGCAGCAGCCATTGCATTTGGTGGAGATCTTACAGTTGATGCCGCAAGCAGGATTGCCATAGATTTTGGAATGAGCCAGAATCTTGTAGGATTAACGATTGTTTCGATCGGAACGTCTCTTCCAGAACTGGTCACATCCATCGTAGCCGCAAGAAAAAATGAAGTTGATATGGCAGTTGGAAATGCAATTGGTTCGAATATCTTTAATATTCTTATGGTACTTGGAATTGCATCCGCGATCAGTCCATTACAATTGATCGGTGAAAATATTATCGATATTGTTGTATTAGTCGTATTTTCTATCGTTGTATGGTTCTTTGGAGCAACAAAAAAAGAGATTTCAAGAACAGAAGGAATCATAATGATCTGCTTGTATTTATGCTATAGTGCATACATCATTATGCGCTAGTCGTAATCATTGACATTACACCACTGCCACTATAAAATATAAGGTATACAGGAGGAAAGAAAATGCAGATATCAAGCAGATTTACAATGGCGATTCATATGTTTGCATGTATAGATGTATTTAAAGATATGAAAATGACCAGTGATTTTATGGCAGCAAGCATCGGAACGAATCCCGTGATCATAAGGAAACTTTTGCAACAGCTCAAAGCAGCAGACCTGGTTGAAGTATTAAGAGGAACTGGCGGCGTGAAGGTGAAACGTCCATTTAATGAGATCACATTTTTAGATATTTATCAGGCTGTGGAATGCACACCACAGGAAGAATTATTCCATTTCCATGAGAAGCCAAACCAGAAATGTCCGGTAGGCCGTAATATCCATCATGTGCTGGATAGTAAATTAGATAAAGTACAAAGGGCGATGGAACAAGAACTTGCTAAGATAACCTTAGAAGATGTAAAAGAAGAGATGGAAGAGTGGATCAGGAAGGAGAACGAATGATCAGATTAGCAACGATCGGAACCAACTTTATCACAGACTGGTTCATGGAAGGAGTTCAGGAATTAGAAGAGATTAAATTAACTGCGGTATATTCAAGAAATTTAGAAAAAGGAAAGCAGTTTGCAGCAAAATATGGTGTAGAGAAAGTATATAACAATTACGAAGAAATGGCACAAGATCCAGAGATTGATGCTGTTTATGTAGCAAGTCCGACTTATATGCATTACGCACATTCCATTACAATGATCAATTATGGAAAACATGTTTTGTGCGAGAAACCAGTCTGTTCAAATCGTGAAGAATTAGATATACTTACCCAAGCAGCGAAAGAACAAGGTGTTGTATTTATGGAAGCTATGAAGAATGTTCATTCACCAGGATTTTATGCAATGATGGATAATCTTCATAAGATCGGAACGATAAGGAGAGCTACGATCCAGTATTGTCAGTATTCTTCTAGATATGACAAATTCAAAAATGGTATCATAGAGAATGCGTTCAATCCAAAGCTTTCTAATGGGGCATTAATGGATATTGGATCTTATTGCATCCATTTCCTCGCAAGTTTATTTGGCAAACCAGAAAAGATCTTGGCGGACAGCATTTTTCTTGAAAATGGAGTTGATGGAGCAGGAAGTGTGATCGCATCTTATGGAGATAAGCAGGCAGAGATTATTTATTCCAAGATCACAGATTCTAAACTGCCAACACAGATTCAGGGAGAAAAGGGCTGTATGATCATTGAAGAATGTCCGATCATTAAGAAGATTACGATTCTTTATCGTAATGGGGAGAAAGAAGAATTACAATTTGAAAAAAGAGACAATCCAATGATCTACGAGACAAGAGATTTTATAGAACTGATCAAAAAACATAAAGTTGATCATGAATTTTTAAGATCATCAGAGATTGAGATGGATATCACAGATGAAGTACGAAGACAGACAGGAATCATATTTCCAGCAGATAAGATCAGAGAACAATGATCCTAAGTAAGAGATTTTAAAATAAGACTAATAAACAAGAAGGGAAATCAAAAAACATGAGAAAGATCATAGCAGCAGGATGTTTGATGATGGCAATGTCACTATGTGTGGGATGCTCATCAAAGAAAGAGGGCAGCAAAGAAACAACAACAGCAACAACGGAAGCCAAAATGAAAGTACAGTCCAAATATAAAGTACCAAAGATCACAGCAGCAAAGAAAACGGATCAGCTGGCTGAAGCACAAAAGGGTGAAACAATTGTTACGATGCAAGTCAAAGGTTATGGAGAGATGAAGTTTAAATTTTTTTATGAAAAAAGCACCATTGGCAGTGAAAAACTTCGTAACACTTGCATCAAATGGATATTTTGACGGACAAATCTTTCACAGAGTCATTAATGATTTTATGATCCAGGGTGGAGATCCAACAGGAACAGGTACTGGAGGCGAAAGTATCTGGGGAGAAGAATTTAAGAATGAAGTCTGTGATGAACTTTTACCTTTAAGAGGGGCGTTATGTATGGCAAATTCTGGAGCTGATACAAATGGAAGCCAGTTCTTCATCGTTCAGGCCAAATCAGATACAGCAAAAAAAGGTCTGGAAGAAGGAACTATGGATTTTACCAAGAAACAAAAACAATTATTTTTAGATCAGGGTGGATACCCATCCTTGACAGGAAGCTATACGGTATTCGGACAGATGATCGAAGGATATGATGTGTTAGATAAGATTGCAGCATGTGAGACAAAGGATAGTGGAAGTGGGGAACAAAGCCAGCCGGTGAAGAAAATTGTGATTGAGAAAATGGCGGTTTCAAATGCAAAATAAATAAAAGGGGAAACAGGTGATGATATGCTGATCGTTGCACTTGATGCATCAAGGAAAGAACCTTTATATGAGCAGATTTATAATTCTATAAAAGAAGAAATTGTAACAGGAGCTTTACCTTTCGGGGCAAGGCTTCCTTCTGCAAGAAGACTTGCAAAACATCTGGATGTAAGCCGCAATACAGTGGATACAGCTTATGCACAGTTGTGTGCAGAAGGCTATATAGAGTCAAAGCCAAAAAGGGGATTTTTTGTCTGTCAGGTTGAAGAACTCGCAGAATTACATATTCCAGTTAAAATTGAGGACGAGGAAGAAGAAATCAAGAAGGAAGAAGTTCCTTATGATTTTTCTCCGGTAGGAGTTGATATGACGCAGTTTCCATATCATATTTGGAGAAAACTTTTAAAAGAGATCATGATCAATGATAATAGTGAATTGTTCCAGAAGGGAAATTTTCAGGGAGATTTAGAACTTCGTAAGGCAATCATGTATTATTTGAGACAGTCAAGAGGTGTGCATGTTCACACTAGCCAGATTGTAGTGGCAGCAGGAATGGAGAATCTATTGTTTTTGATTCATCAGATTCTTGGAGAGAAAGTTTCTATCGGAATTGAGAATCCAGTATACAAAAATGCTTATGAAATCTTAAAAGAACTAAATTTTAAGATTCATCCGATCACTATGGATGAATCGGGAATGTGTGTGGAGCAGCTAGAACAAACAGATGCTAATCTGGCCTATGTGACACCAGCACATCAGTATCCAACTGGAGTGATCATGCCAGTTGGTCGTAGAAGCCAGTTACTAAGATGGGCAAAAAAAGACCCAGACCGTTATATTATTGAAGATGACTATGACAGTGAATTCAGATATCAAGGAAAGCCAATTCCAGCAATGCAGGGATTAGACGATGGAGAAAATGTAATCTATACTGGAACATTTTCAAAAGCGATCGCACCGGCCATTCGTGTATGTTATATGGTATTACCTCAAAAGCTGGTAAAACAATACCAGAAGATTGGGCGGACATTTTCATGTGCAGTATCAAGAATTGATCAGAAAGTATTAACCATGTTTCTGACAGAAGGACATTTTGAGCGGCATTTAAATCGCATGAGAAACATTTATAAGGAAAAACATGATCAGCTTATCATAAGTCTTAAAAAATTGGATTCAAAGATCAAAATATATGGACATGGAGCTGGTGCACATATCATTGTAAGCTTCCCGGTAAATGATCCTTACAAGTTCCAGAAAGAATTAAAACAAAGAGGTGTGATGATCTATCCGCTTTCATGGTACTATATTGAAGGAAAGCCATCGACAGAAGAATATATTTTAGGGTTTACTAGAATGAAAAAAGAAGATATGATAAGAGGGATTGAAATTATAAGAGAAGTACTCTATTCAAAATAAACAGTGGAGGACAATCATATGTCAGAAGAGAAGAATCAAAACGAGATTGAGGAAGTAACAAATGAAGACGAACACAAAGATGTAGAACATTACTGCTATCTTTGCAGACGTCCGGAATCTGTAGCCGGTAAGATGTTAGAACTTCCTAATAATATTTACATTTGTACAGACTGCATGCAAAGAACATTAAATTCTATGAGCAATGGCCAGTTTGGTTTCATTGATGCAAGAAATATGGATCTTGACAGCATGGACATCACAAAGATGATGAACGATATGCAAAGTATGCAGCCAAAAGCAGAAGTAAAGAAGAAAAAGAAAGACAAAAAAGAAACGCCAGAACTTACATTAAAAGACATTCCAGCACCACATCAGATCAAGGCAATGTTAGATGAATATGTCATTGGACAAGATTATGCAAAGAAAGTCATGTCTGTTGCAGTATATAACCATTACAAACGAGTGGTCACAAATACAATGGATGAGATTGAAATCGACAAATCCAATATGCTGATGATCGGACCAACAGGAAGTGGTAAAACATATCTTGTCAAAACACTGGCAAGACTGTTAAAAGTGCCCCTTGCAATCACAGACGCCACATCATTAACGGAGGCCGGATATATTGGAGATGACGTAGAAAGTGTCTTATCAAAGCTTCTACAGGCTGCAGACAACGATGTAGATCGTGCAGAACACGGAATCGTATTTATCGATGAGATCGATAAGATCGCCAAGAAACAAAACACAAACAGCAGAGATGTCAGCGGAGAATCCGTACAGCAGGGACTGTTAAAACTTTTAGAAGGAGCAGAAGTCGAAGTACCAGTCGGAGCTACAAGCAAAAACGCCATGGTACCACTGACAACGATCAATACAAGAAATATCCTTTTTATTTGCGGAGGAGCTTTCCCAAGACTCGAAGGAATCATCAAAAAACGACTGATGAAGAAAACATCTATCGGATTCGGAGCAGATCTTAAAGATCACTTTGATAACGAAGAGAACATCATCTCCAAAGTCACAAACGACGATCTGAGAGAATATGGAATGATCCCAGAATTTATCGGAAGACTTCCAATGGTATTTACATTAGACGGATTAACAAAAGAAATGTTAGTCAAGATCTTAAAAGAACCAAAGAATGCGATCCTGAAACAATACCAGAAGTTATTAGAACTAGATGAAGTCAAATTAGAATTCGATGAAGGAGCATTAGAAGCCATCGCAGAACAAGCCCTGAAAAAGAAAACAGGAGCCAGAGCATTACGTGCGATCATCGAGAAATTTATGCTGGACATCATGTACGAAATACCAAAAGACGACACGATCGGAAGTGTAACGATCACAAGAGGCTACATCGAAAACCACGGAAATCCAGAAATTCATCTAAGAGACCAATAAATACAATACAGATAATCCACGATACATCTAAACACAATGCAGACGGAATTATTAACCAATAGCTTTCCGTCTGCATTTTTATGTGATTCAATAACCTTCCGTATAAAAGAATATAGAAAATAAATAGTAGTCAATTTGACTACTATTTTATTTTCTATATTCTATTGATTACGAAAGATTATTTAATAACCTTAATCCATCCTTCAGGTGCTTCGATATGTCCCATCTGGATTCCTGTTAAAGTATCATATAATTTCTGGATGACTGGTCCCATTTTTCCATTCCGCTTGGGAAACAGATTTCGTTACCATGATCATAAATCTTTCCTACAGGAGAGATAACTGCGGCTGTTCCGCATAATCCACATTCAGCGAAATCTTTTACTTCATCAAATAATACTTCACGTTCTTCAACTTCAAGTCCAAGATATTCTTTTGCTACATAAACTAAAGAACGGCGAGTGATAGATGGAAGAATGCTGTCAGATTTAGGTGTTACGACTTTACCATCTTTTGTAACGAAGATAAAGTTAGCTCCACCTGTTTCTTCTACTTTTGTCTTGTTGCTGGGTCAAGATACATATTTTCATCAAATCCCTGACGATGAGCTTCCATGATTGGGTAAAGGCTCATTGCATAGTTTAATCCAGCTTTGATGTTTCCTGTTCCGTGAGGTGCAGCACGATCGTAATCACTGACACGGATAGTAATAGGTTTTGCACCTTCTTTGAAGTAAGGTCCTACAGGTGTAGTGAATACACGGAACTGGTATTCGTTTGCAGGTTTAACACCGATAACGGCGTCACTTCCAAACATATATGGACGGATATATAATGTAGCACCAGAACCAAAAGGTGGTACGAATGCTTCGTTAGCTGCAACAACTTTCTCAATGGCTTCTACAAATTTGTCTTCAGGGAATACAGGCATTTCAAGTCTTCTACAAGAATCTGCCATACGGCTTGCATTTAAGTCAGGACGGAATACAACAATATGTCCATCTTCAGTTGTGTAAGCTTTCATTCCTTCAAAACATGTCTGAGCGTACTGTAATACACCGGCACATTCAGAGAGTGTGATCGTAGCATCTGTAGTTAATGCTCCTTCATCCCATGCTCCATCTTTATAATTTGCAACAAAACGGTAATCTGTTGGCATATAACCAAAACCGATGTTAGCCCAGTCGATATTTTTCTTTTCCATAATATTAATGCACTTCCTTCTAATCTTATTGTAGAGTCGTTAGCCAGTCTATGGATGGTTGGCTAAAAATTCTTATTGCTAACAGTTTACACCCGAATATTTATGACGTCAAGATATTTTATACATCATAACCATGAATGTTTTTCACCGATGGCCCATAGGTAAGACCAACACCTTGAGAACTTTTTGGTCCCTTTGGATAACCGATACCGCTGTAATAGATATAATAGGTGCCATTTTCTACAAAGAAGCTGCTGCGGTAAATACCACGGTTATCCCATGTTTTCTTCTTTTGGGATGGTTTTAAGATCGTGATACATTTCTTAAAATCATGTTCATTTTTAGAAGAAGTATAGTAAAGATTCATTTCTCTGTGCTTATGACCATTAATGAAAGCAACAACGATTATCTCATATCCTTTGTTCGTATGAATGACATCGAGATGCCAGCTGCGAAGATTATTTGATGGATATTTTAACTGAATCTTGCGTGGATTACTCCAATGGAATCCGTCTTTGCTTTCACGGTATAGAATCGGATATTTTCCTTTGCAATTAACGGTCCACATTTTATATCGTCCATTTTCATAGATGATCGATGGACTTAGAATGCGGTCAGTGTGTGCATCAGAAACCAATATATTCTGAGCTTTACTCCAATGGATACCATCAGTTGTTGTGCGTTTCATGATCTTATCGATCTGGGTACGATTATCAACCTGGCGCCAGTAGCATTCCAAAGTATTGATATCCTTTCTATATACAAGATGTGTATCAGAATTATATTGCTTGTCAGGATTTTCAAATGGAGTTAGTGGATCCAATGCAACAGCTTTTCCTTCTCCTTCAAATGGTTTCCAGTGAATTTTATCATTGGATACGCAGACATGGGGATTTTCTTTTCGCTGGTCAGCACCTGGGTATGGTGTATAAGCCATCCAGTAGCGGTAGCCGTTCCAAGGTTTGTCAAAATTCAAGACTTTTGGGTGAAATGCCTGATCATCACCATAAGAACTGATGATATTAAGTTTTGATCTGCAAAGTTTCCGCTCCCAAGAGGTGTCTGTTTTTGCAGGCTGGTTAAGTTCTGTCTGCGTGTTTTTTTGGGTGCACAAGAAGAAGTGACGATCAATAAAGTTAAGATCATCACCAGTGTCAATGCTTTTGTTCTTTTTTAACATAATCTCCTCCTTATTGTATGCAGCCTTTCAAATCTACGATCAAAAATCAGAAAATTCACATAGATTTTGCAAATGACTGACTACAGTATAACACAAGAAATGACATTATTTTCATAAAAGCATCATAATTAAGGAAAATGAAAGAAAGTTATTGGGAAAGTATGAAAAATAATGATATAATATTACAGAACAATAAAATAAGCGTAAACGAAAGGGGATTCTTCTCATGGACCAGATGAAGTATCTAAAGGAACTGGCAGTGCGTTATCCAAATGTCGCAGCTGCTTCAACGGAGATCATTAATCTTCAGGCAATCTTACATTTGCCAAAAGGAACAGAACATTACCTGTCTGATGTCCACGGAGAATATGAGAAATTCAGTCATATTATAAGAAATGGATCAGGAGCAGTCAGAAGTAAGATTGAGGATGAATTTGGAAATAAACTAACAAAAAAACAAAAGAAAAATCTAGCATCTGTTATCTATTATCCAGAGCAGAAAATGGATTTAATGGAAGAAGAATTACCAAGGAATGAACTGTTAGAGTGGCAGCATGATACGATGGTACGGCTTGTGCATGTTGCAAGAGCGGTTGGAAACAAGTATACAAGATCAAAAGTAAGAAAAGCAATGAATCCTCAATTTGCCTATATTATGGAAGAATTGATGGTGGAACATCGAAGAGCAGATAAGAAAAAATATGTAGAACAGATTCTTGAGACGATCATAACAACAGGAAGGGTCAGACAGTTTATCGCAGCAATGGCACATCTGATTCAGGATCTTTCCATTGACCATTTGCATGTGATCGGTGATATTTATGACAGAGGTTCAGGTCCACACAGGATCATGGATTGTATCATGAAAACGGAGAATGTAGATATTCAGTGGGGAAATCATGATATTTTATGGATGGGAGCTGCATCCGGGCATCGGGCATGTATTTGTAATGTAGTAAGGATCTGTGCAAGATATAATAATCTGGATGTATTGGAAAATGGTTATGGAATTAATCTGATCCCATTGGCAAGATTTGCACTGGAATGTTATAAAGATGACGATTGTGAGCTATTCCATGCATCTGGAGAAGTTGATGAAAGTAACATCCGTGAAGAAGAATTAAATAAGAAGATGCATAAAGCAATCGCCATCATTCAGTTCAAAGTTGAAGGACAATTGATCAAACGGCGTCAGGATTTTTTAATGGACGATCGATTGTTATTAGACAAGGTTGATTATGAAAAAGGAACGATCACATTGGATGGAAAGGAATATGAACTAAAAGACAAGAATTTTCCAACGATCGATCCAGAAGATCCATATAAGCTGACAAAAGAAGAAGAATACGTGATGGATCATCTTGTGACCGTATTTAAATATTGTGCTTATCTTCAGGAACATGTAAGATTTTTGTTTGCGAAAGGAAATTTATATAAAGTATTTAATGGAATGCTTTTGTATCATGGCTGTGTACCGTTGAATGAAGATGGTACCTTCCGTGAGGTAGAGATCGAAGGAAGAAAATATGCGGGAAAAGAACTTTATGATATCTTGGAACATCTGGCAAGACAAGGGTATTATGAAGAGAAGAATATGAAAGCTAGAAAATACGGACAGGATATCATGTGGTTCATCTGGTCTAATGAAAATTCACCTGTTTATGGAAAAGCAAAGATGGCAACGTTTGAAAGGTATTTTCTGGATGATGCAGATCTTAAGAAAGAGAAAAAAGACTATTATTATCAATGGTATGAAAATGAAACAGTGATCAATCAGATCTTAGAAGAGTTTGGTTTAGATCCGGCGACAGGAAAGATCGTCAATGGACATATGCCAGTTGCGGTCAAGAAAGGAGAAAGTCCGATTAAATGTGGTGGTAAACTGTTTGTCATTGATGGAGGATTTTCAAAAGCATATCAGAAGACAACAGGAATTGCGGGATATACACTTGTTTCGAATTCGTATGAATTAAAAATCGTAGCACATGAACCATTTGTATCAAGAGATACAGCAATTCGTGAGGAAACAGATATTCATTCTGACACAACGATTATCAATAAGGTAACAAAACGAAAATGTGTTCTTGATACGGATAATGGAAAAGCATTACAAGAAAAAGTGGCAGATCTTGAACAGTTATTATGGGCTTATCAGAAAGGACTGATTACGGAGCGTATATTATAGCAAGTTGCAATGGTAAGACAATGAAGTGTAAGGTTACTGTAAAATAACAAATTAAGAAGTTGCAGCATAAACTATAAAAAAATCCGAGGTATTCTTATGCCATGCGAAAATGCCGCCCAAAGTGATGACTACTTTGAATTTATTGGAGAATATAGTGGAGTTGTTGACTATGTAAAAGAAGAATTTAACACCGAATGTATCACAGTCATCGATCAAAGATTTGCAATCGCATACGTCCCGAAAAATGGACGGACATCAATCTACGGACAAAACTGCCCATACAACACGATCCCAAGATGTTTTGGCTTGATGGATACACAGATGTTAGAAGATGTTGGAGTTGCACAAGTAAGGAGAAGTACGTTAGAACTTTATGGAAATGGTGTCTTGGTCGGAATGATCGATACAGGAATCGACTATGAACACCAGGCATTCCGCTATGAAGACGGTAGCAGCAAGATTTATTCTCTATGGGATCAGACAATCAAAGGCAATCCAGAAGATACCTTCCTAGGATACGGAACAGAATACACAAAAGAACAGATCGAAGAAGCACTAAGAAGTAAAGTGCCGCAAGAAAAAGTACCATCGAAGGATGAATCCGGACATGGTACTTTTTTAGCAGGATTAATCGCAGGAAATGAGGACAACGAAGCAGGTTTTTCAGGGATTGCCCCAAATGCAGGACTCATTGTTGTCAAGTTAAGAAAGGCAAAAGATTATTTAAAAGAATACTACTGCATTGACCCAAAATACGAAGTATATGCAGAAACAGATATCATGCTGGCAGTCCGCTATATTGATGCGATCGCAGAACAACTGCAAAGACCTGTTGTCATATTTTTAGGAATCGGAACAAGCCTTGCATCCCATCTTGGAACAGGTCCATTAGATCAATATCTGTCAGGCAGAGCTATGCTTCGAGGAGTCGCAGTCGTCACAAGTGCCGGAAATGAAGGGCAGGCAAGACATCACTACAGCGGTCAGGTTTCACAAAATGCATCCAAAGTAGAAGTAAAAGTCGGAGAATCAGAATATGGATTTACGATGGAATTATGGGGATTAGCACCAAACCGATATTATGTGGATATCGAATCACCATCTGGACAGAAAACGGGAAGGATTCAAGGAGGATTAAGCGGACAGAGAGATGTCACATTTTTACTGGAAAGAACAAGGCTGATCGTGGAATATTTTACAGTAGATACATCTGCAGGAGCACCTGTCATCGTTATGAGATTTCAAAATCCAGCCCCCGGGATTTGGAATATCTATGTCAGCGATGATGAAGTTGGAAACAGAGAGTTTGATCTATGGCTTCCAATTACAAATTTTCTAAGTGAAGACACATTTTTTTTCAGAATCGACACCATATAATACACTGGTAGCACCATCCAATACAGGATTATTAATGTGTTGCGGAAATTATAATTCTAATACAGGAAGTCTTGCGATCGACAGCAGCAGAGGTTTCCCAAGAAATGCGATCAAACCAGATTTTACAGCACCCGGAGTAGAAATCTTAGGACCACTTCCAAGAAATCGTTATGGAAGAAGATCAGGAACCAGTGTCTCAGGAGCTATCACAGCGGGAATCGCAGCATTGATGTTGGAATGGGGAATTGTACAGAAAAATGATATGCAGATGAATACGACGAGGATTAAGAATTATCTGATCCGCGGTGCAAGAAGAGATCAAGGGAGAATATATCCTAATCGAGAATGGGGATATGGGGAAGTTGATCTTTATGAGACGTTTTTGGGAATACGGTAAAAGAATGAAGATAAGAAAATTGTTTGAAGCAGCAGGAGACAGGATTGAAAATATTACAAGTGTTCAAAATGGAAAAAAGTGATACTTTTGTTAACTATTAATATCGCAGGAAAGAAGGTGTAACATGATAAACTTAAACATTCCAGTAGGAATTTCAGACTAAATCAGGCTTGGTCAGTGAAATTCTAAAAACACCAGCAAATTATTTGAAGGTCTGGAGATTTCAAAAAAAGATAATGTATGCAAAGAGTGGATGAACCAGTATCTAGTCATTTTTCTAACATTTAAAAATATTGATGGATTAAACTTCCAAGGAGCATATGATCAGTTAGTATATGAGATTGGAAGTTTATTTGAAGAGCATTCATACTTAACAGATTGTGAACAACTAAGTGAGAATGAACGACAGATGTTTCGAAGATTACAGAATCAGCAAGCCAGTACAGTTGAGATTTCGCGCTCCTTACAATTATTATTGCAGATCATGAATAAATATTATGGAAAAGAATAAACTACTTAGAAAAACAATCAGTTATCACGATTATAAAGAAGATTTCTACCCATTTCTTGCAGGAATTTTTGCAGGAGCAGGATATATGGTGGAATCAAATAAAGAACATGGAGAAGGCAGAAGTGATGTGGTTGTTTATGACTCTATAGATGGAAGAGTTGTGATATTCGAGGCAAAGTATTCGAAGACGATCGATGCAATGGATCAGGATTGTCAGGCAGCGATCAAACAGATCGATCAACGGATGTATGCAAAAGAGTATGAAGACAGCTGTGATGAAGTGATCTGTTATGGGATTTCTTTTTATAAAAAGAGATGTACGATTTTGAAGAAGTAGTTGTAAGGTAGAAAAAATTTAAGTTGTGGAGTTGGCCAACTGTAGATTTTTTGTCACATATACGAAAGCCTATCAAATCACAATTTTCAATTTCCGATAATTCGCCCAGCAAAGGAACAAACAACTAAGAAACAATCCCCCAAAATATCCCTTAACCCCATACAAAGGAATGACAAATAAAATAAAACAGATCTGAATCACAAGAGATACACTGTTATGTAGCAGTGTATCTTTCGTTTTTCCAAGTCCATTTAAAATCGTAGATAAGATTGAAGAACAATACAAAAACGGACATAGAAAAGACAATAATCTTAAATATTCTCCGCAAAGTTTATTATGAAAAAAGAAGTTCCCAATCCAAGGAGCTAATACAAAGAATCCGCCCAAAGCCCCAACTCCAAGAATCAAACAAAAAATGATAGGCAGGATCGCACAACGTCTAAGATAAGCAGAATTATTTTCAGCTTTGGCAGCGGAAATCTTAGGTAAGAGCATTAAAGATAAAGCATTTGTGATCGTAGATGGAAACATAATAAAAGGAAGTACCATTCCACTTAAGATTCCATAAATCTCGACACTACGATACCGATTTCCATAAAAGCGATATAACATCATCGGAATCAGAATACTTTGCACACTCTGCAATAAAGTGACAGACAAGCTGTTTAAAGTCAGGGGAATCCCAAGAGATAACAGTTCGTAACATAAAGAACGTTTTGATACAGTCGAACCGGATTCTGCCTTAACATGATCAGATTTTTTATGTAAAAGATAATAGATCACAGTAAAGAAAAATGAAACGATTTCACCGACAGCCATTCCACAAACAGCAAGGAATGCAGCAACTGGCATTTTTTCTATCAAGAATATAGAAAGTAAAAAAATGGAAGAAACCCGAGAAATTTGTTCTAAACACAAAGAAAGTGCGGGGACATAAGAATTTCCGACTCCAAGACAATATCCATGAATACAATTTTTGACACCGACAAAAGGAAGAACAAGGACAGCAAGCCGAAGGCATGGCACGCAGGCAGGTTCATGAAGAAAGACAGTACAGATTTTATCTGCATATACAAAGCAAAAAAATGGAAAAAATAAAACAAGCACCATTGTCAAAAGAATTGTAAGTCGAAGAGTTGTTTGGCAGCATCAACTATTCCTGCAGCTTTTTTTTCCGCAGTGATCTTAGAAAGTGCAATCTGAAATCCCTGAAAGCAGACCGCAAACCCAAGAAGATATACAGGAAAGATCAACTGATAAATTCCAATCTGATGTGCACCAATCATCCCTGCAAGAAATATTCTATTATAGAATCCAATGAGCCGTGAAAGAAAATTTGAAATTGTTAAGATCACAGTGCCACAGATAAATGGGCTTGCATTTTTCATAAGAGATACCAGCCGTTTTTAATCATTGTATGAAATAAAAAAATAAGATATTCCAAATAATGTTGACATCACAAAGATGCTTTGTTAATATAACAAATGAAATCCGAGTTATATAGTCGGGATTGAGGTGAGAGAATGAAATTATCGACAAAAGGACGCTATGGATTAAGAGCAATGGTAGATATTGCAGTATACAGTCAGGATAGTCCGGTACCGATCAGTGCGATCGCAGAACGGCAGAATATTTCTGTCAGCTACTTAGAGCAATTATTACCAAAACTTAAGAAGGCAGGAATTATCAAAAGTATTCGTGGGGCACAAGGTGGATATATGTTGGATAAAGATCCAAAAGACATTTCCGCAGGAGATATTTTAAGAACTCTGGAAGGAGATCTAACACCGATCGACTGTGCAGCATTTACTGGAGATACATCCACTTGCAGCGGAACAAAGTTCTGTGTAACTAAGACAGTCTGGCAAAGAATCAATGATAGCATCCAGCAGGCGGTTGATTCAATTACCTTACAAGAATTGATGGAAGAATCAATCGAAATACATAATAAATATGATCAAGAAGAAAGGCAGGAATCATAATCATGGAAAAGAAAATCATTTACTTAGATCATGCAGCAACTACAGCAACAAGACCGGAAGTTGTAGATGCAATGCTTCCTTATTTTACAGAAAATTTCTGGAACCCATCCAGTGTATATACACCAGCATTAAATAACCGTAAAGTCATAGATGAATCAAGAGATACGATCGCAAAATCTCTTGGAACAACACCAGAGAACATCTATTTTACAGCAGGTGGTTCTGAATCTGATAACTGGGCATTAAAATGTACAGCAGAAGCTTATGCAAGCAAAGGAAAACATATCATCACAAGTAAGATCGAGCATCATGCGATCCTTCATACATGTGAATATCTTGAAAAAAGAGGATTCGAGATCACATATATCGATGTTGATGAAAACGGAATCTTAAAATTAGATGACCTAAAAGCAGCAATCAGACCAGATACGATCTTAATTTCTGTGATGTTTGCAAACAACGAGATCGGAACGATCCAGCCAATCAAAGAGATCGGTGCGATCGCGAAAGAACATGGAATCATCTTCCATACAGACGCAGTTCAGGCATATGCACAGATTCCAATCAATGTCGATGAATACAACATCGATATGTTAAGTGTCAGCGGACATAAATTCGGTGGACCAAAAGGAATCGGATTCTTATATATCAGAAAAGGATTAAAACTTCGTTCTTTCGTTCATGGTGGAGCTCAGGAAAGAAAGAGACGTGCCGGAACAGAAAATATCACAGGTATCGTAGGACTTGCAAAAGCAGTCGAGATCGCATTTGCAACAATGGATGAAAGAATCAAGAAAGAAACAGAAGTTCGTGACTATGCGATCAAGAGAATCTTAGCAGAAGTTCCATACTGCAGATTAAATGGAGATGCAGTGAAGAGAGTACCAAATAATATCAACATCAGTTTCCAGTTTATCGAAGGTGAATCCTTACTGATCATGCTTGATATGGCAGGAATCTGTGCATCTAGTGGATCAGCATGTACATCTGGATCCTTAGATCCATCTCATGTATTGTTAGCTATCGGACTGCCTCATGAGATCGCTCATGGATCACTTCGTATGACAATCGGAGAAGAAACAACAAAAGAAGATATGGACTATGTTGTTGATAAGATCAAAGAAATCGTGACAAAATTAAGAAAGATGTCACCATTATACGAAGATTTCGTAAAGAAAAATAACTAGAAAATTATAGATAGATAAATCAGGAGGAATCACAATGTACAGTGAGAAAGTAATGGATCATTTTCAGCATCCAAGAAACGTAGGAGAAATTGAAAACGCCAGTGGTGTTGGAACAGTTGGTAACGCAAAATGTGGAGATATCATGAGAATCTACTTAGATATCGATGATAATGGAATCATTCAGGATGTCAAATTCAAGACATTTGGATGTGGAGCAGCTGTTGCAACAAGCAGTATGGCAACAGAATTAGTAAAAGGAAAGAACATCCAGCAGGCATTAGAAGTAACAAACAAAGCTGTTATGGAAGCATTAGACGGACTTCCACCAGTGAAAGTTCACTGTTCTTTACTTGCAGAAGAAGCAATTCACGCAGCATTATGGGATTATGCTGAGAAAAATGGTATCAAGATCGAAGGATTAGAAAAACCTAAAACAGATATCAGTGAAGGTGAAGAAGAAGAGGAATACTAGGAGGCAGTTGTGAAAGAAAAAGTCGTGGTTGGAATGTCAGGAGGCGTTGATTCATCCGTTGCGGCATATCTCTTAAAGAAACAGGGATACGATGTGATCGGTGTGACAATGCAGATCTGGCAGGAAGAAGATGAGTTTTGTTCAGGAAGAGAATGGTGGATGCTGTGGACTATCAGCTGTTGATGAGCAAGGCGTGTAGCACAGATGATCGGAATTCCTCATTATGTCATG
>ENA-OQDC01000673-OQDC01000673.1-human-gut-metagenome-genome-assembly--contig:-NODE-673-length-22508-cov-8.316295_pt1 | contig 22508 bp, 25 predicted proteins | sample MGYA00242770_ERZ504601 | MGnify/ENA primary metagenome ERZ504601 (study PRJEB26092, sample SAMD00036305) | human gut metagenome | host: Homo sapiens | study: EMG produced TPA metagenomics assembly of...
TCTTGTCATCCTCTTCTGGCAATGCGCACTGTACTTTCTGAATATTACACTTCATCGTTTCTAAATCTTTCGATAAGAGAACACCACCCTTATGCAGCAATCCGACATGATCACAAATATCTTCTAATTCTCTCAAATTGTGAGATGCAATAATCGGGGTAAACTTTCTTTCATCAATTTCATTTGCCAAAATACTTTTAATCCCCTGACGCATAACCGGATCAAGCCCGTCAAATGTCTCATCACAGAACAAATACTCTACCCCACTGCATATTCCAAAAAGAATCGAAAGCTGCTTTTTCATTCCTTTAGAAAATGTCTGAATCTTACGATCTTTTTGTAAAGTAAACTTCACCAGAAACTTACGGAATCTCTTCTCATTAAACGCAGGATACAATGTCTTATAAAACGCTGCCATATCTAACGGTGTCGCATTTGGAAAAAAAATACTGCTCATCAGAAATATAGAAAAAACTTCTGCTTCGCTTCCACACAATCCCATACAGCTTCCCCATCAATCAGAATCTCTCCTTTATCTGGCTTTAACACCCTGCCATCATACGAAGAAGTGTACTCTTTCCTGCACCATTCGTTCCAAGGAGACCAAAAACCTGTCCCTGTTCAATAGAAAGACTGACATCACTTACGGCTGCAATCTTATCGAAACGCTTGCTGACCTTCTTAAATTTCTATCATCTTTCCACCTCCTCATAAGCTTCATTAATACAGGTCTAGCGCCTGTTCTTTCAAAATACCTCTCGCTCTCAGCTCCTCTACATTTTCTTTAAACTTAATCAGAAGCTTCTCCTGTTCTTTTATAATCAGATTCTCATTCATCTTCACAAAATTCCCTCTTCCCTTTACGGAATAAATAAATCCTTCTCTCTCCAGCTCACTATATGCCCTCTGAATCGTATTGGATTAATCGAAAGTTCCATCGCCAGCGAACGCACCGATGGCAGCTTTGAATCCGGTTCCAGCACTCCATTCAAAATCAATGTCTGAATCTTCTCTGTAACCTGCTCATAAATTGGTCTTTTGTCATTATAGTCAATAAAAATCACATCGAACCTCCTTCCTTTCTATACTCATAAAATCAGATGTCACGAATTACTCCGCAGCTAACGCTACCTAATCTTCAAATACTTCAGAAAAACGCAACATAACACTGTACCAAATATGTTAGTAGTGTATTAATACTATTAATACACTTAATATACCTTAGAGATATCCCAATGTCAAGGGGGAGACGAAAAAGTGAAAACTCTATCATACAATAAATGCTTTGTTTCCCTGCGTCCAAACTGCTCGTCCGCAGCTTGAACTTGCTCTAAGGCGCATTTATTGTATGATAGAGTTTTCACTTTTTCTGTCTTTGACAGTATTTGAGGTAGAAATCAGAAATTGAGAAAATATAGTATCGCTTCTATAAGTTCAGAGCTGCGAAGACAAACTACGGTAAAAGGCTTCTTCCTTAAATTTACTGATTTTGCAATTTCATCAGCTTTTCTCTTGACAAATGCCATATATGTATTATAATTCAATATATAAAATTTTTATATATAAAGATTTAAAACATAGAAAGGATGTGATTTTATGTTTTACTATCCACTTTCTTCTTTACTGATCGAATGTCTGATTCTCTCCATTGTTGAACGAGAAGATTCTTATGGATATGAGATCAGCCAGACAGTGAAGCTGGTGGCCAATATTAAGGAATCTACGCTTTATCCGATCTTAAGAAAGTTAGAACAGAATGGATACCTGCATACTTACAGTCAGGAATTTCAGGGACGTAAACGCAAGTATTATTCTATCACCGATTCCGGTAAAGAACAACTGGTGTATCTCAATAAAGAATGGATTTCCTACAGAGATACAATTGACGGAATCATTGAAGGGAGGATCCGAAATTGACCAGAGAAGAATATATGACTAAATTGCAGAAATATCTTCGCAAACTTCCGAAGCAGGATTATGAAGACGCAATTGAGTATTTCAATGAATATTTCAGTGATACAGATGCGGAAGGTCAGCAGAGACTGATGGAGGAGCTTGGAACTCCGAAGGAAGCGGCTGCGGACCTGATGTATAACCTTCTGGATCGGAAGATTCAGGAACAGGATGAGAGTGGTGAAGAGAAAAAGAGTAAAAAAGGAATCACGCTGCTGGCTGTTTTAGCTATCATGTCAACACCTGTGACTGTTCCACTTTTTATCGCAATGCTTGCAGTGCTTCTGGCGGCAGCAATCTGTGTTGTCTGTGTGATCTTCAGTGACTTTATTGCAGCATTCAGTATTTTACTGGTGGGTGGCAAGCTGTTGCTCAGAGGACTTGTTTCCTTCCCGTATTCTTTATCGGGTGCACTGATGATCACAGGATGTGGGTTACTTGGAATTGGATGCGCAATCCTGCTGTATCTTCTTGGAATCTATCTCTGCAAATGGACTGGTATGCTTCTTGTTATGCTTGCACGGAAAATAGCTGGAAAGAGGGGTAAGAATCATGAAAAAAACAAATAAACGTTTGCTGGTTGCTGGTGGTATCCTCTGCGCAATAGGAGTCCTGTTTTTGGGAGTTGGTGTTGCATCCGGTGGTAAAAATTATGTAAAAACAGCGGATCTGAACAGAATCAGTGGAAACGCAATGATGGATTCCAGTGACAGCCATGTGATTTTAAGCAAGACAAAGATCAATTCATTTTCTTCTGTGAATGTTGATCTTCGAAATCTTGATCTGGATGTAAAAGAATCTGACGATGAAAACTTTTACATTGCATACAATATTGAGACAAATAAAGGAATGCTGCCTCTTTCCTATCAGGTACAGGATGATACTCTGAATCTTGTAGAGAAAAAGGGAAATGAGTCATATTCATATATTCATATCGATATCAATTTCCTTCAGGAAGTGCTCGGTCAGAGCCATGTGATCGAAAATTCAAATAAAGTAACTGTTTATATTCCGAAGGAAAACGACATGAGTAGTTTTTCCTGCAAGATGGGATATGGTGACTTAGATATTGAATCATTGAATGCCAAACAGGCAGTGATTCAGAATGACGATGGCGATGTTAAAATTGTGAGAGGTAGATTTAAGAATCTTGAGTTGAAAGATGATCTCGGTGATCTGAAGATTAAAGATGTTATATTTGCCAATAGTCAGATTGAAATGGCTGATGGTGATATACAAGCCGAGAATGTTACATTTACCGGTAAGAATGAGATTCGCAGCAGCCTTGGTGATATTACACTCAGTATTCCGGAAAAAACACTTGCAGATCTTTCTGTAGAGGCAGAAGCAAGTGAAATCAATATTCCGGAGAAACTTGGCAAAGTCATGACGGATGAAGACGATGAACAGAGCGTTGATTCTGGAAATAAGGCACAGAATTCCCTCGAAATTAAGAGTGAGGATGGGGATATAACGATCAAAGCTGCGAAATAATTTTGTACAAATTGTTATTGAAAAAAGAGAACTTGTAGCATATAAAATGAGCCGCTGCATTCGCAGCGGCTCATTTTATCTTTATCTACAGTACTTTATTCAGAAAATCGATAGTTCGAGGTTCTTTTGGATTCAGAAGTACTTCCTGTGGAGTACCTTCTTCTACGATGTAACCACCGTCCATGAAAAGAACACGGTCAGCAACTTCTCGTGCAAATCCCATTTCATGAGTTACAATAACCATTGTCATGCCATCAGCAGCAAGCTGCTTCATAACCTGCAGAACTTCACCGACCATTTCCGGGTCGAGGGCACTGGTAGGTTCATCAAAGAGCATGATATCAGGTGTCATACAGAGTGCACGCGCAATTGCTACACGCTGCTTCTGACCACCCGAAAGCTGTTCCGGATAAGCCTCTGCTTTATCATCCATGCCGACCTTCTTCAGCATGTGGATGGCGCGTTCCTTAGCTTCCTCCTTGGTTGCTTTTTTCAGCTCAACGGGTGCAAGCATAAGATTCTGTGTGACATTCATATGTGGAAAAAGGTTAAAATGCTGGAAAACCATACCTACATTTTCGCGTACTTTGTTGATATCAACATGTTTATCTGTAAGATTTTTGCCGTCTACGATAACTTCACCGTCTGTGATTTCTTCCAGTTTGTTCATACAACGGAGAAAAGTAGACTTTCCGCTTCCGGAAGGTCCGATGATAACGACCACTTCGCCCTCGTGAATGTCGGTGGAGATATCTTTTAATACTTCCAGGGTACCGAAGCTTTTCTTTAAATGTGATACGTGAATTTTGACATTCTCTTTATTTACGGCCACGGTTCAGTCTCCTTTCTACGATTTTGGCTACTTTTGATAAGATCGTGATTACGATCAGGTACATAACTGCGACAATACCCCATGTCTGGAAAGACATAAAGGAATTGGCAACAACATTTTTCGCGGTATTGACCAGTTCCGGGAAACCGATAACAGAAAGAATAGAGGTATCTTTCAGTGTGATGATGAACTGGTTGATGATACTTGGAATCATGGTGCGGATTGCCTGTGGAAGTACAACACGGATCATGGCACGCGAATATGGAAGACCAAGACTTCTCGCTGCTTCCATCTGTCCGGAATCAACAGACAGGATACCTGCACGGATGATCTCTGCCATATAAGCACCACAGTTAAGGGCGAGGCAGACAGTACCGGCCTGGAGTGCTGTAAGTGTGAAATTAAATCCCATCATATTGTTCAGGCAGTACGGAACACCAAAATAAATAAAATATGCCAGAACGATCATTGGGACACCACGGATTACGTCAACAAAAATGGATGATATGATTCTGCATGCTTTGTTTTTCAGTACACTTAAGAGACCAAAAAACATACCCAGTATACAGGCAAAGAACAGACCACACAGTGCAAGTAGTAAGGTCTGTCCCATAGCAAGAAGCAGCAGGTTTCCATATCTGGTTATAATCTGGATCATGGAAATCTCCTTTCAAAAACAAAGCTGCCACAAAATGCAGCAGCCCTGTAATTCGTGTAGTGTTTTAAATCAGTTTATCTGATAAGGCCTGAGTCTTAAAAATTATTCTGCAGCTTCTTCTTCAGCAGCAGGTGTTTCTGTTGCATCAGCGTCGGCTTCGGCTTCTTCTGTCGGAACGGCATCTTCGCCAAGGTATTTAGAGATGATTTCGTTGTATTCGCCGCTTTCCTTGATATCTTTCAGACCAGCGTTGAACATATCGAGAAGTTCCTGGTTGTCAGCGTCGAAAATAGCGAATCCGTAAGGAGATCCTTCATTTGCAGTGTCTTCCAGGATCTGGAGTGCAAGGTCCCCATCTTTGATAGAGGATGCCATGATCGGTGTATCTTCGAAGCATGCAACTACCTGTCCGCCGAGAACAGCCTGATACATTGTCGGTGAATCTTCATAATAGGTGATGTTGAATCCGTATTCATCTTTCAGGCTTTCTGCATAGGTAGCACCCTGAGTACCAGTCTTAACACCAACAGTCTTGCCTTTCAGGTCATCGAATCCTTTGATATCGGAATCTTTCTGTACAGTCATAGACTGTGTAGCATTATAATATCCGTCAGAGAACAGCCAGCCGCTGTCTTTTCTTTCATCTGTAATAGAAGCACCGGCAATCATACCGTCAGCCTGTCCAGCCTGGCAAGCTGCGATGGAAGCGTCCCATCCAAGGCTCTTCAGTTCATATTCAAATCCCTGGTCTTTCGCGATAGCATCAAGTACATCTACATCAATTCCTACGAAGTTGCCATCATCATCAGTATATTCAAATGGTTTGAAGACGGTATCGGTAGCGATAACCCATTTTTTGTCAGATGCAGAATCAGCATCAGAAGCTGCAAATACAGGAACAGTAAGACTTCCTGCAAGTAATCCCATAGTTAATAAATAACACATCTTTTTCATGATTAAAGCACTCCTTTGTTGTTTAATATCGAAAAAAGGCGCAGTTCCCAAAAAAACTGACGCCTTCGTCGCTTTTTTCAATTCTATCATTGTAAAAATACACTGTCAATGGAAAATTTTAACTTTTTACCACATTAAAGGAATTGTCCTATAGAAAGTGGAAACGCTAATTGTTGAAAAAACTGGCAATGTATGTAAAATAGTGAATAGTATGAAAGAAAATATCGTTCCAGAGGGAAATATAAAAGGAGTAACGTGATGGAAAAAATAAAGATTGCTGCCATACAGATGTCGACAGTAGCAGATAAAATGGAAAATGTAAGAACTGTTAAAACTTATCTCGAAAAAATAAAGGATGAAAACCCAGATTTTGTAATTCTTCCGGAGATGTTCTGTTGCCCATATCAGACAGAGAATTTTCCAATCTATGCCGAAAAAGAAGGTGGACCGGTATGGCAGCAGTTATCTGGGTATGCAAAACAGTATGGAATTTATCTGATTGGAGGATCCATGCCGGAAAAAGATGCTGAGGGAAATGTTTACAACACATCTTACATTTTTGACCGTGAAGGAAAACAGATCGGGAAACATAGAAAAGTACATTTATTTGACATTGATGTCAAAGGCGGTCAGACATTCAAAGAATCCGATATGTTAACAGCAGGTGATAGCGACACGGTATTTGATACAGAGTTTGGTAAAATAGGAGTCATGCTCTGCTTTGATATTCGTTTTCCAGAATTATCACGAATGATGGTAAATGATGGTGCGAAAGTTATTTTTGTTCCGGCTGCATTCAACATGACAACGGGACCGGCACACTGGGAATTGTCTTTCAGAACTCGGGCACTGGATAATCAGATTTATATGGTTGGTTGTGCTCCGGCACGTGATGTATCGGCAGGATATATTTCATGGGGACATTCTATTGTCACAGATCCGTGGGGCAGAGTGACAGGCATGCTGGATGAAAACGAAGGAATTCTTCTGGCTGAATTGGATATGGACTATGAAGAGCAGGTAAGAGAAGAACTCCCATTATTAAAGAGCAGACGAAAGGATATGTATAAGTTAGAAAAACTTTGCAAATAAACCGTATGATAAAAAGGGTCAGGGAAATTTTTGACAGAATTTCCTTGATTTTTTGTTATCGCAGAATCTCTTCAATAGTGGAAACAGTACTGAAAGTTCCCCTGTTCTTTGAATTTTTTGTTCAATAGTCATCATCTCCTGAGTTGTTTTATTTTGTAATAGACATTAACAGACAGGAGAAGAGATGTCCATTGACCTAAAGGAGAAAAAGAGAAGAAAATTTCTTCATTTGTTGACATATTTTTTAACGAGTGATACAATACAGTTCTTTGATGAAACAAAATGTAACATGAATGAATCGAAATGCAACGGGGTGTAACAAACAGATTATGAACAAGAAAGAAAATCATTCTGCGAAAAGTGAGATAGAGCAGGCATTTCTGCGGCTTATGACACAAAAATCCTACATGGACATTACAGTAACAGATATTGTGCAGGAAGCAAACGTTGCAAGAGTTTCTTTTTACAGAAATTTTGCATCGATTTCGGAAGTACTGGACAGTATTGCAGACGCAACAGCGGAGAAGCTGAATATAGAGTTTCTTCCATTATTAGATACATCTGATGAACGAAAACTGCGGGAATATCTGTTCAATTATTTTTATCAGATATCGTTGAATTATAAAGAAATGTGGGCGATTCGCGGGTTGAATATGGATCTTTTTACGAAAAGACTCGGGGAGAAAATTCATGAAAAGAGAAAAGCAGTCGAATCCGCAGATTCTGATATATCAGAAAAATATGGATGGGTTGTAAAACTCTGTGTACTGGACGGTGTTTCGAGACGCTGGATCATGGACGAAATGAAAGAAACACCGGAAGAAATCATTGATTATGTGATGCCAATCATTAAAACATTATAAAAACAGAATACAAAGGAAGAAGTTATTATGAAGAAAACAGGAATCATGACAGACAGTCATAGCGGGATTTTAAACGAAGAGGCCGAAAGACTTGGAATCAAAGTGCTTCCAATGCCATTTTATATCGAAGAAAAGGTATATCGTGAAGGCGTAGATTTATCCAGAGAAGAATTTTATGATATGCTGCGCAAGGGAACGGATGTATCTACATCGCAGCCGTCACTGGTAGAGGTTGCGGAGATGTGGAAAGAAATGTTGAAAGAATATGAAGAAATCGTATATATTCCGCTCAGCAGTGCATTAAGCGGTTCCTGTATGGCAGCAATGGCAATGGCAAATGAAGATGAATTTGCCGGAAAAGTCTTTGTAGTTGACAATGGTCGTGTAGCGACTCCGATGCACCGTTCGGTTCTTGATGCAGTAGAAATGACAGAAAAAGGTTACAGTGCAGCTGAAATCAAGAAAATCCTCGAGGAAACCAGAGAAAAGATGACGATTTACATTGGACTCAGCACCCTGGAATATCTGAAAAAAGGTGGAAGAGTCAGCTCAGTGACAGCCCTGGCAGCAGATGTCCTGAATATTAAACCAGTCATGCATTTCAGTACAGGAACACTTGATACTTATCAGAAATGCCGTGGTATGAAGAAAGCACGCAAGGTCATGATCGATGCGATGAAACATGAACTGGAAACTAATTTCCGTGAAGAATACGAGGCAGGAAATGTATATCTGATGGCGGCTTCCAGCAGCACTGATGAAGTAACGGCAGAATGGATGGCTCAGATTAAAGAAAGCTTTCCGGGAATGGATGTTATGTGTGATAAACTTTCCTTTGGTCTGTCCTGTCATATCGGTCCGGATGGGCTGGGAATCGGCTGTACCTGCAAACCTGTAGAATAAACGAAACATATGGAAAAATCGTTGTGAAAAGTCACAGTAAATATTTAATACATTAATGCGGTGCAAATTTACAGCGATTTTTTATTGATTGCCGTCGTCTTAAAACCATGATATTATCAAAGAAGCTGAAATTATTTATGAAGGTTTGAGCAAAATATATGGATGGGGGAAAGGGTAATTTTATGGAGCAACATCATCATGAAAGAAGTACGTTTTCCGGGAAACTGGGATTTGTATTGTCGGCTGCCGGAGCATCGGTTGGCCTGGGAAATATCTGGAGGTTTCCATATCTGGCAGCCAAGTATGGCGGAGGAATTTTTCTGCTGATCTATATTATTCTGGCAATGACATTTGGATATTCCATGATCATAGCAGAAACAGCACTTGGGCGTATGACGAAGAAAAGTCCGGTAGGTGCGTTCGGCAAATTTGGCAAATCAAAATGGCTTTCTTTTGGGGGCTGGATCAATGCGATCATCCCGATTCTGATCGTGCCGTATTATTCCGTTATCGGCGGATGGGTAATCAAATATCTGGTTGAATATGTAAAAGGAAATACTCAGAATCTGGCAACGGATGGTTATTTCTCAGAATTTATTTCAAATGGAGTATCCACAGAGGTCTGCTTCCTGGTATTTGCATTATTTACAGTAGGGATCATCTATGCAGGTGTTCGAAATGGCGTAGAGCGTGTGTCTAAATTTATGATGCCGGTTCTGGTATTTTTATCAATCGTGATCACGGTTTATTCTGTGACAAGACCTGGAGCTCTGGAGGGCGTTAAGTACTTCCTGATTCCAAATCCGAAGAATTTTTCATGGATGACAGTAGTAGCTGCAATGGGACAGATGTTCTATTCACTTTCTATTGCAATGGGTATTCTGGTGACATTTGGTTCCTACATGAAGAAAGACGTGTCTATTGAAAGTTCAACAACTAATGTAGAGATCTTTGATACTGCAATTGCAATTATGGCAGGCTTGATGATCATCCCGGCAGTATTTGCATTTTCTGGTGGAGATCCAAATACTCTGCAGGCTGGTCCGGCGCTGATGTTCATCACGATCCCGAAGGTCTTTGCAAGTATGGGACTTGGAACACCGATTGGTATTCTGTTTTTTGTATTGGTGCTCTGTGCGGCACTGACAAGCTCCATTGCCCTGACAGAAAGTGCAGTATCTACCTTCCAGGATGAACTGAAATGGTGCAGACAGAAATCCACACTGGTTGTTGGTGCGATCATGATCGTCCTTGGCAGCCTGTCATCCCTTGGCTATGGACCACTGGCATGTGTGAAGATCATCGGAATGCAGTTCCTTGATTTCTTTGACTTCCTGACTAACTCCGTGATGATGCCGATCGCAGCAATTGCTACATGTCTTCTGATCTCCAGAGTGATCGGACTGAAGAAGATAGAAGACGAAGTTGTTCTCGGTGAAGGAACCTTTAAAAGAAAGAAAATCTTCAATTTTATGATCAAATATCTTTGCCCAATCTTTGCAGCGATCATTCTGCTCAGCTCTGTGGCAAACGCATTTGGATGGATTTCCATGTAATAAAGAAATAATAAAACCGCGGTATTCTGTATATAAAAAATACAGGAAGCTGCGGTTTTTATGTGCTAAAAAAGTGCACAGGTCTGGCATCGAATCAGACTTTAGGCTGATAGTGCATATCAGATACATTATAAACTGTGATGAAGGCGAGAGGATCCTCATGGTTGATGAAATTCATTAGCTTCTGATATTCTGTTTTATCTACGATCGTGATGATCTCGTTTCGTTTCTGCATATTATAGGCCCCGTATGCTTCATAAACAGTAGCACCGCTGTGCAGTTCATGAATGATGAAGTTACGAAGTTCTTCTTCTTTTTTGGTAATGATACATACACGCCGTTTGATATTGTGGTCAAAAATAAAATGATCCAGTACGATACCATTGAAGTATGTACCAAGAATACTTAAAACAACAGTTTTCTTGTCATAGACCAGAGCAGCGGAAAGTGCAACACACATACCGGAAAGGGACATGGCCTTTCCAAGTTCCATATGCAGGTATTTATTCATGATCTTTGCGACAATATCCAGTCCACCGGAAGAGGCATTCCGGTTAAAGAGAATGCTCAGACCTACACTGACGACCAGAATATAGCAGAGAACATCCAGTTCCTGACTGTTGGTCATGGAACCAAAATTCGGAAAGATTTTTTCAAATATTCCAAGAAAGACCGGGAGCATGATGCTGGTATATACGGTTTTTACACCAAATTCCCGACCGCAGGTAAGAAAGCCGATAATCAGAAGTATGACATTCAGAATCATCGTGATCGCGGACAATGGCAGTGGTACGAAGTTTGAGAGTATGATTCCAAGGCCGGAGATGCTGCTGACAGAGGTATGGCTTGGTACCAGGAAAAAATATACCGCAGCAGCAATGATCGCGACAGCAACGGTCAGTATGACTGTTTCCATAAAGATTTTTGCGTAATTCAGTTGTGTTTTCATAAAAGAAAATCCTTTTTCATTTTTAAAGTGTTATTTAATTCTGAGCTTCCGGATTTGGAAGATTTACCATGAGCGGTGCGTGCTCAAGTTCAGGAATGATCTTGTTTTTGAGGTCTTCAGTCGTGAATTTGAGACTTGAAGTATTGATACAAGGATGACATCCGAAGTAAGGATTTTTCATGACATCTTCATCAATCAGCAGCTGTACTTTCTTATCATGATCGTTCATCAGTCCCATCACACTGACAGATCCCGGAGTGATGTCCAAATATTTTTCCATATATTCCGGTTTAGCGAAGGACAGGCGGGCAGAGTTGATCTGTGCTGACAGATCCTTGGTCTTAAATGGCTTGTCACCTGGCATCAGAAGAAGGTAAAAGTTTGTCTCCTGCCGGTTGCAGAGAAAAAGATTTTTACATATAGTAGTGTCATCGCCCAGAATACGGTCAACTTCTTCGCAGGCTTCCATAGTCATAGTTGCTTCATGGTCTACACGCTGGTAAGCTATGCCAAGTTTATCCAACAGATCATAGACACGAATTTCTTTATCAAGTCTTCCTGATGTGGTTTCAGGTCTTCCATTCTGTAATTCCATTTTTGTGACTCCTTTTTTATTTCATATCTGTGAGTGTACCCCTTTTATATGGAGATTGTCAATGAGATGTGGCTTTGTGATCATTAAAAAAAAGTCTTTGCAAACCACATAAAATGCAGACGATCCAGCCGAATAACTTCAGTGCTCTTACAAAAGATTTCAAAGTGGTGCTGCCAGAAGAATTCCTTTATGAAAAAGAATAAATAGAGGTTGGTTGCAATATTCTCTCCTTATGCTATAATGATTCAAAATTGAACTATTCAAAAAAGAATTAAATAAAGGAGAGAAAAAACATGCAGATTTTATGGACGGTGATCGTCACATTTTTTGCAGGAATGGGAGCAGGGCTTGGAACGGGCTTTGCAGGTATGAGTGCTGCAGCTGTGATCAGTCCCATGCTCATCACATTTCTTGGGATGGATCCTTATATGGCGGTAGGTATTGCTTTGTCATCGGATGTACTGGCAAGTGCGGTATCCGCTTATGTATATGGAAAGAATAAGAATCTGGATATTAAGAACGGTGTGATCATGATGATCAGTGTACTGACCTTTACCGTAGTTGGAAGTTACGTATCGAGTCTTGTACCGTCAGCCACGATGGGGAACTTTTCAGTATTCATGACCTTCCTTCTTGGAATCAAATTTATTGTAAGACCGGTCATGACAACGAAAGAGAGCATGCAGAATGTATCAGCAAAGAAACGTGTAATTCAGTCAATCGTGTGTGGAGTTCTGATTGGATTTATCTGTGGATTTATCGGAGCCGGTGGTGGAATGATGATGTTGCTGATTTTGACATCTGTGCTTGGATATGAGCTGAAAACAGCTGTAGGAACCAGTGTGTTTATCATGGCTTTCACGGCATTTACCGGAGCGGCATCTCATTTTGCGATCGGTGGAATGCCAGATGTGACCGTATGGATTCTCTGTATCGTATTTACCTTTATCTGGGCAAGGATTGCTGCTGTATTTGCAAATAAGGCATCAACGAAAATCGCTCAACCGCGCGACTGGCATCATACTGGTCGTACTTGGAATTGTAGTGATGTTATTTTCTTTATTGTCATAAAAAATTACTTTATAAAGTAAAAGTATCAGTAGAACGCAAAAGGAGAAGCCATTTTCAGGCTTCTCCTTTTAGTATGTTGTCAAGATTCTGATCCATAATATTCAGAATCTCGAGAAATTTCTGTCGCGTTTCGTTATCAAGGCCGGTCAGGATCCGGTCAATAAAATCCTGCTGAAGCTGTCGGCCCTTTGCAATGATTGGTTGAGCTTTTTCTGTACAGAGCAGTTCGGTCTTACGGCGGTCACTTTTGACCGCATGACGTTCCAGATATCCGTCACAGACAAGCTTGTCTACATTGACGGAAACTAGGTTTGCCTTTAATTTACGGACTTCGACAATATCCCGTGCAGTGCAGAATTCGGGATTATTTGCCAGAAACATAAGAATGTCGAATGCCGTCTGCGGCAATTTCAGTTCCTGACAAAGCGATTTACAGGTTCTGTTATATGCAAGAGAAGTTTTTCTTGCGAATTCAATGTTTATATCCATAAAAAATCCTCGATTATAGAAAGTATAAATATGATAGTTCAAATTTCAATTAATGGTGAATTTATGGGCAGCATGAGTGCGATCGTGCTGCCTTTTTTGCTGCTCGCCAGAACTTTTACCTGGCCGCCATGTTGTCTGGCAATCTCAGCTACCAGGGCAAGACCAAGACCGGCTCCACCCATGGCGCGACTGCGGGATTTGTCTACGCGGAAAAACGGGGCGAAGATTTTTTCCTGATATTCAGGTGAGATACCGATTCCAGTGTCTGTTACTTCGACTAAAGCATAGTCTGCTGGTTTGGAATGCGCAACAGGCAGTGCTTTTGTCTGAGATATTTTTACCGTTACTTTTCCACCAGAATGATTGTATTTGATGGCATTTTCCACAAGATTATAAACAGCACGGTAGAGAAGAAGATAGCTTCCGGTAACGGTGCAGTCACCCTCTTCCTGGATCAGTTCCACTTTTTTCTGGTCAGCAATGGAGGCAAGATCGCAGCAGACTTCATCGGTGAGTTCTGCCAGTGAAATAGAATCAGAGCGTTCAACGGATTGTATCCCGGTCATATCGAGAAGAACTTCAGATAGATGAGAAAGTCGTTCGGTCTGATTCTGGATCATTCCAAAGATGTCCTGATATTCTTCTATTGTCGGAGTTTTCTTGCGTGCAAAAACTTCGAGGTTTGTCTGCATGACAGCAAGCGGAGTTCTCAGCTCATGAGCGGCACTGGCAGAAAACTGCTTCTGTGCCGTAAACGCATCATCCAGTCGGGAAAGCATCTTATTAAAAGAGCCTGTAAGACGAGAAATCTCATCGTTTGTATCTGGAACTTCAAGAGACTCAGAAAGATTCTGGGCCTCTATTTTATTGACTTCGTTACTGAGTCTGCGTAGAGGCAGCAGTGCACGGCGGCTGATAAAATATGTACCGACACTGCTCAGGAGAATAATGATTGCAGTTGCAATGATACTTCTGGTGCGGAAAAGGTCTTTGGTTTCCTGTACCTGATCTGAAAGACCTGCAAACAGAGTGTTTGGATTAATGTTAAAGGTGATTGGCGTGGAATCAGTTTCATTGATCTTTACGACATAATCACCCAGATTTTCGATTCCGGTAACAGCGGAGTTACTAATAAAAAAATACATCAGGACACAGGTGACAGTCATCAGGAGCGTGATGATCAGTGTCAGCCTCCACTGCAGAGAGAGTTTTTTCAGAGGATTTTTTGTTGTATGTTCTTTTTTCATTTCAGATCCTCCATGAGAATGTAACCCTGTCCAACCTTGTTCTGTATTGGATCGTTTCCCAGAGCTGCGCGCAGCTTCTTGCGAAGGGAAGAAATGTGGACACGGATGGAATTACTGAAGCTGTTTACACTGCCGTCCCAGATATGTTCAATCAGTTCTTCCGGGCTGATGATACGATTCTGGTGGAGCATAAAATACTCCAGCAGAGCACTTTCCTTTCGGGTGAGAGAGAGTTCTTCACTATCAATGTGTGCTTTTCTGGTGCGGGTGTCAAAGCTGATGTGGCCGCACTTCAGGCAGACATTCTCCTGAATAAATCTGCGCCTGGTCAGACTGCGGATACGCGCTTCCAGTTCCTCAAAATGAAATGGTTTTGTCAGATAATCGTTTGCTCCAAGGTCAAGTCCTTCTACTTTATCCTCAATCTGGCCACGGGCTGAGAGAATCAGAACTGGTGTGGAAGAATTTGTCTCACGGAACTGCCGCAGGATATCCAATCCGTCAATGCCAGGAAGGTTCAGATCCAGAAGGATCAGATCGTAGTTTTCAGTCGTACATAATTCCAGCCCTTCGTCTCCGTCTAGGCAGGTATCGGTTTCATAGCCATCCATACGCAGCCCCTCTGCGATCGAACGGCAGAGCTGCTCTTCGTCTTCTATTATTAATATGTGCATGCGCATTCTCCTTTTTTCAGCAGATTTTGATCAGGTTACTGGGAACAAAGTGAGTAGTAACGATGTAATCTCTTCCTATCATATCATGTTCCGTATAAAATTCGTGTAAAAAAATAAATCGAAAAAATTTTTGATTTTCAGGATTTCTTAACACGAATTTTATAGACAGGATGCTATAATTGCGACTATAGTAAACAAAAGGACTACGAAGGGAGAATATAAATCATGAAATTCAGAACACAGAAAATCACAGCACTTATGGTAGCTGCAATAGTAGGGGTATCTACACTTGGAAGTGTATCAGTAATGGCAGCAGAAAGTACAGAAGCAATGGCGGTTCCGGCAGATCAGGCGGGAATGGTGGTTGATGGAGATGCAGCTGCAGCAGATGGTGACGCAATCTCGTCTGATTTTATACAGGGCACTTTTAAACCATCTGAGACAACAGTGCAGGCACAGGATTCTTATGAATATCCATTTCTTGGACTTAACATGAAGCTTCCTGAGGAACTGCTTAAACAGATAAAAGAGCAGACCATTGCAATGATCTCAAATGAAGTATGGAATGACAATGCAGATGCAATTAAATATGCATATATAAGCTGGAGCGAAATGACCGAGGAGCAGAAAGAGGCAGAGGTTGACAAGATGGGAACAGCATATGATGACTGGTACAATAGTCTTGCAAAAGTTGGAGCGATTGGAATCTATGACGAAGATTCTGAGAAAGAACTGGATAAGATCACAGGCTGCACAGAACACAAAGAAATCGGAAGCAGCAGCGACGGAAAATACAAATACTATCTGAGCACCAACAAGGATGCAGATGAATCCTTGAAAAAAGAAGTGGAAAAAATAGATGTGACACTCACAGAGATGACACCATTCCAGCAGCTTTCTGCATTTGACCAGCCGCAGGAAACCAGCAATGCAGGTGATTCTACAAATGTTGGTAAATTCGAGACAAAAGGCGTTGACGGAAAAGACTATACAGAAAAAGTATTCAGCGATTATGATCTTACACTTGTGAATGTTTTTACTACCTGGTGTTCTCCATGTGTAAATGAGATTCCGGAGCTGGAAAAACTCTATGAAGAGATGAAGGAAAAAGGTGTTGGAGTTGTCGGTGTCGTTCTTGATACAGTGAGTGATGATGCCAAACAGAATGAGGATACAGTGAAAAAAGCCGGTGTCCTTCAGGAGAAGACAAAAGCATCCTATCCGTTCCTGGTCCCGGATTCAACAATGATGAATGGACGTTTAAATGGTATCTCTGCTTTCCCGGAAACATTCTTTGTTGACAAAGAAGGAAATATTGTAGGCGAAACATATTCAGGAAGCCATACACTGGACGAATGGAAAGAAATCGTAGAAAAAGAACTCAAGAACATTTCTAAATAATAAAGCGATTCTGACAGAAAGATAAGAAAAATGATGAAAAAAATAACAGATTCAAAGTGGATAGGTCCTGCACTGGCAATTCTGGGAATACTCCTGATGATATTTGGAATTTACCGGGGCGAAGTGGATGTAGTCTTTACAAAGGCGATCAATATCTGTATGGAGTGTATTGGAATTGGATAATAAAAAAATGAAAATTAATGAGTGGCCGCGCCATGGGATTCAGGCACTGTGGGCGTTTCTTACCAACAGTCGCGTATCAGGATTTGTGACTGGCAAGATTTATACTGGAAATTTAAAACATGCATGTGTTCCGGGACTGAACTGTTATTCCTGTCCCGGTGCCACAGGCGCCTGTCCGATTGGATCTCTTCAGGCAGTGATCGGCAGCTGGAATTTTAAAATGGCATATTATGTAATAGGATTTCTGATCTTTGTCGGAGCCCTTCTTGGAAGACTTGTCTGTGGATTTCTCTGTCCGTTTGGACTGATACAGGATCTGCTGAATAAGATTCCATTTCCAAAGAAGATCCGGACATTTCGCGGGGATAAGCTATTACGTAAGCTAAAATATGTGATCTTTGTGGTATTTGTGATCCTGCTCCCAATGTTTGTCGTAGACATCATGGGACAGGGAGCACCTTATTTTTGCAAGCTGATCTGTCCGGCAGGTACGCTGGAAGGCGGACTTCCACTGGTACTTCTGAATAAATCCATGCGCAGTGCGATCGGCTGGCTTTTTATATGGAAGAATACGATCCTTGTTGTTACAATAATTCTTTCTATTATAATATATCGTCCATTTTGTAAATATATCTGTCCGCTGGGAGCTTTTTATTCAATATTTAATAGTGTTTCTGTTTACCGCTATAGAGTAGATATGGAAAAGTGTGTTCACTGTGGAAAATGTGCAAAAGCATGCCAGATGGAAGTAAACCCTGTGGATAACCCGAACAGTGCAGAATGTATCCGGTGTGGGCGATGTAAAAAGGCCTGTCCGACGCAGGCAATCCAGTGTGGAATTAAGAGAAAATAAAATCTTTATACAATCTTAATATCAAGTCTGATAATCTTATACTATCTTTGAACTCTGGCATATATAATAAAATGCAAAGTTAATGATAATAAAATCATCAAAAAGGAGCAGAAGTTATTTATGCCAGAGCATTTACATAAAAGAAAACATCTGACATCATTTCAATTAATTATCTTAGGTTTTGCGGGGGTGATCTTTATAGGAGCCCTCATTTTAACTTTACCTGTTTCATCTGCAAGTGGAGTTGTAACGCCGTTTGATCAGGCACTTTTTACATCAACTTCAGCAGTATGTGTGACAGGACTTGTTGTGCAGGATACAGGCAGTTACTGGTCTATTTTTGGACAAGCAGTTATTTTGGCACTTATACAGATTGGAGGTTTGGGAGTTGTAACCGTTGCAGTATCAGTATTTATGCTGTCAGGACGAAAAATATCGCTCATGCAGCGGAGTACGATGCAGGATGCTATATCGGCGCCAAAAGTAGGAGGTATTGTCCGACTGACAAAATTTATTCTGAGAGGGACCTTTCTGATAGAAGCACTTGGAGCAGTATTATTGTTTCCGGTATTTTGTCGTGATTTTGGAATAAAGGGAATCTGGATGTCGGTTTTTCATTCTATCTCAGCCTTTTGTAATGCCGGATTTGATATACTTGGTACAACAGATCATACTTTTGTATCATTGACCGGATACAGCAGAAATATCTGGCTGAATATAGTTATTATGCTTTTGATCATACTTGGTGGAATCGGATTTCTTACCTGGGAAGATTTCTATACTAACAAATTTAAATTTAAACGTTATCGTATGCAGAGTAAGGTTATTCTGATCACTACAGCCATTTTGATCATTGCACCGGCGGTCTTCTTTTTTGCCTGTGATTTTGGCAATCTGCCTGCAGGCAAAAGATTGCTGGCATCAGTATTTCAGTCTGTAACGACCAGAACCGCGGGCTTTAATACCGAAGACCTGTCACTGATGACAGAAGCAGGAAAAGCTGTTATGATACTTCTAATGCTGATAGGTGGTTCACCAAGTTCTACAGCAGGCGGTATGAAAACAACAACCTTTGCAGTGTTGATACTGAATGCACTTGCTACATTCAGAAGCCGTGAAGACGCAGGCGCTTTTGGACGAAGATTTGACGGGCAGGTAATAAAGAATGCGGCTACTATAGCGATGCTGTATTTTATGCTGTTTTTCTTTGGGGGGATAACGATCAGTGTTTATGAAGGCCTGCCGGTACTGATTTGTTTTTATGAAGCAGCTTCTGCAGTAGGAACAGTAGGACTTACATTAGGAGTTACACCGGGACTTCACATAATATCACGTTTGATATTGATCGCACTTATGTATTTAGGTCGAGTAGGAGGAATGACATTAATATACGCGGTATTTTCCGGGAAAAACAATAATGGTGCAAAAATGCCATTAGAAAAAATAACAGTTGGATAAAAGGAGTAAAAAAATGAAAAATATTTTACTTATTGGTCTGGGACGTTTTGGAAAACATATTGCATTGCAGCTAAACCAGATGGGGCATGAAATTATGGCAGTGGATATTAATGAAGAACGGGTAAATAAAGTCCTTCCTTTTGTTACGAATGCCCAGATTGGAGACAGCACAGATGCTCAATTTTTGGAATCTCTTGGAATAGGGAATTTTGATATTTGTTTTGTTACGATTGGTGACAGTTTTCAGAATTCACTTGAGACAACATCGCTGTTAAAAGAACTGGGAGCCAAACTCGTAATCTCCAGAGCTGAGCGAGATGTACAGGAAAAATTTCTGTTACGTAATGGCGCAGACAAGGTAGTTTATCCTGAAAAACAAGTGGCAAAATGGGCATCTATTCGTTATACAGACGATCACATTCTTGATTATATGGAAGTAGATGCTTCTCATGCAATATTTGAAGTAGAAGTTCCCCATGAGTGGATTGGAAAAACAGTAGGAGGCCTTGATATCAGAAGAAAATATGATATAAATATTCTTGCAGTAAAGAATGAGGGAGAAGTCAGTATAGCGGTATCGCCGAATACGGTTCTTATTGCCGGAAGTACGATTCTCGTGTTGGGAGATTATAAGGCAATTCAAAAATGCTTTCATATCTAAGAACAAGAGGTGATAAACGAATGGCAAAGACAGTTCTAGTATTGATCGTACTTGTGATGTTCAGTATAGGGCTTTTTATAGTATCTAAAGTTGGTGTTTTTCTTAAAGAGAGTAAAAAAGAAGTTTCTGATGAAAGAGAAGGGGTACAATTAGTAAAAATACTGGAAGGAATACCAGGTGAAAGAACAAAAGTGAATATGAATATTCAAGATAGTGTGTGGACAAAAAGACAGAAAAATCATCATCCCATATATATTGAAAAACCATCGATAAAAGATTATTTGTTGACATTTTCAATATTTGTAGGTTGTACGGTGATCGGTCTGGTTTTTCAGAAACTTCATTTCACAGATACCAATATTGTTACAGTGTATATTCTTGGCGTGCTGGTCACATCTATTGTAACGGATGGTTATCTCTGCGGTCTGGTGGGATCGTTTTTAAGTGTTGTTCTTTTTTGTTTTTTTCTTACGGAGCCAGGAATGTCCTTTCAAACATATGCAGTTGGCTATCCGGTGACATTTTTAATAATGTTGATATCTTCAGTGCTTACAGGAACTCTTGCTGCCAAATTAAAAGATCATGCCCGGTTATCTGAGCAACAGGCATTTCGTACACAGATCTTATTTGATACGGACAGATTACTTCAACAGGCGAAAAACAGTGAAGAGATTCTTTGTGTTACCTGTAAGCAGCTGGTACGTTTGTTGAATCGAGACATTGTTGCATATATTGTGAAAAATAATGATTTATCAGAAGGAAAGATGTTTTTTAATAATACTAATGAAAGAAATGGAGAATATCTGACATCTGAAGAACAGTGTGTTGCAAGATGGGCATATGAGAATGGACAGCGCGCTGGAGCAACAACAAATCATTTTAGCAGTGCAAAATGTTTGTATCTTTCGATCCGTAGTGGAGAGAGTGTCTACGGAGTGATTGGAATACCAGTTAAAAAAGATGCAATGGATTCTTTTGAATATAGCATTTTACTTTCTGTGATCAATGAATGTGCGCTTGCAATGGAAAATTCACAAAATGCAATAGAAAAAGAAAAAAATGCTATTCTGGCGAAAAACGAACAGCTGCGGGCAGACCTTTTGCGAGCAATTTCTCATGATCTGAGAACTCCGCTTTGCTCTATTTCAGGAAATGCTGATATGTTGCTGAATAATGAGAGACGTTTGGATGATATAACAAAACAACAGATATATACAGATATTTATGATGATGCAGAATGGCTTATTGGTGTTGTAGAAAATCTGTTATCTATCACAAGATTAAATGATGGAAGATTGAAAATAAAATTCACAGATCAGCTTCTCGATGAAGTTATTGCAGAATCCCTGCGACATATCAGCCGAAAGCATGATGCTTATAAGATTCAGGTGGAATGTGAAGAACTGATTCTCGCCCATATGGATGTTCGACTTATCATTCAGGTTCTTGTTAATTTGATAGATAATGCGATAAAATATACACCGCAAGGTTCAACCATATGTATTCGCGGATTAAGAACAGATGGCAGAGCGCAAATAAGTGTAGAAGATAATGGACCGGGGATTGCGGATGAAATGAAATCGCATATATTTGAGATGTTTTATACCGGAAAAACTACGATTGCTGACAGTCATCGTAGTTTGGGGCTGGGCCTTGCATTATGCCATTCAATTATTGAAGCACATGAAGGGGAATTAACACTTAAGGATAATTATCCTCATGGCTGTATTTTTGTTTTTACATTACCGTTAAGTGAGGTAACACTAAATGAATAAAACATCAATTCTTATTGTAGAAGACGATCGTCCTATACGAAATCTGATCGTAACAACATTAAAAACACATGAGTACAAATATCTTACAGCAGAAAATGGGAGAGAAGCGATTTTGGAAGCATCTTCACACAATCCGGATATCATTTTACTCGATCTGGGGCTTCCGGATATGGAAGGAGTAGATGTGATAAAAAAAATTTCGTACCTGGTCCAATATGCCGATTATTGTTATCAGTGCCAGAAGTGAGGATTCTGATAAGATTGAGGCTCTTGACGCAGGTGCGGATGATTATATTACAAAACCTTTTTCAGTTGAAGAATTGCTTGCACGTATACGTGTTACACAGAGACGACTTGCGGTTATTCAGACTGGTGAGATACAGAAGACGGCTGTTTTTATTAATGGAGAACTGAAAATTGATTATACTGCCGGCTGTACTTATATGAGAGGGGAGGAGTTACATCTCACACCTATTGAATACAAACTTCTTTGCTTATTATCTCGTAATGTAGGTAAGGTGTTAACACATACTTATATTACACAACAGATATGGGGAAGGTCTTCAGAAAATGATGTTGCATCTCTTAGAGTTTTCATGGCAACTTTGCGTAAAAAACTTGAATCAGATAAGAATGAAATTCAATATATTCAGACACACATTGGGATTGGGTATCGAATGCTGCGGATAGAGTAAGTAACCTTTGATTATTTAAGATAATATAATATATAGCAAGAATTCTCCTTCCTCTACAGGTGGGAGATGAATTGTAAAAAATAAAAAAGAACATTTGTTTGGCAACGCAATCCATGGTATAATAGAATCAGTCGATAAGATAAGGTAATTAT
>ENA-OQDC01000674-OQDC01000674.1-human-gut-metagenome-genome-assembly--contig:-NODE-674-length-22499-cov-4.661005_pt1 | contig 22499 bp, 15 predicted proteins | sample MGYA00242770_ERZ504601 | MGnify/ENA primary metagenome ERZ504601 (study PRJEB26092, sample SAMD00036305) | human gut metagenome | host: Homo sapiens | study: EMG produced TPA metagenomics assembly of...
AATAATGCGCTGGAATAGTCAAATTGAGTGCTTAATGATTTGAGGAGCAAAGCATGGGGCAACATGCTCAAGCAATACGGGAAAAACATACGGCACGGAATGTGACGCTTATTGTACTTGCGGTGCTTGGAGCAGGTACGTCAGAGTAAGCCATTTTTTCACGGATAGCAGCCAGACCTACGATAGCCAGCAACCAGCCGATACCTGAACCCAGTGCGTAAGAGATAGAATCCCAGATGTCGCCGATGTATTTAGCATCAGACGGACTCAGAGTGATACGCTGCTGCATGAACAGAGAAGCACCCATGATGGCACAGTTTACAGCAATCAACGGCAGGAAGATACCCAGTGACGCATACAGTGAAGGACTGAAGCGTTCTACAATCATTTCTACCAGCTGAACGATAGCCGCAATTACGGCAATGAAAAGAATGAAGCTCAGGAAGCTCAGGTCAATTCCCAGAATGCCGTCGGCAGCCAGTACCTTCGTCTGCAGAAGGTAGTTCACCGGCAAGGTAACCACCAGCACGAAAGTTACGGCGATACCCAGACCGAGGGCAGTCTTCACGTTCTTCGATACCGCCAGGTATGAACACATACCCAGGAAGAACGCAAATATCATATTGTCCACAAAGATTGAGCGGACCAATAAACTAAAAAATGTCCATAATTCTGGATTTTAATAAGAGTCTTGATGTAAATAAAGTTTTTCTTGCAACTCTTTGTGTTTTGCACGCTGATACCAGATCAGGCAAGCTACGATGATCAAAGCCATCGGCGGCATCAACATCAAACCGTTGTTTACATAACCGGCATTCTTTACAGCCTCATAGTTCAGGATGTTGAAGCCCAACAGTGTTCCTGAACCCAGCAATTCACGGAAGAATGCAACGATTACCAGAATCTTGGCATAACCCAGACCGTTACCAATACCGTCAAGGCATGATTCCCACGGACCGTTTGACATAGCAAATGCTTCCAGACGTCCCATCAGGATACAGTTGGTAATGATCAAACCTACGTATACAGACAACTGTACGCTCACGTCGTAAGCAAAAGCTTTCAGCAACTCACTTACGATAGTTACCAAAGCAGCTACAACTACCAGCTGTACGATGATACGAATACGGTTAGGCACTGTCTTACGCAACAAAGAAATCACTACGTTAGAAAAAGCAGTAATAATGGTTACAGAAAGACCCATCACGATGGCCGGCTCCAGTTTGGAGGTTACAGCGAGTGCAGAACAGATACCCAACACCTGTACGGTTACCGGGTTGTTCATGCCTATAGGAGTAGAAAATACTTCTCTGTTTTTAGCTGAAAATAAACTTCCCATTTTCGTTCTCCTCCTTATTCTTTAGATGTTAAAAATTTAGCGTAATGTGTCATACATCCTTTCAACATGGCATCTACACCAACTGAAGTGATTGTACCACCAGAGATACCGTCTACCTGGAATTCCGGATTTTCAACTTTTCCGTTCTTTACAACTCCCAGTGCAACGGCTTCACCGTCCATTACATGCTTGTCCTTAAATTCACTCTGGAAATGTTCTGATGCGATTTCTGCTCCCAAGCCCGGAGTTTCAGACGCATGAGAGAAGTAAGTTCCGTATACTGTATTCTTGTCTTCGTTCAAGGCAACATATCCCCAGATAGCACCCCAAAGACCAGCACCGTATACAGGAATTACATATTTAGTCTGTCCTTCGATTTCACATACGAAGATGTGAGCACGACCGTTTTCCTTGAAATCTTTTTCGTAAGAAGTCACGAAAGCGCCTTCATACGGAGTCAGTGTGCCGTCTTCAGCTACCACCATATCCGATTTCACCACTTTAGCAAATTCAGCTTCTGCATCCTGCACACCTTTGATGCCCAGTGAAGAAAGAATCTGCTTCTTTGTATCCAGCTCTACGTTCTTTCCCTGCAAGTCGCGCAAAGAAGAGTTCACGAAAGCCAGCAAGAATGCTACGATAACAACCATTACCGAAGCATAAATGATAGTATAAGAGTTACTATTAGTATTCATTGTATTTTCGGTTTTTATTTGTTAGACATAGCACGTTTTGCACGGCGAGAAATGTTATTCTGAACTACTACGTAGTCAATCAGCGGAGCGAAGATGTTCATCAGCAGGATAGCCAACATCATACCTTCAGGATAACCCGGATTCAACACACGGATAATGATTGCCATGGCACCAATCAAGAAACCATATACAAACTTACCGTTTTCTGTACGTGAAGAAGTTACAGGGTCTGTAGCCATAAATACGGCACCGAAGCAGAAACCACCCAAGCACAAGTGTTCAAACCAAGGCATCTTAGCCATTGCAGTGTCCGGACCGATGGTATTGAAAATCCATCCCATTACCGCACCACCTACAAATACTGACAACATTGTCTTCCAGCTTGCCACACCTGACCACAACAGAATAACCGCACCAATCGCAATGGCAATTACACTGGTTTCACCGATAGAACCCGGAATCAGACCAGTTACCATATCCCAAGAGAAAGCAGGATATGCCATCGCATCAGTAGCAGTAGAAGCCTGTCCCAGTGCTGTAGCAGCAGTCAGACCGTCTACATTGCTTCCCAAGCCAAAGATGCTGTCGCTGGATACCCATACAGTATCACCAGACATTTTGGTCGGATAAGCAAAGAACAAGAATGCACGAGTAATCAATGCAGGGTTAAAGATGTTCATACCTGTACCACCGAATACTTCCTTTGCAAAAATTACAGAGAAAGCAGTAGCTACAGCCAGCATCCACAACGGGCAGTCAACCGGCACAATCATCGGAATCAGCATACCTGAAACCAGGAAACCTTCCTGAATTTCTTCCTTCTTCCACTGAGCTACCACAAATTCGATACCCAGACCCACTACATATGATACAATGATTTTCGGCAGTACAGCCAGGAAACCATAACCGAACATTTCAATGAAGCTGCCTTCTACATTTGCAGCATGGAAATGCTGGTAACCCACATTATACATACCGAACAGCAAGGCCGGTATCAGCGCGATCACCACGAACGACATGATACGTTTGCTGTCTATCGCATCGTGGATGTGCGTACCTGTCTTCGAAGTAGTGTTCGGAACAAACAGGAATGTTTCAAACCCGTCGAACACAGAACGAAAAGCATGAAATTTGCCTCCCTCTTCAAAGTTAGGCTTTATCTTATCGAGATAATTTCTTAACGCGTTCATTTATTAATAATCGTTTTAGTTAGCATTAACACATTTCACGGCGGAGCATGTCGAGTCCGTCACGAACAATACGCTGCAATTCCATCTTTGAAGAGCAGACAAATTCACACAAGGCAAAGTCTTCTGGAGCTACCTCATAAATACCCAGTGCTTCCATACGGTCAATATCGCCCGCGATGATTGCCTTAATCAGGTATTCCGGCAGAATGTCCATCGGAAGAACATGGTCGTATTCATTCGACATGATCATGTGGCGTTCACCACCCTTCACACGTGCATCCAACACATATTCTTTCTTCTTGCCCATCATCCAGCTGAAATAAGAACGGCTGGTACTGAAATCATTGAAACGCGGCATAATCCAACCCAGCATTTCGTGTACGTCGCTTCCTTCCGGAATTACAGTCAACTGGCTGTGGAAAGCTCCCAGATAACCGTTGGCAGAAATCTGCTTACCGGTCAGCACGTTACCGCTGATGTAGCGCAAAGCCTTGTCTTTTGTCACGTTGTTTTCGAATACACCTGTCAGCAGTGCACCTACTTTCAATTTCACGTATGCAGGTTTGAGTACTTCAGAACCTGTCACTGCTACCGTGCGGGTAAAGTCTACATGACCCGTATTGAACAGACGGCCGATGAAGATAACAGCCTGCGGATCGATAGTCCATACTGTTTCACCCTTGTTTACAGGAGCGATGTGGTTAATCTGTACACCAACGTTACCAGCAGGATGCGGTCCGTCAAATACAGTTACTTCCACGTTCTTCGCCTGCGTCAAAGCCGGTGATTTCTGATTTACACTGATACTCAGGTATGTCTTGGCCATCTTAGCCAATGCATCCAATCCAGTCTGGAAGTTTGCTTCTTCGCCTGAAAGCGCCAGTTCGAATTCTGGAGCCAGCGGGTTTGTGTCGAATACAGAAACGAAGATAGCACGAGGTGCTACAGTCGGATCAGCCACTACGTCATACGGACGCTGACGGATAAACGCGAACAAACCGGCATTCAGCAGCATTTCCTTTACAGCAGCACCGTCAAGTGCAGCCACGCTCTTCTTGCCGAATTCTTCAAAGTCCTGTTCCGTAGCAGCCTGCACGGTGATGCTCATCACCTTGCGTCTTGCCCCACGTTCCACGCTTGTCACTACGCCGCTTACCGGCGAAACAAATTTCACTTCTGGATGATTCTTGTCTACAAACAAGGGTCCTCCGGCCATCACATATTCCTGTTCCTTAACGACCACTTTCGGAGTCACACCTGTAAAATCATCGGGACACAGAGTATAGAATCCCGGCTCTTTCACAGCCACCACTTCCGCAGCCGCCTTACCTTTCAGGTTTATGTCCAAGCCTTTACGCAACTTAATTAAATTTGCCATGTTAGGTTATAAAAAATGGTTTTGTATTTTGCGTGCAAAATTAAATAAAAAAGAGGTGAAAAAAGAATATTTGCCCATCGAATTAGAGAAATATTTCTTTATATCGAAAGGCAAATATTAAATAACTATGACAAAAGAGGTCATTCTGCCATATAGAGAAAGCAAAAATACACTTAATATCCCTTGTGCTGGTGCAGCTGAGGGTTCATGTCAATTACTTTTTCCGGAATCGGGAAGACGGTAGTATAGCCATTTTCCTCCCCCGGAAGCTGCGGACGACAGCTGTACGAACGGGTAAAAACACCGAAACGAATCATATCCTGCCGCCTCCAGCCCTCCCAGGCCAGCTCCATCATTCGCTCATCCAGCAAATTTTCCAATGTAGCAGTTCTCGGAGCCATACCTACCCGACTTCTCACTAAATTCAGCTCGGCATCGCCATCTTCCCCATTCCGCACCTTAGCCTCACTTTGCATGAGCAGCACGTCGGCGTAGCGGAACAACACGATGTCATTGTCCAGCAGTTTTCCGTCCTTAAGCCCCGTCTTATCGACTTCGTATTTTTTCATTCGGGCTCCGGCTGTTTTCTCGTACGGCTTCCCCGACACATCCAGCGCCACGTTCCAAGGCTCATACACCAATGGAGTAACCCCGTCATCCAGCAGAATCTGATTTCCCTCTAAATCCTTTACCGGCCCGGCAAAATAGCAGTAATCAAAACGGGCATCCACCTGCGGCGTATCATAGCCGAAGGTCTCCAGCACCTCTTTCGTAGCCGACGAGCCATTTTCTCCACTCAGCCCATACGCCTTGGCATGGTTGTAATGCCGCGAACGGAACAAGTAGATAAACTGGTTGGTGTATAAAGTCTTGCTCATGGGAATGACAAAAATATTTTCCTCCGAGGACTCATTGAACACGGCAAAGTTGGCTGTATAATCCTTTTCCAGGGTATATCCTGCAGCCGTAATCTTCTCACAATAATAGTTCACCGTTTGCCAGGCATTCAGACGTTGTCCCTCCACTTCGAAAAAGATGGATTTCCCGTCCGGACGGCTTCCGTCTGTCCAGTCATCATCGGTATAAACTTCCGCATTCAAGGCTAACTTAGCGAGCAAAAACCACACCACTGGCTGTGTCATTCGCCCGTAATACACTCCCGGCTGATTGCTCCGTTCTTTGCTCAAAAGAGAAGAAGATTCCGCAAGTTCTTTCACAATGAAATTAAATACTTTAGAACGCTTTTCTTGAACAATATCTTCAACTTCCGGATTGCTCTTTTCAATCAGTGGAACACTCCCGAAAAGGTCCATAATATAATAATAAAACATGGCTCTCAATGCCCGTACTTCAGCCACGCAATCCGCTACATTTTCCTTGGGATGTTTTTCAGCAAAATCCTGTATTCTTTCCAAAGATCCATTACACAAAATCACCGTACGATACAGGTATTCCCAGGTGGCATAAATCGCCTCATTGTTCACTCCCCAGCGATGCAAGTACAATCCCTGCCAGAACCCACCGTCATACCAGTCTCCTCCACGTGTGGGCATGATAGCCTCATCAGTAGTAAACGTATTCAAATCATAGATACCTCGGCCTGTCCCCTGAAGGCCCTGACTGTCGACATATCCACCCACGTAATTATACAACGAAAGCACCCCATTTTTCTGCACGTCCGACAAGGTAGAATATGCCGTTTCTTCATCCAGACGATCCTTCGGATTCTCTTCCAGATAACTGCTGCAAGAAGTCCATGACAGCAGAAAAAACGACGCAAATAATATTGAGTATATTCTTTTCATAATAAGCAGATTAAAAGTTAAGACCTAAACTAATCATATAAGTTCTTGAAAGAGGATAAGTACGCTTGTCGTCCACCCCGAAAGTATTGTCCACCAAGGTAGAATTAATCAGTGGAGTCAGCCCCGAATAGCCGGATATTGTGCCCAGGTTATTAATGGTCAGTGCCAGGCGTGCCCCGTGCAAGAAACGCTGTTTTTTGACAGGCACGTTCCAGCCCACAGTCAGGTAATCAAAGTTCACATAATTGCCGCTTTCCAGCCAGTAATCCGTTGCCGTCAGGTCATGTATATTCCGTGCCGGAGCCTCAGCCAACACATTGTAATCCGGCAAGCTGTTCATGTTCATGTAACTCAGCGCCGTGCCATTATAAATCTTATGCCCGAATGCTCCGTTTATCTGCAACGACACATCAAAACGCTTGTAACGGAAGCTGATGTTGGAACCTAACAAGGTCTTGGGAGTAGCCTGTCCGGCTACATAACGGTCTTCTCCTTCCTCCAAGTTCACGCCTCCTCCATTCAAATCAGCAATCTTATAGGTATATCCTCCGTTTCCATCCGAAACCAGTCCTTCACAATGCGGCAGATAGAAAACGCCCAACGGCTGTCCTACAATCTGATACACGATATTATTGTATCCGCCGTGCAGTCCCGCACCGTTCAGTCCGGCCAAAGCCGTATATTGCGCCGCACTGATGTATTCTCCTTCATACATACCGCTCAGCGACAACAATTTGTTCCGCTGGAAAGTTACGTTTGCGTTGATATTCAACTCCATGTCCTTGGTCCGCAAAGGTGTGATACCGATGGAGAGTTCCGTTCCACTGTTCCGCATGGAGCCCAGATTAGCCAAAAGCTTGTTATAGGCAAACGGAGGTACACTGACATCATACTGATACAGCATATCTCTTGTCTTCGACAAATAATAATTCACCGACAGTAACAGACGGTTTCCGTAAAATCCCATGTCCACCCCCGCATTGAAGGTCGACTTGACTTCCCATTTCAAATCCGGATTGACGTTTTTCAGGCTCTCATACGTCACCAAAGGCGAATTTCCCACCGGAGTTACCCCATTAGGACGCACCAGTGCCATAGTGGTATACGAATCAATCCCGCCCTGATTTCCTGCCAATCCGTATCCCAATCGCAGCTTCAGGTTATCAATCAGGTGAAAACGTCTCATAAACTTCTCACGGGTTATATTCCACGCAGCAGAAACAGAAGGGAATACGCCCCATTTATGATTCCGTCCAAATTTGGAAGATGCATCCGTACGCAAGTTCACCGTCAGCACGTAACGGTCGTCGTACGTATAATTCACACGTCCCAGAAACGACACCAGATGCGGCTCTTCATAATAGGAACCGGTACCTTCCCAAGGACGCAATGCTCCACCCTGCAAGCTGTGATACCCCAACTCATTGGAAGAAAAATTAGTCGTGGTCGTGTAAAAGCCGTGAAAACGATTCTTCTCTACTTCCCCTAAAGCCAGCACATCCAGAAAGTGAGTTCCCAACTGCTTCTGATACGTCAGCATCAGGTTTCCTAACAAGGCTTCCGCCTTCCGGTTTCCCCGGTAAGCCTGTCCGTTGGCCCATACCGTTGTTGGCAGGAACTGGGCGTTTTCTGTTGTGCTATAGGTATAAGAACCAAATAGCACCATTTTCAAATCCTTCAGCAAATTAAAGGTCAGGCGGGCGTGCGAACTGAAATAAGAAGTCTCCTCTCGGTTGTCCACGTCCATCCAGGCCAATGGATTTGTAATCTGACTAGCCGTCGTAATCTGGTCCCAGCTCCCGGTTTCCGGATCCGGGAAATCAGGAAAAGTAGGATTAAAAGCAGCTGCCGAATAAAAAGTCTTCTGTAAGTCAAACAGCGTACGATCGCGCTTCATCGAACCGAATAACCCCAATTCACAGTCAATCAGTCCGTCAAGCATCTTCTGCGACATATTCATATTGGCCGTAAACAGTTTCATACCCTCATTCTGAATCACTCCCTCACGATTCTGAAAGCCTAACGACACCCTGTAATTGGAAGCCTCACCACCCCCATAAAACGCAATGTTATGATTCTGCTGCAAGCCCGTCTGTTCAATGGCTTTCTGGAAATCCGTGTCATATCCCTTATCCAGGATACTCCATCCTCGTTCAGCCGCCAACTTGCGATACTCTGCTCCCGAAAGCATATCCAACCGGCGATAAGCATGCGACACACCAAAACTACCGTTGTAATTCACGCGCGTCTTCCCTGCCCGGCCTTTCTTGGTGACAATATTAATGACTCCCGACGCTCCACGTGAACCGTACTGGGCCGTTTCCGACGCATCCTTCAAAATCGTAAAAGACTCTATATCGGTGGGATATACCGAGGTCAGCATCGTCAAATCACCCAATACTCCGTCCACGATAATCAGCGGGTCATTTCCACTGGTCAGCGAAGTCGTACCACGCAAGCGGACCGACTCCAGCGCCGCCATTCCATTGTTACTCTTCAAGATGGTAAGTCCCGGCACACGTCCCTGAATGGCTTCCAGCGGATTGGTTATCAACTCACGGTTCATCTGCTTTTCCGTAATCTGTTCCACCGAACCGGAAATATTCTTCAAACTACCACGGGCATAACCGATGTTATAAATTGAATCGGGAGGCAATTCGTCTACATTCTGTCCTTGTACATAAAGCGGGAATCCGGCTCCCATATACCCTAAGAACAACAAGCTGTACAAAGCCTGAGATATTGGCTGCATTTTATCCATAGCATACTTATTTAAGGTCAAAAGGGCGTGAAGATACCAAAACCTCCACGCCCCGTATAATCAGTTCCTTCTTTTCACAAAGAAAAGATATTTCTACCGATAAAGCAAGCCCTGAGCCATGTTATTTCTGCCCGGTCATCATTTTTCTTCCGCAAACATCGGATCCCATGCCGGAAGCTGTATCGGCTTCTGCTTGAAGATGTCCAGCACCTTCTTCGGTACATATTTCGTTTCCAGCACCAGGCGGAACATATACTCATTGAACCATTCATCCGTCATAATCAGGTGTCCCTGATAGCCCGATGCAGCTCCCCAGCTGTTTTCCACCATCCATTTTTTCGGTTTTCCGCTCGCGTCCAAATCTACTGCCATCAGTGTCATGGCATGTGCCGACATGCTGGCAAACGTCTGGATACGTTCTTTCTTATCCATTCCGAAAGTCGTGCCCATCAACGAACCGAAATCATAATTGTTCACATCCAGCAGTCCACGCTTGCTGTCCAGCTGTGTCACGTCGCTTGAGAAATACATCCGTGTGCTGTCCTTCAATGACGCAATGGCCATTTCTTTGATTTCCTCTACTGGCAGATTCACATACGTCCAGTTCTTTCCATCGTAACGGTGACGGTCGTATGCAATTTCGTAACACTTGTAATATTCACGTGAAGGATCGTTCATCACCATCACATAATTAGTCAACAGGTTCGTATCACCGTATTTTTCCAGGAACGACATCGGTGTGTGATGCTCTGTAACCACCACATTCCCTTTGCTGTCCTTACGTACATAGTCGAACTCAGTCGGCGGCACTCCTAAAGTCAGCACCAGCATACGATACACCGTGCTCAGCATCTCTTCCTTACGGCTTTCAATCGTTGCAGCCTTCTCTCCTTTAGTAGCCATTTCTCTCAGTTCCAGTCCGAATTCCTTCAGCTTCAGGCCAATCAAAGAAGACATGTACGAAGTATGTTCACTGCTGTATGTCTCCGGCATAGCTTCTTTAGGCACGAGACCGTATTTCGACACGATGTCGGCTACTCCCGTAAATGTACCTCCGTCGCTCAGCGGATGCTTGAACAGCCATTCCACAGTCTGATTGTTCATCGGTTTGCCAGCCGTTTCAATAACTCCCTGTAAAAACAGATTGGATTTTTCCAGCTGATCCCAAAAGAAAGAATATACCTGCGAGAACTCCAGACCCGGCAAATCATAGCGTGCGATGGCCTTGGCACGCATCACATTCAATCCCGTAAACAGCCAGCAACGGCCAGACGACTGCTGGTCGGTGATGCCTTTTGATTCCACCTTAATGGAGAAATCCGTATTCAGCGTCTTCTGATTTTCCTGGTTCAATGCCAGTTCCTTGATGCTGGTACCTCCCATGGCATTCCGCAATGCCTTGTCGGCAGCCGTATTCTGATAACTACTCTGAATTTTTTTCAACATACCCGGAGAGATGCCTCCATCCTGAGCCTGTACCGTCAGTCCGAAAGCCAACAGACAAGCAGCCAATGTTACGTGTTTCTGGTTCATTCTATTATGGTTTTAATGAAAATTGTTTCTTAATCCTTTTTTACCGAACGTACAATCTTAAAGCCGATGCACGCCACGAAGATGCTCATCAACGGACTCAGCAAGTTAAAGAAACTATACGGTAAATACACCAGTGTAGGCACATTCAGTATCGTGGCCTGCGTCATTCCGCATGTGTTCCATGGAATCAGCGGACTGGTCACCGTGACGGCATCTTCCGTAGTTCGGCTTAACAGGCGCGATTCGTATCCGTTCTTCTTATAAATATCCTTGAACATGTTTCCGGTCAGAATAATCGAAATATACTGGTCGGCAGTAGCCAGATTCAGGAACAAACCGGAAGCTACAGTTGCCGCTACCGTGCTTGCCAGCTTATGTGTAAAGCGCACAAACATACGCGTAATACTTCCCAACATGCCACAGGCCGTCATAGCTCCACCCAGACACATGGCACAGAGAATCAGCCATACCGTATCCATCATACCTCCCATTCCACGGGTGGCAATCAGTTCGGTCAATGCAGGAGTCGAAGTCTGCAACGACGTACTTCCTGATAAAGCTAACAAAACTCCTTTATATAAAGCTTCCCCTCCGTTCACTCCGTCACCGGCCACTTCACGAAGTACATCTGTCTGGAAAACCAGCATGCACACTACAGCCAAAGCAGTGGATATGAATAAGGTAATAATAGAAGACACCTTACGGGCAATTAATATTCCTGTCACCACCGGCACCAGCAACACCCAGAAAGTAATATGAAAACGTTCCGCCAGTCCGGTAGTAAACACAGCAATCTGCGAACTGTCTGATACCTCATGCGAAAATCCGGCTATTGTAAAAATAACCAGTGAAATAACCACCGAAGGTACCGTGGTGTACATCATGTAACGGATATGCGTAAACAACGGCGTATCTGTCACCGAGGAAGCCAGGATGGTCGTATCCGAAAGCGGAGAAACCTTGTCACCGAAATATGCACCCGAGATAATCGCTCCGGCAATCCATCCCTCATCAAAACCCTGTGCCTTGCCGATACCCATCAAGGCAATACCGATGGTCGCAATAGTAGTCCACGAGCTGCCCGTCATGACCGATACCACTGCACAAATCACACAGCACGACACGAGGAAAAATTTCGGATGAATAATCTGTACCCCATAGTAAATCAACGTAGGTACCACTCCCCCTAACATCCAGGCTGCCGAAAGTGCCCCGATAATCAACAGGATAATCAAAGCAGAACTCACACCTGCAATATTGTTGATAATGGCATGTTCAATATCCTTCCAGCTTACCCCATACCGGCCCATTCCCAAAGCCGCACACAAAGCCGTAGTCAGCAACAAACAAATCTGGCTTCCGCCACCTAATGCGTCAGCTCCCAACAGACGAATCGTAAAGAAAAGTAATACCACTAACACCGCTACAGGCAGCAAAGACACCAGCGGAGAAGGAATCTTCATTTTTTGCGTCATTTTTATCCGTTTAAATCCAATTTTATTACTAAATCAATAACGGGTGCAAATTTCCGAATATTTTTCCAATTTCCCATACAAAAATCCATATATATTTACATTTTATACCGCAGAAATGAATAAAAATAGATTTCTAATTCATCTATACCAACCACGAAAGCCTTTCACCCAAAACTTAAAAACTACTAATAACCATCTTGAAAGGCCCTTTTCTTCGAGGGTTATTTGTACATTTGTCTGTAATTTGCATAAATAAAGAATGAGTAAAGCCACGCGCATAAAACAAGCCATACGTATCACGGTCATTTCGACACTGGTATTCTATTTCGGTCTGATTGCTCTGCTGAACCTTCCGGCTGTCCAACACCGCATCAGTACGTATGCTGCCCGTGAACTTACCCGTCTCACTCAGGCCGAAGTCAGCATTGGCAATGTAGATTTAGGGCTTCTGAACCGCGTCGTCATCCAGAACGTGCAGATAAAGGACCGGCAGAAGAAAGACATGCTCGGCATTTCGCGCTTTTCCGTCAAGATTGACATTCCCTCTCTCCTCCGTGGAAAAATCCGCATCAGCAGTGTCCAGCTATTCGGACTGGATGCCCGTCTGAACCGTGCCCATCCCAAGGCTCCCCTGAATTGCCAGTTCCTGATTGATACTTTTGCTTCAAAAGATACGACAAAGAGCGAAAAGTCCATCGACCTACGTATCAATTCCGTGCTTATCCGCCGAGGACAGATCCATTACGATGTACTGTCGGAATCCAACACGCCCCGCCGGTTCAATCCTCATCACATCGGCATCAGCGAACTTTCGGCAACCATCTCCTTGAAGGCCTTGCAGACCGATTCACTCAACGCACAAATCCGCCGTATGAGTTTCAATGAGCAAAGCGGATTTCAACTGAAAAAATTTGCACTGAAGGCTACAGCTACTCCCAAAGGCATCCATTTGCACGACCTGAACCTGAGTCTTCCGACCACGACGGTAAACATCGACACGTTTACTGTAGCGGGAGAACTCACCGCACCCGACTTTATTTCAGATACGCAAACCACCTACATGGGTCGCCTGAATGCCTCGGTCACACCAGCCGACATCGCCTGCTTTGTCCCTGCACTCCAGCATTTTCAGGACTCCGTGCATATCGACCTGGCCTTTCATGGAAGAGGAAAACAGGCTCGATGTACCAATTTCTATCTTTCCAGCCCGCACAAAGCACTGGAAATACATGCAGAAGGCATGCTCGACCACAGCAATCCTTCGCAACCGCCTTATTTTTTGGTCAAATCACACAGGCTGATGCCGACAAAACAGCCATATCCTGGCTCATACATAATTTGAAAGGTACCGCTGCACCTGTACCCGACATCCTGCAGCGTCTGGGCTTTCTCAAATTTCAGGGTGATGTATCGGGATACCCTTCCCGTATCACTGCACACGGTACCCTGCAAAGCGAACCGGGACAGATTAATGCCAATCTGACCATGCATACCGACACCCTGACCCAGCAAAAAAGTTATTCCGGAAAAGTTTCCACCCATAATTTTGAGCTTGGCAAACTACTGGCTAAAAAAGAACTGGGTAAAACCTCTTTTGACCTGGAACTGAACGGACTGCAATACCGAAACCATCAGCCAGAATCGCATATTAAAGGAGAAATCTCTTCTTTAGAGTACAATGACTACCAATACCAGCATATTGCACTGAACGGAAATTTCAAGCCGGGCGGTTTCAATGGTCATCTGTCACTCGACGATGAAAACGGTAAAATCAGCGTAGACGGGAATTTCGTGACCCAACAGGCCGTACCCGACTTCAACCTGCGGGTAAAAGTGCGTGATTTTCGTCCCCATAAACTTCAGCTGACGAAAAAATACGAAGATACCGACGTATCATTGAACCTGACGGCAGACTTTTCAGGACATTCCATCGACGACATTCAGGGAAAAATCAGCCTTGACAGTCTTTCTGTCCGCACGCCCGACGAAGAAGGGAACTACTTCCTTCCCCGCCTGCAGATTGATGCAACACAGCTTACCTCACAGGACAAACAGAAGGAAATACGCATTGACTCCCCATTCCTGACCGGAACCATACAAGGACAATATGCCTACCACACCCTGCTAAAGAGCATGGAGAAAGTGATCCGGAAGCATCTTCCATCCCTGTTTCCTGAGGAGAAGCCGAAAAAAGGAAGAAAGAACCCGCTGAACCGAACAACCAGTTCCGGTTCCAGTTCCGCATGGAAAACAGCGAATTTTTTTCAAAGGTTTTGAACATTCCGTTCGAGTTGCAGATGCCGGCCGCGTTCTCGGGACAACTTAACGACAGCCTCTCACAGATGCGCATCAACGGCTCGATTCCTCAATTCACATATAAAGGGAAATACTACGAATCGGGCACCCTGTTGTGCGAAAGCCGTTCCGACGAACTGCAGTGTCAGGTTCGTGCCGGCACCTTGATGAAAAAAGGAGCCATGTTCAATTTTTCTCTCATCACGCGCGCCAAAGATGACAAGTTGCATAGCACCATCTACTGGGGCAACAACACCCAGCTCACCTATAGCGGAAAGATTGACGCCATCGCCTCTTTCCGTCAGGATAGTCTAAAGAAGGTACTCCACACCCGTGTGAATATCCAGCCCAGTCAGGTCATTCTGAATGACACTACCTGGAACATCCATCCGGCTACCGTATACATCGCCAAAGACAGCATTGAAATACACAACTTCCTGTTTGAGCACCGTAATCAGCACCTGAAAATCAACGGACGACTGGGAAAAACAGAAGCTGACTCCTGTCTGGTAGACTTGAAGAACATCAACCTGCTCTACATCATGGACATGATTCAATTTCATGCCGTACGGTTTTGATGGAGGCATCAGCGGAAAAGTCCACCTGCGCCACGTGCTTCAGGACCCGGTGATGGAAGCCCGACTCGATGTGAAAGATTTCTCCCTCAATCGCGCTCTGTTAGGACGCGCCGACATTCTCGGTTCATGGGACAAAGAGCTAGGAGGTGTACGCCTCAATGCTGACATCCGCCGCGACAATGCCTGCACCACACAGGTAATCGGCTATGTATCGCCCAAAATGAAGGGACTGGATCTCCATATTCAAGCCGGAGGTACCCCACTCTCCTTCCTGCAACCTTTCGTGGAAAATATATTCAGCAATGTCAACGGAAGTGCTCATGGCGACGTACATTTGTTCGGTCCTTTCTCCCAACTTGATTTGGAAGGAAAAGTCAAGGCGCAGATGCAGATGAAGGTCAACATTCTGAACACTACCTTCCTGGCATCGGCCGATTCTGTACACATCGCTTCCGGCCTGTTCCGCTTCCAGAACGTACGTTTGCAGGATACTGAAGGACATACCGGACTGGCCGATGGAGAGCTGCGCCACACCAAGCTGAAAGATTTAAGCTATCGCTCCCGCTTCCAGACCAATCGCATGCGCGTATTCTATTCCGAACGAGAAACTCCCGAATTCCCCTTCTATGGAAAAAATCTATGCCACAGGCGATGTCATGCTTCGAGGAGGCGACGGACAGCTGAACGTTGACGGAGAAGTTCGTGCCGACAACCAGACCGAATTTGTCTACGTATTAGGAACGGCAGCCGAGGCTACCAACTCCGGCTTCATCACCTTCGTAGACCGTACCCCACGCCGCAAACAGGCTGCGGTCAAGGCCGAAGTGTACCACCCGCTCAACCAGCCCGACAAGCAGGATGACGATGATACACCTACCGCCATCCACATCAATCTGCAGATAGAACCTGCCGAACGTGCCAACATGAAAATCATCATGGACCCTTCGGCCGGAGACTATATTTCTGCCTACGGAACCGGCAACCTGCGCATCAACTTCTTTAATCAGGGCAACTTCCAGATGTTCGGTAACTACAACATTACTGAAGGAATCTACAAGATGAGTATGCAGAACGTCATCCGAAAAGACTTCACCCTGCAGCCCGGAGGTGTGGTATCCTTCAACGGCGACCCCAAAGCTGCCAACCTGAACGTGCAGGCCGTCTATACGGTGAACTCCGCTTCACTGAACGACCTGATAGCCGACGCTTCTTCTTCACGTGGAAACGTGCGGGTAAACTGTCTGTTGAACCTGAGCGGTAACCTCACGTCTCCCAACCTGACATTCGGCCTTGAACTGCCCACCGTGAGCGAAGAAGACCGCGAACTGGTACGCAGTCTCACCAGCACTGAAGAACAGATGAACACGCAGATTATCTATCTGCTGGGAGTCGGCAAGTTCTATACCTATGACTATGCCAACAACACCGGGCAGACCGATGCCACCAGTTCATTGGCCTTCAGCACCCTGTCGGGCCAGTTGAACAACATGCTTTCGCAAGTCATCGACAACCAGAACTGGAACGTAGGTACCAACCTCACCACCGGAGAAAAAGGCTGGAGCGACGTAGAAGCCGAAGCCATCCTGTCCGGACGCTTACTGAATAACCGACTGATAATCAACGGAAACTTTGGTTACCGCGAAAATACCATGCGTAATACAAACTTTGTGGGTGACTTTGAAGCCATCTGGCTGCTCACCAAGAACGGAGAATTCCGTCTGCGCGGATACAATCAGACCAACGACCGTTATTTCACGAAGTCCACCCTTACCACTCAGGGCATCGGTATCATGTACAAGAAAGACTTCATGAACTGGAAAGAGCTCGTCGACTGGTTCCTCCGCCGCCGGAAAAACCGCAGCAGCAAACAGAAAGAAAAAGAAGACCAGAAATACCTCCCGCAGGAAGCCCTTCCTGCAGCCAGAGAAAAAAGAGAATCAAACGAAAAATAATTATACAAGAATATGGAAAAGACCTATTACCTGCCCGCCGAATGGCACAAACAAAGCTACATACAGCTTACCTGGCCTCATGCCGATACCGACTGGGCCTATATGCTCGATGAAGTGGAGACCTGCTTTGTCCGCCTTGCTACCGAAATAGCCAGCCGTCAGCCCCTATTGCTCGTGGCTCCCGAATTTCCGGCAGCCTTGGCCGACTTCCCCTATCGTGATCAGATTACTTTTGTGAAATGCCCTACAAACGACACCTGGGCCCGCGACCATGCTTTCATCACCCTGCTGGAGAAACACTCCGACCCGCAGTTGCTCGACTTCTGCTTCAACGGCTGGGGCATGAAGTTTGCCGCCCATAAAGACAACCTCATCAACAGTCATCTGTTCAAGACCGGCGTACTTAACGGCGACTACATCAACTGCCGCAACTTCGTGCTTGAAGGAGGTTCCATTGAAAGCGACGGAGAAGGCACCCTGCTCACCACCTCCCCCTGCCTGTTGGCCCCTAACCGCAACGACACCCTCTCGCGCAAAGACATCGAAGCCTACCTGATGGAACGCTTCAACCTGCGTCAGGTGCTCTGGCTGGACTACGGCTACCTGGCCGGTGACGACACAGACAGCCACGTAGACACCCTGGCCCGTCTCTGTCCCGACCACACCATTACTTACGTGCAGTGTCTGGACAAGAACGACGAGCACTACGGTGCCCTCCGCTCCATGGAAGACCAGCTCAAGACCTTCCGTACACTCGATGGAGACCCCTACCGTCTGCTTCCGCTGCCCATGCCCGAAGCCATTTATGACGAAGACGGCGAACGCCTTCCGGCCACTTACGCCAACTTCCTGATTATGAATGAGGCTGTGCTCTATCCTACCTACGCCCAACCGGAAAACGATGCCCGTGCCGCACAGGTACTGGCTGAGGCCTTCCCCGGACGTGAAATCGTAGGCGTGGATTGCCGTGCGCTTATCAAACAGCATGGTTCTCTCCACTGCGTCACCATGCAATATCCTGAATCTGTAAAAAACCAAATAGCACAATGAAACGAACTATCCGTGTCGGTATCGTACAACAGGCTTGTACGAACGACCTCAAACTGAATCTTGAAAAGCTGCACCGCAACATCGCCTCCGTGGCACAGGCCGGTGCGCAGTTAGTAGTTCTTCAGGAACTCCATAACACTCCTTATTTCTGCCAGACAGAGGATACCAATCTGTTCGACCTGGCCGAACCCATTCCCGGTCCTTCTACCGGCTTCTACAGTGAGATAGCCGCAGCCTACCACATCGTGCTGGTCACTTCGCTGTTCGAACGCCGTGCGGCCGGATTGTATCACAACACTGCCGTGGTATTCGACACTGACGGAAGCATCGCCGGAAAGTACCGTAAGATGCACATTCCAGATGACCCTGCTTACTACGAGAAGTTCTATTTCACTCCCGGCGACCTAGGATTCGAACCCATTCAGACCTCCATCGGTAAGCTCGGCGTGCAGGTTTGCTGGGACCAGTGGTATCCGGAAGGAGCCCGTATCATGGCCCTGAAAGGTGCTGAACTGTTGATTTACCCTACCGCCATCGGCTGGGAAAGCACCGACACTCAGGAAGAAAAAAATGCGCCAGCTGGGTGCATGGGTAACCGTACAGCGCGGCCACGCCGTAGCCAACGGCCTGCCTGTCATTGCCGTAAACCGTGTAGGCCTTGAACCCGACCCTTCCGGCCAGACCAACGGCATCCAGTTCTGGGGCAACAGTTTCGTAGCCGGTCCGCAAGGCGAAATCATCGCTCAGGCCAGCAACCTGAAAGAAGAAAACATGGTGGTAGAAATCGACATGAACCGCAGTGAAAATGTCCGCCGCTGGTGGCCCTTCCTGCGCGACCGTCGCATCGATGAATTTGAGCAGCTCACCCGCCGGTTTATTGACTAACAGACAATCACTATATTATGATAAAAGCCATTACTTTTACGTAATGGCTTTTATTTTTTCTTATCGTCTTTCCCAAAAACTCGGAGTCAGCAGCAGCAATACACCGAAGAGCTCCAGACGCCCTATCAGCATCATAAACGACAACAGCCACTTCGCCAAATCGGGAAGTGCACTCCATGAAAATGCTGGTCCGAAGGCACCCAGTCCCGGCCCCACGTTACCGATACTTGACACAGATAGTCCGAAAGATTCTTCCAGTCCGATGCCCATGCACATCAGCACCAGCCAGCATAAAAAGATACAGACAAAATAAAAGAACACAAACGTCATCACTGTAGCAAGTGTACGCTGTGACACCGCCATCCGGTTCATCTTTACTGGCAGCACCGCTCTGGGATGCATCAGACGGTGGAACTCGTTTTTCACGTTGCGCAACAAAAGCAGCAGACGCACATTCTTGACACCCCCCGCCGTAGAACCGGCACAGCCTCCTGCCACCATCGTATAAATAAGCAGCAGCCACGTGAAAGGAGGCCACATATTATAATCATCCGTAGCAAAGCCACACGACGTATGAATGGACGCCACCTGAAAAAGCGATTTCCGGAAAGCTTCCTCCAATCCATAATTATTATACCAGTACAAGGCCCCGGTAATTATCAGTGTCACCGCTCCGATGGAAATGAGATACAGCCGGAGCTCTCCATCCTTAAACAACTGTCCGCAACGCCCCTTCATGCACATGAAATACAGCGAGAAGTTGATACCCGACAGAATCATAAAGATAGCAATCACATATTCTATAAAAGGAGAATTCCAATAAGCCACACTGGCCTGCTTGGTAGAATACCCTCCGGTAGCCGTCGTAGAAAAAGCATGACATGCGGCATCAAACAAATCCATGCCACCAATCAACAGCAATACAATTTCTGCCACAGTCAGCACGAGATATACCGTCCACAGACATTGTGCCATGACGCTGATTTTCGGATGAATCTTGTCGTGCGTCACCCCCGTAGCCTCTGCCGAGAAAAGCACCTGATTGCCCACTCCGAAGATAGGCAGCACGGCAATCGTAAAGAACACAATTCCCAATCCTCCAATCCACTGCGAGAAGCTGCGCCAGAACAGCATGCCGTGCGAAAGTGCTTCAATATCATCCAGAATGGTGGCTCCCGTAGTGGTAAACCCCGACATGGTTTCAAAAAAAGCATCAGTCACCGAGGGGATACTCCCGCTTATATAAAAAGGCAGCATACCGAAGCCTGTGAAAAGCAGCCACGTGAACGCCACGATGCAATACCCGTCGCGTCGTGTCACCCGGTTTTCAGCTCCTCTTCCCAACAGAATCAGTCCGCTTCCCACGGCCATATTAATCAATGTCGTGTAAATAAAATAAATATAGTCTTCCTCCCCATAGCACAAGGAAACGCCTGCACATGCCAGAAACATCATTGCCTCCATAAAGAGCAGGATACCCAAGATGCGAAGAATCATCTTTCTGTTAATCAAACTGTTGCCTCGGTTGGCAGTTACATTGACCGCCGTCGATAAAAAATCTTCCATGTAGCTTTATGTGTTTATCCTGCAAACTTACATAAAAATCCGTGTTTTTTGCGTTTATTACATGGAAAAGTGTACGAAACTGGGGGAAATCCATTTTCATAAAAAATTATCCGAAAAATAAGAAGAAAAATCAGCACTGATAATCAACAAATTACCAATCAATCAAAAACGCACTTGCGTTTCAACTAAAACGTACTTGCGTTTGATTCAAAACGTACTTGTGTTTTAAGTAAAACGTACTTGCGTTTCAATCCAAACGCACTTGCGTTTTGGGAAGAAAATAAAAAATACAGTAAAAAGGAGAAAAACAAAGCAGTATTTACCCACTTCATTCATTTGTCTACTAAAAACGGCTAAAAACTCATTTTATTGGAATTTCCTTTTGACATTTCGGCGGAAGGAGATACTTTTGTAAAATAAACAAACTTCACGCTTACCTTACATACCTTTTTTGTCTGTTTGAGATGGATGGGTGTGGGACAGGTAACGGCGAAGCGTACCCTATAAGAAAGCAGATGTATCAGTCATCCAACAAGCGCATAATCAAAAACACCTTGTTGCTATATGTACGAATGCTATTTCTCGTACTAATCAGTCTGTATACCTCACGTATCGTATTACAGACATTAGGTATTGAAGATTATGGTATCAATAACGTAGTAGCGGGTATTATTTTCTTTTTTTAGGATTTTCTAACAGGTTCTCTTTTCCGGAGCATCTTCCAGATTTATCACATTCTCATTAGGTAAAGGCGACCTGATACATCTCAAAAAACATTCGGAAATATTATCGCCATCCACTTATTATTTGCCGTAGTCATATTGATACTTGGAGAGACTATCGGCTTATGGTTTGTATCCACTCAACTCAACATCCCCCCTGAAAGAGAAGTTGCCGCCTTCTGGGTATATCAGTTTTCTATACTTACAGCCATAGGAAGTATTGTCAGCATGCCATATAATGCAGTCATTATTGCACATGAGAAGATGTCTGCCTTTGCCTATCTGACTATCGGTGATGCTATATTGAAACTGGGAGCCGTATTTCTTCTCATCTACCTGCCATACGACAAATTAATTCTATACGCATTATTTATTTTGTGCATCCAGCTCTTTGACTTTATTGTATACATTACTTATTGCAGAAGAAAATTTGAAGAGACAAAATCGCCAGGAATAAAAATAGACAAGCCCTTATTTAAAGAAATCTTCTATTACACTGGATGGACCATGAATGGAAATTTAGCTGTTTTTGGATATACGCAAGGACTGAACATCTTACTGAATATATTCTTCAATCCTGCCATCAATGCAGCCCGGGGAATAGCAGTACAAGTTCAGAATATCGTCAATAATTTCAGCATAAACTTCCAGACAGCAGTCAATCCGCAGTTAACAAAGAGTTACGCACAAGAAGATTACCCTCGAATGCATCAACTTCTGATCAGCAGCTCCAAATTCTCCGTATTTTTAATGTTTCTCATTTGTCTTCCACTATCTCTCGAAATTGACATGGTCCTGAAATGGTGGTTAGGTAGTTATCCGGCACATTCAAATAGTTTTTTACGACTTATACTCATTACCAGTATTTTATTTTGCTTGGCCAACCCCATTATTACATCCGTACATGCCACAGGACGCATAAAAAGATTTCAGATAATTGAAGGAAGTATGCTTTTAATGATTGTACCTTTATCCTATGTGCTTCTGAAATATTTCAATGTGCCTCCAGAAAGTGTATTCATAGTACATATCCTGATAGAGTTATGCACACAATATGCCCGCATAAAAAATCGTGTTGCCCATGATTGAAATGAAGACAAACATTTACACCAAAGAAGTTATACTACCCAATTGGAAAAGTATGTATATCGGGCGCATATCATCCCCGTGTCGTCTATATCATTTATCTTCCACAAAATACACTTACGTTCTTCATTATAGGAATTGTGTGCATTCTATCCGTTAACATCGTGTATCTATGTATTCGGATGTACA
>ENA-OQDC01000675-OQDC01000675.1-human-gut-metagenome-genome-assembly--contig:-NODE-675-length-22491-cov-4.722858_pt1 | contig 22491 bp, 22 predicted proteins | sample MGYA00242770_ERZ504601 | MGnify/ENA primary metagenome ERZ504601 (study PRJEB26092, sample SAMD00036305) | human gut metagenome | host: Homo sapiens | study: EMG produced TPA metagenomics assembly of...
GTACATTGAAAATGGTTTCACGCACATCCTCACGCGTAACCTGAGCACGTGCCAAACCTAATGCAGAGGAAATTTCATCCACAGTACCATAGGCTTCTACACGCAGGCTTTGCTTGGGAACACGTTCTCCTGTGTACAAACCGGTAGTTCCTTTGTCACCGGTTCTGGTATAAACAGCAGCTTTCTTCATTTCTGCACCATCCTTTCCGTGAGAGTGTAACCCCTCTCAGTCAGCTCATGGCCGCCGAAAGGCTAAAGTTAATTAGTAAATTTCTTCCGGAGCGAAGAAGTTGTTGATTTCGCGTTCAGCAGCTTCCGGGCTGTCAGAACCGTGAACAATGTTTTCACCGATGCTCAGAGCGAAGTCGCCGCGGATAGAACCGGGAACTGCTTCAATCGGGTTGGTAGCACCGTTCAGTTGACGAACAGCTTTGATAGCGTTTTCGCCGCGGATTACAGCGCAAACCAGCGGAGCGGAGGTAATGAAGTCAACCAGTTCGCCGAAGAAGGGTTTGCCTTCATGCTCAGCATAGTGGAATTTAGCTTGAGCTTCGGTAACTTTAACCAGTTTCAGAGCTGCAACTTGCAGGCCTTTGTGTTCGAAACGAGCGATGATATCGCCAATCAGATTTTTCTTAACTCCATCAGGTTTTACGAGTACGAGTGTTTGTTCCATTTGTAAATCTCTCCTTAAAGTGTAATTAAATTTTTTATACTAACCCAGTCACCAATGTGACTTAGAGGTATAGTTGAATTGTTAACGGATACCCATTTTTCTTGCCTGCTCACGCAGCAGCTGAACTCTTTCCTCGGTTGCGGGGTGAGTGCTGAAAAGCTGCTTGGCATCAACACCGGCAAAGGGGTTGATAATAAACATATGCGCAGTTGCTTCGGTAGCACCGGGCATTACGCGACGCTCCGCATAAGCTTCAATCTTCAGCAGGGCATCAGCCAGAGCGTTCGGATTGCCGCAAAGCTCACCGCCGGATTTATCAGCCATATATTCGCGGGAACGGGATACCGCCATCTGAATCAGCATAGCTGCCAGAGGCGCCAAAATCATAACCAGAATAGAAGCGATAGGATTACGGCTTTCGCCATTCTCATCACGACCGCCGCCAAAGAACATACCCCATTGGGCAATCGTGGAAATAGCACCTGCCATAGAAGCGGCAATAGTACTTACCAAAATATCACGATGCATAATGTGGCTCAGCTCATGACCTAAAACACCGGCCAGCTCTTCCTTGGTCAGCATATCTGCCAGCGCAGTATTTACAGCAACGGCAGCATGCTCCGGATTTCTGCCGGTAGCAAAAGCGTTAGGCACCGGACTATTGATAATATAAACCTTCGGCATAGGAATATTGGCTTTTTTAGCCAGCTTTTCTACTATTCCGTACAGCTCCGGCGCACTGTTGCGGTCAACCTGTTGTGCATCGTAATGTGCCAGAACCATCTTATCACTATTCCAGTAAGCAAAGAAGTTCATTGCCACACCCACAAAAAGCATTACGGTCATGCCGCGCAGACCACCGAAGAAGTCGCCCAGGAGCATCAGCAGCGCTGTCATTAACGCCATTAAAAACGCTGTTTTCATCTAAGTAATTTCCTCCTCATAAAAGACCTGCACTGTAAACAGTTACAGGCATTAATAGAATACATTTTCAACATATCTATTATAACAAGTAATTACTTATTTTTCAATTTGGGCCTTGATAGAGTTTAACATATTTTCACTGTTTTCACGAACTTTTTTCTTAAGAATAGGATTCAGGAGGCCGGCAATCATCGGAATACCGAACTCAAAATCAACTGCCAGCGTTACCTCGCAGCCGTCAGCCTGCGGTGTAATAAGCCAGGAGCCTTCCATTTTCTTTAAATCACCCTCGGTCTGAGCGTAGGTAATTTTCAGCTCCTCAGGATAGAAGGTATCGCGCTCGGTCCAGACGATTTTGCGTCCGTCAACATTACTTACCCAGTGAGAAACAGTGTAATTCTCACCGCGCTCCATAATTTCTACGCTTACCAGGTCATGCATAAAGTTAGGGTAAGCAGCCATATCCTTGATAATATCATAAATTTTCGCACCATCGCCCTTGATGGTGGTTTTGCTCTCTACATAAGGCATAATCTTATCTCCTCTTATAAATCTTCAATAACATCCGCGGTTTCTTTAACAGCGCCTCTGAAAGCCTCCAGAACATGGTCAATAACCTCTTTAGGCATAATCAGCGGCGGCTCCATACGGATAACCTTAGGATTGTTCAAGGTATAAGCAACAATAATGTGCTGGTTAATCATCAGGCTCATCAGCATACCGCCTGCACCCTCTTTGGTCAGCTCAATGCCGATCATCATACCGCGACCGCGTACTTCCTTGATAACGGAAGGATATTCCGCAGCGATAGCCTCCAGACCAGCCTTAAGATAAGCGCCTGCCTCACGTCCGCGACGCAGCATATCCTCTTCCTTAATAGCCTTGATAGCTGCTACACCGGCAGCGCAGGCCAGCTGGTTACCGCCAAAGGTAGAGGTGTGCAAGAACGGTGCTTCAATAAGACCGGCCCAGGCACGCGGAGTACCGATAATCGCACCTATGGGCATTACACCGCCGCCCAAAGCCTTAGCGCAGGCCATCAGGTCGGGAGTAACGCCGTCATGATTAACGCCGAACCATTCGCCGGTACGGCCGATACCCGTCTGTACCTCATCGGCAATCAGCAGAGCGCCCTTCTTCTCGCAGATTTCCTTCACCTCACGCAGGTAACCCGCAGGCGGAACAATAATGCCGCCCTCGCCCTGAACAGGCTCCAAAATAACGGCAGCAGTATCTTCATCAACAGCAGCATCAACAGCTGCAGCGTCGCCGTATTCTACATGAGTAAAGCCATCCAGCAGCGGTTTAAACGGCTCGCGATACATATCACGTCCGGTAGCAGTTAAGCTGCCAAAGGTTTTACCGTGAAAAGCATTCTTTGCAGCAACAAACTTTTTGCGTTTTGTTGCCAGACGTGCTACCTTCAGGCAGCCTTCAACGGATTCGGTACCGCTGTTGACAAAAAAGCTGTACTGCAGCTCACCGGGAGTAATCTCGGCCAATGCCTCCGCCAAATCAGCCATCGGACGGTTGAACAGCACCTTGCCGCACATCGGCATAGCATGCAGCTCTTTTTCCACAGCCTCGACAACCTTCGGATGACGGTGGCCTAAAGCAAACATACCATAACCGCCAAGGCAATCAATAAACTCCTGACCTTCGCTGTCGGTAATAGTCCAGCCCTCAGCATGGCCTTCAATGCTTGCCAGGCCCATAAAGCGGAACAGCTTTGCCTGAGCGGGATTGATATACTTTTCATATTTACCGATTGTTTCTTCTACATAATTAGACATTTTCTTACCTCGATTCAGTTTATGTAAATTAGAGTTTTGCAAACATAAGAATATTTTTTCTTAAGAATTACAACTCTTGAACAACACACCAGAGCAAGCAACTAAATATATCGTGCAGCGAATAAAAATTTTAGCAAATGAGTGTCCGGAACCATAGAAACAAGGCAACCGAAAACTAAAGGTTACTTGCGAACAAAATCGGCGCCGCACGTTTCGTTCTGGTTCCACACGAAATTTGCGTTGTGCCCTGTGGGCACGGGAAAAATTTTTTCTGAGCGGAACGATATGTTAGTTGCGCAATTATCAAGCGAACCTTTCTTCCGGCTTCTTTCAGTTATGAAAGAAGCCGAATCCCAATACTAATACTAATTTAATACAGTAGCTCCGTCACCGGCACAAAGGTTATCCCCGTCCGTTTAAACTCCGCCGCATACATCTCCCAGCATTTGGCAGTATTCGGTCTGGCGTGGCAGATAGCAATAACACTGCCGTTCTTTTCCGCCATAGCGAAAGCCTTATATATCTGCTGACGAATCGCCTGCACGTCAGAGCTGTTATCCAAAAAGATATCATTGCGAGCAGTCGAAATACCCAGCTGCTGCGCCATATTTCGTGCTACCGAAGCAGAATTTGTACGGCTGTCCACAAAAAACAGCTTCTGCCGCCGCAGCTCCTGCAAAACAACTCGCATAGTATCCTTATCAGCAGTCGCCTTCGAGCCCTGGTGATTATTTACACCCATCACTCCCGGCAGACTGTTAAGCGCACGCCGCGTCAAGGACAGCTTTTCCGCCGCAGACAAATCCGTACGAATAGTAGCAGCGCCCTCGCTCATAGCACTGCGGTCAATAGGCTCCATCGGCAGATGCAGCATCGGCACACGTCCTTTAGCCTTTACCATCTCCAGAACATCGCTGCTATACTGCTTATACGGCAATATCGCATAGCTGAACGGCAGACCAGTATTCAGCAGCTTACGCACCGGCGCCATATCATAACCGCAGTCATCAATAACGATGGCTACTTTTCCTCTGAATTGCCTGACGGTCCCCTGCTGCTCCTCTTCTGCCTTTTGCTCCGGTAAATCCTTAACATCCTTATCCTGCTTGGTCAGGTTACTGTTATGGAAGAAAATCACAGTATCCGTTACAAAGCTCTTGCTGCCTGCACCGGCCTTAACCTTAATGCCAATTTCAGCCTTATAGGCATCCCATTTTTTATATTTGGCAGGCTTGCCGCTGATATAAACAAGTCCGGCCTGCTCAGCCTTTGTCTGCAGCCATTCGCAGGCACCGGCAAGGCTTGTACCGGAAGGTACGCCAACTGCCAGCTCACGCTGGTTAATCTGCACCTTGGCACCGGATTCTTCAACCTCAACATCCTTTTTACCATGATTGTTTTCAATCAGCTGCCAATTATTTTTCTGCAGCAAAATATTATCCAGAAGACGCTGTGCCTCTATAGATTCATCCAGCAGACTTACCGTCTGCGGCTCGTCACCCTTCTTGTCCAAAACATCCTTCTTGCTGTTGCTGGTGGCATAAAAAAGTCCGCAGCCAATGGCAATAATCGCAATAACCGCTGTTAAAATCAGTACAGCATATTTACTGCCGGAGGATTTTTTCTTGCTTGCTTTTGTCATAGGTGTTCTCCTTTCTAAGCCCGTGGGTGCGTTTTATCATACACCTCACGCAAACGCTCCACATCAAGATGCGTATATATCTGCGTTGTAGAAATATCTGCATGTCCCAAAAGCTCCTGCACTATGCGCAGGTCAGTGCCATTATTTAAAAGATGCGTCGCAAAGGAATGACGCAGCATATGCGGTGTAACGCGCTTACTGATGCCTGCACTCTTGCCGTATGCTACAATGATTTCGTAAAAACGCTCCCTTGTCATCGGTCCGCCCCAGCCGGTTACAAAAAGCTCTGCAGCCGCATCCGGCTTACCATGCAGAAGCTGCGGGCGTACCACAGACAAATAATGCTCCAGATAATGCAGTGCGGTACGTCCTAACGGCAGCATACGCTCCTTAGAGCCTTTGCCCATAACAATGACATACTGCATCTTCATATCAACATTCTTCACCGGCACATTTACCAGCTCAGACACACGCATGCCGGTAGCATATAACAGCTCCAGCATCGTCTTGTCGCGATAACCGTCCAAGGTTCCCAAATTAGGCTCATCCAAAAGCCTTTCTACCTCCTGAACGCTCAGCACCTTCGGCAAATGCAATCCTCTGCTCGCCGCCTCCAGCACCTCGGCAGGATTACGGCGGATATAACGTTCTGCCGTCAGAAAACGGTAAAACGCCTTAATCGAAGCCAGCTTGCGTGCCACCGTCGAGGAAGCGCGGCCTTCCTGCTTCAACCGCACAAGATAGGCAATCAGCTGCTGTCGCGAAACCTGCAGCAGCTCCTCATCTGCCTTCAGCTGCAAGCTTTTCATCAGCAGGCGCAAATCACGCATATACGCCAACTGTGTATTTTTTGCCAGTCCCAGCTCTACCGTCAAATATTCCTGAAACAAGGCCAGATAGTCAAACATAAAAACCTGCCTCCATCCCGCAAATTTGCCGCTTGCAAATTTTGCCGGATGCAATCTCTTTCAGAAAAAGAAAAACAACGCTGGTGCGCCGTTTTTCTTTATAATTATAGCTTTATTAAAATTCTTTTTTCTCAGGCTGCATAATAGTAATATTAGTTGCCGGAGAAATAGTGGAAATAGCATGCTTATAAACAAGCTGCTGTTTGCCTTCGTTTTCAATAATAACAGTAAAGTTGTCAAAACCTCTTACTAAGCCACGGATTTGGAAACCGTTCATCAGATAGATGATAACACCCAGGTTTTCCTTGCGAACATGGTTTAAAAAGCTGTCTTGCAAATTCATTGCGGGTTTTACTGAAGTAATCATTAAAAGCCCCTCCTACTCATTTCGTTATCTCCGGAAGCACAGATTCCTAAAAACCTACACTCCTCTTTATACTTATATTTTACACCGAAATGCCACTTTCTACAAGTATTTCGGAAATTTCTGCCACTGCCTGCTTATAATCAGGCTCATCATCCAAATGCAGCCAGTGAATATACGGCATTTTTTTATACCAGGTAATCTGCCGCTTGGCAAAGTTGCGCGTTGCCTGCTTCAGCTTATCCACAGCAGCAGCATAATCCATGCTGCCGTTTAGATACCACACCATTTGCCTGTAGCCAATACTCTGCATCGACTGGCACTCAGGCGCTACTCCCTGCTCCAGCAAGCTACGCACCTCCTGCTCCAGGCCGGCCTCCAGCATCAAATCAACACGCCTGTTGATGCGCTCGTACAGCGCCTGACGCTCCATCTCCAGGCCGATAACTACGGCATCATAAGGACTTTCCTGCGCGCCGTACTGGTTAACAGCCTCGCCCTGCATAGCAGATTCCAGCGCACGGATAACACGACGCACATTATTGGGATGAATGCGCTCTGCCTCCTGCGGTGCCAGCTCCTGCAGGCGCGCATGCAGCGCCAACGCGCCCTTTTCCTGTGCCTCGGCCTCCAGCCTGCAGCGCAGCTCGCTGTCCTCATCCGCATTATTAAAGGCATAATCCTCGAGCAGCGCTTTAATATATAGTCCTGTACCACCGGCAATTATCGGCAGATGTCCGCGCGCGTTGATTTCCGTAATCAGCGCAGCTGCACGCTCCTTAAAATCCACAACGCTGAAGGATGCATCCGGCGGCAGAATATCTACCAGATGATGCGGTACAGCGGCAAGCTCCTCGGCAGTAGGCTTGGCAGTACCGATATTCATATTTTTATAAACCAGCATTGAATCACCGGAAATTATTTCGCCCTGAAACTGCTTGGCAATCTCAATAGCGCAATGACTTTTTCCGGTTGCTGTCGCTCCTAAAATAACAACTACCTTGGGTTTTTGCAACATAAATCACCTTTTTATTATTCCGTACTTAATCCTGCTGTATTTGCCGCCGATAAATTCCTCGCAGCCATACTCGCGCAGAATATATTCGCTGCGCTCCTTGATAACCACGCGCGGCGCTGCTTTAAGCGCCAGCTGCAGCGTTTCTGCCGACAGCGCTTCCTCGTAGGAAAGCGGACGCAATGCTTCCATGCCCTTGGCACCGTTGACAGGATGGCGGAACATCGGATCGAAATAAACAACTTCAAAGCTATCCGGCGCACACTGCGCCAGATAATTCTCCGCCAACGCCTGCGCCGGCTGAATCCGGCGCAGTGCTGCCGTCAGGTCTGCATCTTCTGCCACATAATGCTGCAAACCATAGCTCACGGCAAAATGAAGCAGCGGTGAAGCCTCCAGCCCCACAACTGTTCCTTCGTCCCCGACAATATACGAGCTGATGGCGGCATCAGCAGCAAGTCCCAGCGTAGCATCCAGCACTCTTTTCCCCGGACGCAGGTCCAACGCCGTCAGCAAATGCTCCGTCGCGCCACGCTTCAGCTGCTGCAGACGCAGCACCGCCATACCCGGATGATAGGCAAAGCTGCCTGCGGCGCTATGAATACGCGGACCGTCCTTCTCTCCCACAACAAGCGCCGCCAGGTCATATTGCGCCATAAGCTCATCTACGCCCATATTATGCGGACGCTCTACATAAATTGCGCCCAGCTGCTCCGCCCAGGCCCTGGCCTGAGCTGCAGCGGCGCTGCCTGTAGCATTTCTGGCCGTTGTTACGCCAATTTTGCCTGTAAGCATTAAAAGCCCGTCCTTTTAAACATTTTATACAGCTGATTGCTGTCAATTTCAATCATGCAAGGTCTGCCGTGCGGGCAGGTAAACGGATGCGTAGTATTGCACAAATCAATAATCAGCTGACGCATCTGCCGCATATTCAGCAGCTGTCCTGCCTTAATCGCCGCCTTGCAGGCAGTCATGTGCAGCACCTCCTGCCGCAAATCGCTGCCATTGACATTACGCATTTCCCGCAGCATTTTGCTGATAGCATTGATAAAATCCTCAGCAGCATCAGCCTTGATATCCGCAGGCAAACTACTCACGCGCAGCAGACTTTCGCCGGCGCTGGCAGCATCCACACCCAAAGCCAGAAATTCATCCCTGTGCTCCTCAATCAATGCAATATCATCGGCAGCCATATCCACATAAAGCGGCATCAAAAGCTGCTGCGACGGAATCTGCTCATGCGAAGCCACGAGCTTGTCATAAAGAATACGCTCATGGGCAGCATGCTGATCAATCAGATAAAGCGTTGTTTCGCTTTGGGCAATAATAAAGGTTTTATCAACCTGACCAATCGGCCAGATAGTATCCATACCGCTGTCGGTATCTGTAAAAGCAATAGTTTCCCTGTTGGGCACAGGTGCAGCCTCCGTCGGCTGCGGTTTGGCAAATTCACTGCGCGCCTCATGCACCTCCAGCACAGGCTCCTGATAGCCCTTGCTGTAGGAAACGGTTGCAGATGTTTTGTTGAAATCATCAAACGGTTGCCACATTACTTGCTGCTCTCCCTGCTCCTTTTTCACAATAGGCGCAGGCTGCTCAGGCACCAGCAAACTTTCGGAAGCAGGTGCAGGCTGCACATCTTCCTTGCGCTCCGGTGTTTTAAAAATCTGCTCCGCACCGCTCTTGAACACAGGCTGCGGCGGCTGATACGCCGGCTTTACCTGCGGTGCAGGCGTAACCGGCGCAGAAACAGCTTGCAGCTGCGGCTTCACAAACACATTCAGCTCCGAATCCGGCAGTAGCGTTACCTGCGTCTTTTGGGCGCTCATCGGCTTCGTCAGCGCATCGGTCAGCGCCTTATACATAGCCTTATAAATCAGGCTGTCATCACTGAATTTAATCTCACTCTTCTGCGGATGCACATTAACATCAACGCTGGCTGTATCAACTGTTATATTGATAACGGCAAAGGGAAAGCCGCTTTTGGGAATCTGCGACTGGTAAGCATGGTCCATAGCCTTGGAAAGCATTTTGCTGCCGATGCAGCGTCCGTTGACAAAGAAGGTCTGCCACTGGCGTGTTCCCTTCAGCAGTGTAGGCTTGCCGATAAAGCCGCTCACTCTTACCTTAGGATCGTTCAGAGATACCTCCAAAAGATTTTCGGCAACGTTCTTGCCATACAGTGCTTTAATCGCATGCTCCAAATCACCGTCACCGGGAGTGCTGAGCACCTCTTTATCATTGTTCACCAGCTTAAAGCGCACATCAGGACGCGAGAGCGCCAGCCTTGTCAAAAGCTCGCTGATATAACGTCCTTCAGTGCTCACGGTTTTCAGGAATTTACGGCGTGCAGGCACGTTAAAGAACAGATTCTCCACAATTACGGTAGTACCCGTACTGCCGCCGCTTGCCGTAACCTCCGTGTTTTCGCCGCCGTCGATATGCACAGAAGTAGCGAATTCCTCACTCTCCGGACGGGTAAGCAGCGTAAAGTTAGAAACAGAGGCAATACTGGGCAAGGCTTCACCGCGAAAGCCCAAAGTATTCAGACTCAGCAAATCCTCAGCCTTCGTAAGCTTGCTTGTGGCATGGCGCAGCACAGCCATTTTGGCATCAGCCTCACTCATGCCGCAGCCATTATCAGTTACTCTGATATATTCCGTACCGCCGGCAAAAATCGTTACTTCAATTTTATCCGCACCGGCATCCAGTGCGTTCTCAACCAATTCCTTTACTACGGACGCAGGCTTTTCAACAACCTCGCCGGCAGCAATCTGGTTGGCGGTATTCGTATCCAACAAACGGACGGCATGCTCTTCTGCCATTATTTACCAAGCTCCTTTCTTGCTTCATCCTGCAATTTATACAAGGCGCTCATCGCCTCAATCGGTGTCATGCTCATAACATCGAGCTTCAAAAGCTCATTGGCAATAGAACTGCCAAACAGCGAGCCCATCATATTATCCGGCGCTGCAGCAGCTGCAGGCTGCTGTACACGGCCGTTGTCATTATCATATTCCTTCAGCAGCTCTTCCGAACGCTCCAGCACCTTCTTCGGCAGACCGGCGAGGCGTGCAACATGTACTCCGTAGCTGCGGTCGGTTCCGCCAGGTACAATACGGCGCAGGAAGATAATATCCTTGCCTCTTTCCTTAACGGCAACGGAATAATTCTTTACTCCGCTCAGCACATTTTCCAAGGCAATCAGCTGATGATAATGCGTAGCAAACAACGTCTTTGCCTTGATGCGGTCATGGATATATTCCATAACTGCGTGAGCAATGCTCATACCGTCAAAGGTGCTGGTACCGCGACCCACCTCATCAAGGATAATCAGACTGTTTTTCGTAGCGTATTTCAAAATCTGCGCTACCTCGTTCATCTCCACCATAAAGGTACTCTGGCCTGTTGCCAGGTCATCACTGGCACCGACGCGCGTAAAAATCTTATCTACCGGGCAAATGCTCGCCTGACGCGCAGGAATAAAGCTGCCGATTTGCGTCATCAGCACCAGCAGCGCCACCTGACGCATGTAGGTTGATTTGCCTGCCATATTAGGACCGGTAATAATTATCATGCGTTCGTCGGTATTATTCAGATTGGTATTGTTGGGGACAAAAATCTCCTTTTCCAGCAAGCGCTCTACTACGGGATGGCGTCCGTCAACAATCTTGATTTCGCCGTTATTATTCAGCTCAGGTCTTACATAATTATATTTATAGGCAGCCTCTGCCAAGCCTGTCAGCACATCAATGTAGCTGACGGCGCGGGCAGTTTCCTGAATCTCCTTGATTTTTCCGCGAATCAATGTACGCAGCTCATCAAACAGATAATACTCCAGCTGCTCGATTTTTTTCCTTGGCACCGAGAATTTTATTCTCGAACTCCTTAAGCTCGGGAACAATATAGCGCTCCGCGTTTACCAGCGTCTGCTTACGCACAAAGTACGGAGGCACGCTGCTGCTCTGTCCCTTGCTTACCTCGATATAATAGCCGAAAACCTTGTTGAAGCCAACCTTCATAGTTTTAATGCCGGTTTCCTCTTTGATTTTCTGCTCAAAGTTCTGCATCCAGGTTTTGTTGTCAGCAGCAATCAGATGCAGTTCATCCAGCTCCTGATTATAACCGGTGCGAATCATGCCGCCCTCGCGTACAGAAAACGGCGGCTCATCGACAATCGCCTGCTGTAATCTTGCAGCCAGCTCCTCGTGCAGATGCAGGCCCTTCCACAGCTTGCGCAGCAGTCCGCTGCCGCAGCCTTCCAGAATGCCCTTCAGGCCCGGCAGCACGCTTAAGGAATTACGCAGTGCTACCAAATCTCTGGCATTGGCATTGCCTACCTCAACACGGCTGACAATACGCTCCAGATCCGCCACCGCCTTCAGCTGCGCCACAATCGCTTCGCGCAGCTCTGCGGCTGCCGCCAGCTCGGCTACCGCCTCCTGACGCTCATAAATGCGGCCTACATCAAGCAGCGGGCTTTCAATCCAGCTGCGCAGACGACGCGCACCCATAGATGTATTGGTAAAATCAAGCACCTGCAGCAGCGTACCGCGCTTCGAGCCGTCCGTCATATTGCGAACCAGCTCCAAGTTGCGGATAGCAGTCACATCAAGATTCATAAAGCTGTTGCGTTCAATCCGCACCAAACGGTTAATATGGCTCAAATCGGCCATTACCGTTCCGTGCAGATAGCGCAGCAAAAGCTCAACCGTACTATGTACCTCATCCGGCACCTCACTGCCGGCAAAATGCTGCGTAAAATAATCAGCCTCCGGCGTACTCTCGTCATAATGCGTAACAACGCATTCCGGCAATCTTGCAGCCAGCCATTCCTGCAGCTTCTCTCTCATTTCATCAGAAGTAAAATGAACAACAAGCTCTGCAGGCTGCAGTCTGTAAAGCTGCTCGGTAATATTCAAAAAGCTTTCCGAAGTTTGGTCAAGAAACCATTCGCACTCGCCCGTAGTTACATCAGCCGCCGCCAGGCACATTCCCTTGTCCTGGTCCTGCTGTAAAAATACCAGATAGCGGTTATGCTTATCCTCCAGAAGCTGTTCGTTCAGCGCCGTTCCCGGAGTGATAATTTTAATAACCTTGCGCTCGACAATACCTTTGGCTAGCTTGGGATCCTCCACCTGCTCGCAGATGGCGATGCGATAGCCTTTTTTTATCAGCTTGGCGATATAGCCGTCCACAGAATGATAAGGCACACCGCACATCGGCATATGCTCCATGCCGTTGGAGCGCTTGGTCAGTGTTAAATTAAGCTCACGCGATGCTGTGATAGCATCGTCAAAAAAATCATTTCATAAAAATTCGCCCAAGCGAAAGAAGAGCAGCTCATTCTGATGCTCTTTCTTTACCGCCATATATTGTTGTACCATGGGCGTAACATTTGCAGCAGCCATTAATCAACCGCCTTACCTTTCACCAGCCAGGTCTGCGCAGCTTCAATCTGCACATTAACCTTCTGTCCTACCTCGTATTGCTTATCTTCAATCGACCACAGTACCAGAACTCCTGTGCGTGTGCGACCGTTCCAGACTGTTTTCTGCTTGCTGGGACCTTCTGCCAATACTTCCACAGTCTGACCTACCAGCTTTTCATGGCACTTCAGGCTGTTTTCGTTCTGCAGCGCCATTAAACGGTTCAAACGCTCCTTCTTCACTGCCAGCGGCACCTGATTTTCCATTTTCGGCAGCAGGTGTTCCGCTGCGCTTGGAATAAATAAAGGTATAAGCAGAGGTAAAGCCAACCTGACGCACGACATCCAAAGTTTCTTCAAAATCCTCTTCGGTTTCACCGGGGAAGCCTACAATAATATCTGTAGTAATCGTTGCGTCCGGCACATACTTGCGTACCATCTTCACCAGCTCAAGATATTTTTCCTTCGTGTAACCGCGGTTCATGCGGCGCAGAATTTCCGAGCTGCCTGCCTGGAACGGCAGATGGAAGTTTTCGCAGATGTGCTCACATTCTGCAACAGCCTTGATAACCTCCTCGCTCATATCACGCGGGTGGCTGGTCATATAATGAATACGCTCAACGCCGGGAATAATATCCACACGGCGCAGCAGCTTAGCGAAAGCGTCCTTGTCGCCAAAATCCTTGCCATAGGAATTAACGTTTTGTCCCAGCAGAGTAAATTCCTTGTAGCCATCTTTAACTGCTACCTCAATCTCGGCAACAATATTATCGATGCTGCGGCTGCGCTCGCGTCCGCGTACATACGGCACGATGCAGTAGGTACAGAAATTATTGCAGCCATACATAATAGGAATCCAAGCAGCAAAAGAGCTTTGGCGTACCATATGACCTTCAAACTCACTTTGATGAATAGTCAGATCGGTATAAACAGCAGCCTTGCGCTCTGCCAGAAATTCCAGCAGCAAACGCTTGAAATCGTTAACGTAAGCAGTACCCAGCAGCAAATCTACCTGCGGATGCTTTTTACGCAGCTTTTCGCCGTCCTTCTGTGCCATACAGCCTGCAACACAGATAACTACATCCGGATTGGCACGCTTTACAGCCTTTAATTCGCCAATTTTGCCGGCAATTTTCTTTTCCGCACTTTCGCGCACGCAGCAGGTGTTGACAATAATTATATCTGCGGTATGAAAATCAGGATTAGGCGCATAACCAAGCTCCTGCAGCTGTCCTGCATAATGCTCCGTATCGGATTCATTCATCTGGCAGCCGTAATTTATCAGACAGTAGGTTTTATTTTTATCACTCATGTAAATACCTCCGTGTAAAATCAGTCTATCATTATATTATAACCAATTACACTCACTTCCCGCAACATTTCCCCCGGAAAGAAGTAGGGAATAATTTATAAAATATTTTAGTAGTAGGTATTGAAATCTGCCCTTAAGATGATTACAATATATGCAGGCAAAGAATTTTTCCGATTGCCTTTTAATATAGTTTAGGAAGGTCAAAATCATGCAAAGCAAAAAGAAATGGTTTGTTGTATTTATTCTGCTCGCTGCCCTTGCAGGCGCAGCCTTTTATTTTCTTTATTTTATCCGTACACCGGCTTATGCCTTGAACGAAGCGCGCGTTGCACTACAGCAGCATGACAGCGCAAAATTTTCACGATATGTTGATGTTCCCTCTGTTATGGACAACGCTTTCGAGGACATCATCAAGGCAGAAAGCAAAATCAATAACGATAATGTTTTCTCCAACCCGTTCGCACTCGGCATTCTGCATATGCTGAAGCCTTCGGTCGTAGACCTGATGACGCAAGAGGCTCTGGACAAAATTGCCGCTAAGCCCGACAATACTCCTAAGCAGCCGGCCGATCCCGTACCTGATGCTATGAAGCGTAACCTGGAACGCCACATCCCCATTCAAAACCTTACTGTCAAAGATCTGAAGCTCAGCAAGCATGAGGGCGAAACAGCTAAAGCAACGCTGGTACTGCGCGATAAGGATCTGGAAAAAGGATTTTATTGCCGAGCTGTTAATGCAGCAAAATGATAAAAGGTGATTGGCAGATTAAGAAAGTCAGCAATCTGGCAGACTTTATCGTTCAGTTGGATGCAGCTAAACGTGCTAAACAAGCCCTGCTGAACAAGCCTGTTATGGATCGCCTAAACAAAGCGCTGCAGGCAACCAGCGAACGCCTGACATTGAACAAGGACAGCAACAAAATCGGTAGCGAAGAAAAAGCTACGCTTACCGCTACAATCATGGCCAAAAACATGAGTAATGTTGCTATCAACCGTATGTATTACGATGTAACCGTGCTCAATGAAAAAGGCGAACAGCTTTATTCCTATCCTGAGCATTATCAGGGCAGCATTGCCCCCGGACAGGCTGTGGAGCTCACCACCAGCAAAACGCTGAATTCTATGCTGCCGGATGATAAAAAGCTGATGAATCTGGATATTACCAAAGAAACCGTAAAAATTCAGGTCACCTACATTGCTTTTGATAACGGCGAGGTAATTTCTCCTAAGGGATTGATAGAATAACCGGAAAAAATTAAACGCTTACATCCCACGTTGATACGTGGGGCGTAAGCGTTTTTTGTTCTTTTGATAAATATATAGGTTTTTACACAACAGCTTTACTCTTTAATCTGCAGTTGCAAAACATCCGGTCGTGAATAATGACCACAGGCGTCAAATTCCATACGGCTAGCAGGCACCTTGTCCATATCCAAATCCGCATAAATAATTGCTTCCTTATCCCAGACAGGCTCCGTAACATAATGTCCGTAAGGATCAATCACACAGCTGCCGCCGCGACAGACAAGCTCAGGCAGCTTAGCGACTTCATCCTGTGCATGCAAATCAGCAGGATACATATCTTTAGTAAAGAACTGATCGCAGTTAATGTAATAGCAGCGTCCTTCGAGCGCAATATGCTGAATAGTAGCCTGCCACTCAGGATTATCATTTGTATTGCAGGAAATCAAAATCGTGACGCCTTTTTGGTATAAAGCCACACGTGCCAACGGCATGTAAGACTCCCAACAAATCAAATTACCAAGCGGTCCCCACGGCAAAGCAACCACAGGAAAATAAGCCTTATCCGCATCACCCCAAACAAAGCGCTCCGCGCCCGTAGGCTTGAGCTTGCGGTGCAGGGCAGCAATGCTGCCGTCAGGAGCAAAAATAATATTGCTGTTATAAAGTGTACCGCTTACAGCATCACGCTCCGATATACCAATGCTTACATAAGCATTTACCTCGCGTGCCGCTTCTCCGAGCGCATCAGTTTCTGCGCCAGGCACTACAATGGAACCATCATAATACCGCTTCCAGTCGGCACGTCCTTCTTCCTGTCTGCTGCCTACGGTAAAGCCAAAGGTCATGCCGTAAGGATAGCAGGGAATAATCAGCTCCGGCAGCACGATAAGCTGTGCTCCGCCGGCACCTGCCTGCTTAATAAAATCAATACATTTGGCCAGTGTTGCATCCTTATCAAACATTACAGGTGAACACTGTACTACGGCTACACGACAACTTTTTTTCTAAATCTAACATTTTATTCCCCCTCATATGAAAAATTTATCCGGTACAATGCTTGCTGCATAAAACAAAAACATAGCATATCATTGCTCGCACCGATATTTTTATTTTTTCTTAAATCAGTGGCAGCTGCCATGTCTTTCGCTGCTGTCAGTAAGCTTTCCGGATTTATATACGTATTATACAATAATCATCTGTTGAATTATATAGATATACAACAATTATACATTATACAATAACGAAATGCGCCTTTAAGAAAGTAAGATAGAATTAATCATTCTATCCACCAACCCTCAGCCAGCCTTTGGCCAGCACCGATTGGCAAAATACATCCTCCTTAAGAATATAGATATTCCTACCCGCGTTTTTCATGCTGACAGCACGCTGCAAATCAGCACCGTCACACACGGAAGCATCCGCCGTGCCGACAATAACCATATCAGAAGCTGCTGTAACATGATAAGCAACGCTTGCACCAAGCGCAGTCAGTATCTCCTGAAGGTTTTTAAGATAAAGACCGTCAAAAGAGCCAAGCAGAACTATATTTTTATCTGCCAACGGTCTTAAGCGCCTGAAAGACGGTACGATTGCAAGCTCTCTTTGCTGCGGCGGCAGATGATAATCCGCCACTGCCAGCTCCTTCAGCTTTTGGTAGCAGCCGTTGCAAATATTGCAGTCAACAAGCGCCCTGTGTGCACCGTCGATGGCAATATTGAAGTATTCGGCAACCGCAGTCTGCTTATACCTGCCTAAAAACGGTAATTCATTCTGCGCCAGCTTCATAACATCAACATAATTATTGGCTAATCTTTTGGCATAATAGCCTGCCAGATTTTCCGCAATAAAGCTCAAATCAAAGCCCACATTGTAGCCTGCAATAATATCATCAGCCAAAAAATCCATAAAGGATAGGATAACCTCATCGATTGCCGGAGCATCCGCAACCATAGCATCATCGATACCGGTAAGCCGTGTAATATAATACGGAATAGATAATTTCGGCTTAACTAAGCTGGAAAATTCATCTACTCTGCGATTATTGCGGTATTTTATAGCAGATATTTCCGTTATATAATCATTTTGCGGACTCAGGCCGGTAGTTTCAATATCTAAAACAATATAATCATCAGGATAAGCCAAAAGCAACTTGCCGTCTATATACCTGTTTCTTTTTACAGAACTCAAAAAATCACCTTGCCGAGCTTAGCTCAGCATCTATGTCCTTTCTTTTGCTTATTTCTCCAACACCTTCATACACATAATCCCCTTTTCGTTACGCACCAGGAAAAAGCTGATTTCATCGCCCTTATGCAAACCGGAAACCTTTTGAGGCTCGGAAAGCAGCGTACCGATAATATTTACCTCGCGTACTTCCTTAAGCAGCACATAAGCTGCTTCGGCCTCATCGCCGCGCACCAGATAAACCGTGACGATATCGGGATGCGTTGCAAGTCTTGCAGGATCTAAAGAGGTAAGCTTACGCATTGCTTCTGTCGCTTCGTCTGCCTTATAAGCCTTTTGCACCATTGCCACCTTGCTTTGGAACTCGTTCAGGCGAGGCATTTTGCTCGGCAGCACAGCTGCCTGCGCTTCAAGCAGTTCGGATAATCTTATCTTCGCTGATTGCTCATCATTACCATGCAACAGCTTCAGCGTCTTTTTAGCTGCATCGTGTACAGCACAACAGAGTATTTCAAAGCTGATGCCTGCCTGCGCATCTATATAGCCGTAGCAAAGTAAACCGGTTACATCATCGGTTACCTCAAAAATGCTGCCCAGGTTTTGCGCCATGCCGGCTGCGTCTATGTAAAGGTATTTATCCACGATGTCGCGGAAATTCATTTCTTTAAGAAGCATATCATCACCTCATAGGAATGGAGTTAGTTTTAATTATGATATAGGCATTTTACTTTACGCTTTTATAAAAGATTGCCTGTAATCAATCATACATGCAAATCCTGTAATTTGCAATAAAGCAGCAAGCATTTTTAAGTGTGTTGGGTTTGGCAAAACTAAAAGAGGAGAAAATGAAAACGTCCCACCCGTCAGACGAGTGGGACGAAAGTTCATTATAAAGCTATCTTAGTGGTGGAACAGGCGCAGGCCGGTGAATGCCATAGCAATACCGTACTTGTCGCAGGTTTCGATAACATTATCATCACGGATAGAGCCGCCTGCCTGTGCAATATATTGCACGCCGCTGCGATGTGCACGCTCAATATTATCGCCAAACGGGAAGAAAGCGTCACTGCCGAGAGCAACGTCCTTCAGCTGTGCAACCCAAGCCTTTTTCTCTTCGCGAGTCAGCGGTTCCGGTTTTTCGGTGAAGAAGTTTTCCCATACGCCGTCAGCCAGTACATCTTCATAATCATCGGAGATGTAAACGTCGATGGTGTTGTCGCGGTCGGGACGACGGATGCTGTCCTTAAACGGCAGAGCCAAAACCTTCGGATTCTGGCGCACCCACCAGATATCAGCCTTGCCGCCTGCCAGACGAGTGCAGTGTACGCGGGATTGCTGGCCGGCTCCGATGCCGATAGCCTGACCGTCCTTTACGTAGCAAACGGAGTTGGACTGAGTGTATTTCAAAACGATTAAGGAAATCAGCAGGTCGCGTGCTGCGCCTTCCGGAATTTCTTTATTCACGGTCGGACGGTTTTGCAGCAGATCAGCGGTAATTTTAGCTTCGTTGCGCTCCTGCTCGAAGGTAATACCGAATACCTGCTTGTGCTCCAGCAGCTCCGGCTTGTAGTTTTCATCAATTTTAATGATGTTGTAGGTGCCTTTGCGTTTGCCCTTCAGAACAGTAAGAGCTTCTTCGGTATAACCGGGTGCGATAACACCGTCGGAAACCTCGCGTGCCAGCATTTTAGCGGTCTGCACGTCGCAAACATCAGACAAAGCAACAAAGTCGCCATAAGAGCTCATGCGGTCAGCGCCACGAGCACGTGCATAAGCATTTGCCAACGGAGACAGCTCCAGGTCGTCTACATAATAAATTTTTTTCAGAGTATCGCTCAGCGGCAGGCCTACTGCAGCACCTGCAGGGCTTACGTGCTTAAAGGATGCTGCTGCCGGCAGACCGGTTGCTTCCTTCAGTTCTTTTACCAGCTGCCAGCTGTTAAAAGCATCGAGGAAATTGATGTAGCCGGGGCGGCCGTTCAGCACCTCAATCGGCAGCTCGCTGCCATTGTTCATGTAAATACGTGCGCTGCCCTGATTAGGATTGCAGCCATATTTTAATGCTAATTCTTTCACTATAACTCCTCCTCTTTTGTATAGTGCCAGTCACTTAGACAAACAAAAAAACCGACACACTGGCACAAGAAAAAATCTTTGCCCAAGACGGTCGGCGTGCTACCGGTCATACTCCCCTGTGGTAACCCACTTCCGTCAGTTATATGACCTAATACTAAAATTATAAGATGCCGCGTTGTTTTTGTCAATAGCGGGCGATTGTGGTAAAATAAATGTATGATGAATTAGAGTGTTGCCCCCTTTAGTCTCGCTATCGCTCGACAGTTCCCCCAAGGGTGAAACAAGAATTCTTGTCTATTCATATATCGAAAAGGTACGGCAAGCTCTTTTCAAAGGAGGAAATAATATGACTCTCTGTTATGTATGTCCGCATCGCTGCGGTGTAGACCGCCCGGCAAATATGTCTGATACTAACGGCTGCTTCGGCAGCTGCGGCGTAGGCCTCGCTCCGATTGTTGCCCGCGCCGGCCTGCATATGTGGGAAGAGCCCATCATCAGCGGAACAAAAGGCAGCGGCACGGTTTTCTTTTCCGGCTGTAATCTGCACTGCGTTTTCTGCCAGAACTATGACATCAGCTGCAAGGGCTTCGGCAAGGAAATTACCGTTGAACGCCTAAAGGAAATCTATCACGAGCTTATCGCCCAAGGTGCGCACAATATCAATCTGGTTACACCCACCCATTTTACCGAAGCAGTGCTGCAAAGTCTGGACGAGCCGCTGCCGGTGCCTGTTGTTTATAATACCAGCGGCTTTGAAACGCAGGATACACTGCGCCGCCTTAAAGGCAAGGTGCAGATTTATCTGCCGGATTTAAAATACAGTGATGATATGGCTGCTATCAAATACAGCAACGCTCCTTATTACTTCCGCATTGCTACCGAAGCTATTAAGGAAATGTATAATCAGGTAGGCGACTACCATATTGACGATAACGGTATCATGACGAAAGGCGTTATTATCCGTCATCTGATTATGCCCGGTATGCCGGACAACACCAAGAGAATTATTGATTGGGTTGCTGCCAACTTCAAGCCGGGGCAGGTAATGTTCAGTTTAATGCACCAATATGTTCCCTGCGGCCGCGCCAGCGAATATCCTGAAATCAACCGTAAGGTTACGGATGAGGAATACAAGGAGCTGGAAAGCTATCTGCTGCAAAGCACTATCGAAGACGGCTTTGTGCAGGAGGGCGATGCAGCCTGCAAAGATTTCATCCCCTGCTTTGACGGTACAGGAGTATAAAAACATGAAAAAAACCGCCTAGTGTAGAGGCGGCTTCCTTCAAACTCAAACTTTGCAGGGACAGCCGACCTCACACAATCGGTTATCTCTATTCTTATTATAGCAGTTTTTTGTTATGTCAATTTGCTTCCCGACGCAAAAACCTCCGCCAGCACCTCAATTCCGCGACAGATATCCTCAGTTGAAGCATACTCTGCCGGATTATGGCTGATGCCTGCGCGGCAGGGAATAAACAGCATTGTCGTGGGGCAGATTTTCGTCATATGCATAGCATCATGTCCGGCGCCACTGTTCATATGCAAGAAGCTGAAGCCCTTTTCTGTGCATATCGCTTCGCTCTGCGCGGCCAAAGCCTTATCCAAAGCAACAGGACTGTCTGCAGTCAGCATTTCTATCTGCACGCCAACGCCGTCGCAAACAGCAACGTTTTCGGCCTGCTCGCGAATGCTCTGCAGCATGCGCTCAATGCTTGTCTTATTAACGCCACGCACATCAACCCACAGCGTAACTGCTCCCGGCACAACATTAATCGAACCGGGTTCTACGTCAACCACGCCAACGGTACCGACACTGCCGTTGGCTTTTTCTGTTTCTGCAGCCTCGTTCACCGCCAAAATGAGCTTAGCAGCGCTGACGAGCGCATCACGGCGCATCCCCATCGGCGTTGCGCCGCTGTGGTCAGCTACGCCTTTAATATGAATCTTAAAGCGTGTCGGTGCCGCAATATTATGCACGATACCAAGCTGATGCTGCGTCTGCTCCAGCACCTTGCCCTGCTCGATATGCAGCTCCGCAAAGCATTTATAGCTGCCGGGAGCAATTACGGCATCACGATAAGCGTCAGGATTGCAGCCCCATTCACGCAAGGCCTCGATAAAGCTGATATCACCCTTCTTGGCTCCCTTATTCAGCTGCTCCGGTGCAGCGCTGCCTGTCAGCAGCTTACTGCCCATAGTTGCAAAGCCGAAGCGACTCGATTCCTCCGCACGGAAGATAATCACCTCAATACTGCGCTCAAACTCCTCGTCCTGCAGCATATACAGCGCCTCCAAGGCACCTACAACACCGCACATGCCGTCATAGGCACCGCCGTGGATAACAGTGTCCAGATGCGAGCCTGCGGCTACCGGCGGCAGCTGCGGCTGTTTGCCATCGCGACGCAAGAATACATTACCCACAGCATCGGTGCGGATTTGCAAATGCAAATCCTGCACCTGCTCCAGCAGCCAGCTCTGAGCTTTTTTATCCAGCGGACTGTAGGCAAGGCGGGTAACGCCCTCTTCACTGTCCGTAAAAGCAGCCAAGCCCTGCAAAAGCTTAGCTACACGTTCATGATTTACCTGTAACATTTTTATTCCCCTTCATTCGGAAATAGCAACAAAAAAATAAATAATATAGATGACAACTTTATTATACTTGCTTCTTAAGCATCACACAAGAGCGGCACTTCATCTGAAAATCCAAGATTATGGAAAGTTTTTACACTTTTGCTAAAAACTCCTTGCAATTAATGTAAAATCCACGTAAAATTATCATAGCAAAATTTAAGAAAAGAGGTTATTTATTTTGGAACGCAAAGTTATTCAAGTTGAAGAACATCCGCCATTACTACTTAATATTCCGTTAAGTATCCAGCATCTGTTCGCCATGTTCGGCTCTACCGTGTTGGTTCCCTTTTTAT
>ENA-OQDC01000676-OQDC01000676.1-human-gut-metagenome-genome-assembly--contig:-NODE-676-length-22486-cov-3.903260_pt1 | contig 22486 bp, 23 predicted proteins | sample MGYA00242770_ERZ504601 | MGnify/ENA primary metagenome ERZ504601 (study PRJEB26092, sample SAMD00036305) | human gut metagenome | host: Homo sapiens | study: EMG produced TPA metagenomics assembly of...
ATCTTGATAATCCGTGTATTCCAGCAGGAAGCCATAACAGGTCACATAAGGTTATGGAACATAGAAAAGCTTGAGATAAGAAAGGTTATAGGCAGGGAAATTCTTGACTCAAGGGGCAATCCGACAGTTGAGGCACAGGTTATGCTAAAAGACGGAACAGTTGGAATGGGAAAGTCACCAAGCGGTGCATCAACAGGTGCGTTTGAGGCGGTAGAACTCAGGGATATGAATCTTAAACGATATGGTGGTAAAGGTACGCTTAAAGCAGTTAATCACATAAATGTCGAGCTTAATAACAGCGTTCTTGCGATGGATTCGTCAGAAACATATTCAGTTGATAAAGCGATGATTGACGAAGACAAAACGCATGATAAGGCACGGCTTGGAGCTAATTCGATACTTGCAGTTTCAATCGCGGCAGCAAGAGCTGCAGCACAGTCGCTGCATATGCCGCTGTATCGTTTCCTTGGAGGAGTGGCTGGTACTACATTGCCGGTTCCACTTATGAATATAATTAATGGTGGAAGACATGCTGTTGGAAGCGATTTTCAGGAGTATATGATAGTTCCAGCAGGAGCACCTTGTTTCAGGGAAGCTTTAAGAATGGGAACAGAAGTGTTTCATTCATTAAGGGACATACTTTCACAGAGGGGATATGTTACAACTGTTGGTGACGAGGGCGGATTTGCACCTGCCATAACAAAGGCAGATGAAGTGTTTGCTGTGTTGCAGGAAGCAGTTATGGCAGCAGGATATGAACCGGGTAAGGATGTGTATTTTGCTATGGATGCTGCGGCATCAGAACTTTACAATACAGAGAGCGGATTATATGAATTTGCAAGAGAATACGCAGCTCTTGGAAACTCAGCCGATGGCGGAATAAAAAGGAGTACTGAAGAATTAATTAATTATTATGAAATGCTGGTTAATAAATTTCCAATTATTTCAATTGAAGACCCTCTTAATGAGGAAGATTGGAGTGGCTGGAAAAGCATTACAGAAAGACTTGGGGAAAAAGTACAGATTGTGGGAGATGATTTATTCGTAACTAATACAGTAAGATTAAAGAAAGGAATTGAGATGGGTTGTGCGAATTCAATTCTTATAAAGCCTAACCAGATTGGAACATTATCAGAGACATTAGAGGCAGTAAAAATGGCACATAGATACGGGTACACAGCAATTGCCAGCCATCGCTCAGGTGAAACAGATGATACAACAATAGCAGATCTGGCAGTTGCTCTTAATATGGGTCAGATAAAGACAGGTGCACCATCAAGAGCCGAGCGTATCGCCAAATACAACCGACTCCTACAAATAGAAGACGAACTAGGCGAGTCCGCCACATACGCCGGCATAGAAGCTTTTGGAAAATAGTCAAACAAGACATAAAGAGATTAAATAAAAAACTGTATACAATATTAGCATATTGTATACAGAAAATCCAAAGTATGGTTATGATGCGAACGTGCCCGGCGGTAATATAGCAGTCCTTGCTGCGTCTGTTGTCAATCCACAAATTAGCAAAACTGTAATTGAGTTATTTCTCAATCCTTTAATTGGTTAAATCTGTAATTCGGCAATATCTTCATACTTAGATGAGACATTTTCGGAACGCTTCTATAACAGTGCCGTAATATTCAAATCCTTCTTCTTAGAAAGATCAATATATTCCCCATCAACCTGCACAACTGGCTTGTGAAGTGCACTGTCATTAATAAGTATGACCTTTCCTACACGTCCGTCAGACAGACGTACATCAGTGTGAATGTAAGATGAAGCTACATTTTTAAGGAAAGGTATTGCAAATACAGGGTCAAACTTGGTAAATGCGTCTTCATACATAAGGCGTACTACCTCAAATGGACATATAGGAGCTCTGTATATACGGCTTGAAGTCATTGCATCATATACATCAGCTATTGCAATAATCTTGGCTGTTTCAGGTATTTTATCGCTCTTGAGTCCGAAAGGATAACCAGTTCCGTCACATTTTTCGTGATGGAGAAGAATAGCTTCCTTAACAGACATAGGCATAAACTTGTTCTTAACCTGCTCGTAACCTAAGTTGACGTGCTTTTTCATGATTTCGTATTCGTTATCAGTAAGATTTCCGGGCTTGTTAAGAATCTTCTCAGGTATAAGGAGCTTACCAATATCGTGCATAAGTCCAGCGAGTGTAAGCACCTTAATCTTCTCCTGATTGTAGCCAATCCATTTGCCAATGACAGAAGCGATTAAAGCGACATTCATAGAGTGGACATATGTAAGGTCATCAACGTCACGCATAGCGTGAAGCATATCAAATAACTGTAATGAGTTGTTAGACTCAGCAACGATGTCAATAGTATTTTTGACTAAAGATTTTGTGTTAACTTCATCATCAGATGAGATTAACTTCTTTAAGTCATCTTTGAAAGTGTCAATATGTTCATTGTAATGTTCTTCAAATGTCTTGAATTCTTCTGAATTACGGACAGTTTCGTAGTATTTGGTGTTCTCATCATCAGCGGCTTTGGCAGCTTCTTTAGCTTCGTCTACAGCAGAAATGCTACTTATAGTACGATTATCTATGGCAGAATCAGCCTCAGTCTTATCATATACAGATATTTCAAGAATATGATGTCCTGAAATTCTTGAAATGAGGTCAAGATTAAGGACAGTTCCTTTTGTCAAAAGGACAGAACCATCATTAAGTATTACGTCACGGGAAAGTTCCATTCCTTCTTCTGCATCAAATATAAATATTGTAAGTTCGTTCATTAGTTAAATCCTCTTATATGGCTTGAATATTAGTAATCATAATACGATTAAATGATAAAAATATTATAAATTTAATATATAAAAAAGTCAATTAGACTTGACGTATTAGCATCAATTGTGTAGTATCTATATGCAGTTAATTAAATAATGATTATATCCCTTATTTAGAGCGGTGGAGATACATAGGATCTATGAAGCCCGGCAACCCCTTTTTAGGAAGGTGCCAACCTGAGCGAGAGAATTCGAACAATGAGAGGATTTCGAGATAAACAATCGGGGTTCCTTAGGGGGCTCCGGTTTTTGCTATTACATTTAAAAAGTCGGAAACACCAAGGACGATAAGTGATATTAATCACAGTGACTAAAGGATTAGATATTAAGAAGGAGAAAGACAAAGAATGGAAAAAAGATTATTTACATCAGAATCAGTAACTGAAGGACATCCTGACAAAATCTGCGACCAGATTTCAGATGCAGTGCTTGATGCACTTTATGCACAGGATCCATATTCAAGAGTAGCCTGCGAGACACTTACTAACACAGGTTTCGTTATGGTTATGGGTGAGATTACAACTAAGGCAAATGTTGATATTCCTCAGATTGTACGTGATACAGTTGTAGAGATTGGTTATGATAGTTCAGAAAAAGGCTTTGATGGTAATACTTGTGCTGTTATGGTTGCACTTGATAAGCAGTCAGCAGATATAGCTATGGGTGTTGATAAGGCACTTGAAGCAAAGGAAGGTGTAGATAAGGAAGATGATGACCTTGGTGCTGGAGATCAGGGTATGATGTTTGGTTATGCTACTAACGAGACAGAAGAATATATGCCATACTCAGCAGCACTTGCACAGAAGCTTTCCAAGCAGCTTACAAAGGTTCGCAAGGACGGTACATTAAGCTACTTAAGACCAGATGGAAAGACACAGGTAACTGTTGAATATGATGAGAACAACAAGCCAATCCGTCTTGATGCAATTGTTGTTTCGTCACAGCATGCACCGGATGTAACACAGGAACAGATTCACGAAGATATCAAGAAGTATGTTATCGATGCAATCGTTGACCAGGCTATGGTAGATGCAGATACTAAGATATTCATCAATCCAACAGGACGTTTCGTTATAGGTGGTCCAAATGGGGATTCAGGCCTTACAGGTAGAAAGATTATCGTAGATACTTACGGTGGAGCTGCAAGACATGGTGGTGGAGCTTTCTCTGGTAAGGACTGCACTAAGGTTGACCGTTCGGCAGCATACGCAGCCCGTTATGTAGCTAAGAACTTAGTTGCAGCAGGTATCGCCGACAGATGTGAAATCCAGCTTTCATATGCTATAGGTGTTGCACATCCAACATCTATATGTGTTGATACATTTGGCACAGGTAAGTTAAGCGATGAGAAGATTGTAGAAATCATAAGAGAGAACTTCGATTTAAGACCAAACGGAATTATCAAGATGCTTGACTTAAGAAGACCTATCTACAAGCAGACAGCAAGCTATGGCCACTTTGGACGTACAGATCTTAACCTTCCTTGGGAGCAGTTAGATAAGGTTGATGCACTTAAGAAGTATCTTTAATAAAGATATAATTGGATGGATTTAATTAGTTAAATTATAGGAATTAATATAATTATAATGGATATATGGCGGATACATTTTAGAATTAATAAATGTATCCGCCATATTTTGATTTTTTGTAAGAATGCAAATGTAAATTTTCTGCTATGTAGGTTTTGGCATAATGTGAGTTCTTGATTATTTCGGTGTTATATCAAGAATATGAAACACAAATCTAATGCTATTTTATGCTTTTAAAAAATTTTTTCTTTTTTTAGCGTTTAGGACTTTTAAAATTCTGTATTTATGTATATAATGTTGATTAGCTATGAAAAATGTTTTTGATAGCAGGTATATTAACAAGATATAATTGTTGGAAAAGTTAAAGTGTGATGCTGGTATATAGTATTTTATACTTAATATAGTATAGCATTTTACAATGTATAGTACTTATAGTATTTAATGTATAGTGCTTTAACAGAATTATGTAATAGATTGGATAATTATAGAAGATTAGGGAGGAGAACAGTATGTTATCTACTGATATTGGTATTGATTTAGGTACTGCAAGCATTCTTGTATATATAAAAGGAAAGGGTGTTGTGTTAAAAGAGCCATCAGTTGTTGCCTTTGACAGAGATACTAATAAGATTAAAGCTATCGGAGAGGAAGCAAGACTTATGCTTGGTAGAACACCTGGTAATATTGTCGCTGTACGACCTCTTCGTCAGGGCGTTATTTCTGATTACACAGTAACAGAAAAGATGCTTAAATATTTCATTCAGAAAGCAATTGGTAGAAGAATGTTAAAGAAGCCTAGAATAAGCGTATGTGTTCCATCAGGAGTTACAGAAGTTGAGAAGAAGGCGGTTGAGGATGCAACTCTTCAGGCAGGAGCAAGAGAAGTTGCAATTATCGAAGAGCCAATTGCGGCAGCTATTGGAGCAGGTATTGATATTTCAAGACCTTGCGGTAATATGATAGTTGATATCGGTGGTGGTACTACAGATATCGCTGTTATTTCACTTGGAGGTACTGTTGTTAGTACATCTATAAAGATTGCAGGTGATGATTTCGATGAAGCACTTGTTAGATATATGAGAAAGAAGCACAACCTTCTTATCGGTGAAAGAACAGCCGAAGATATTAAGATAAAGATAGGATCAGCGTATCCAAGACCAGAAGTAGTTACAATGAATGTAAGAGGACGTAATCTTGTTACAGGTCTTCCAAAGACAGTTGAAGTTACATCTGAAGAGACAGAAGAAGCATTAAGAGAAGCTACTTCACAGATTGTTGAAGCTGTACACAGCGTATTAGAAAAGACACCTCCAGAACTTGCATCTGATATTGCAGACAGAGGTATTGTTCTTACAGGAGGCGGAAGTCTTCTTTCAGGTCTTGAAGATCTTATAGAGTCTAAGACAGGAATTAACACAATGACAGCAGAAGACCCTATGACAGCAGTTGCTATAGGAACTGGTAAGTTTATTGAATTCCTTTCAGGATACAGAGAAGAATAGATTTAAGAAAAGGGGTCAGGTATGGTAAGAGGTTTATATACTGCTTATACTGGATTGGTGAATCAGCAGAAGAGACTGGACATTGTATCTAATAATCTGGCAAATTCTACAACAACAGGTTACAAGAAAGAGGGCATGACTACCCAGAGCTTTGATTCAGTATATGGGATTAAGGTTAAAGATGAGACAGTTGGTTATATGAATCAGAATATAGGCAAGATGAGTCTTGGAGTAAAGATAGGAGAAACTTACAGAAGCTGGGATCAGGGTTCTTTAAAGAATACTGAGAGTTCTTATGATTTTGCACTTGCAGGCGATGGCTTTTTCTCTATATCATTCACTAACAAAGCAGGTGAGACATCAACACTTTATACCAGGGATGGATCGTTCCAGATGAACAACGAAGGCTATCTGGTTACCAAGGATGGTGATTATGTGCTTGGAGAGAGTGGAGATCCAATCGTTCTTCCAACAGACATATCCAAGCTTACAGTTGATTCTACAGGAAGAATATATGCAGACGGACAGTATGTAGATACATTTGGAATTGTAGATTTTGAAGATTATAATTACATAGAAGCATATGGAGAAAATCTTTACAGAGCTGTAGACGGTGCAACATTTAAAGATTCAACAGCAAGTGTTAATCAGGGGTATCTTGAAACATCTAATATTAATGTTGTATCAGAAATGGTCGATATGATTAACATAGCAAGAGAATTTGAAAGTAATCAGAAGATTGTTAATTCGATTGATGAAATGCTTGGCAAGATGGTAAGTATTTCCGAATTGTAATCACATAGGAGGATAAGATTATGATGAGATCATTATGGACTGCTGCATCAGGAATGATGGCACAGCAGACAAGTGTAGATACAATATCTAATAATCTGGCTAATGTTAATACGGTCGGTTATAAGTCAGAATCAACAGAATTTAAATCATTATTATATCAGAATCTCCAGTCGAGAACAACATCTGCGAATGGAGAATATAAGCCGGTAGCTGCACAGGTAGGACTTGGTGCAAGAGTTGCGTCAGTTACATCACATTTTACACAGGGTGCTATGAATGCAAGTGACAGCTCAACTGATTTTGCGATTAGTGGTGACGGATTATTTGCTGTACAGAATGAAGAAGGTGAGACAGTATATACACGTAATGGTAATTTCTACTTCTCAACAGCAACAGAAGGAATGATGTTATGTACAGCAGATGGTTATCCTGTACTTAGCACAGATGGACAGCCAATCGTATTATCATCAGATTACAATGCGGCTAATATTAAGGTATCATCAGATGGTGACCTTATGTATCCAGGTGAAGATGGTAATCTTGCTAATATAGGTGTTAAGATAGGACTTTTCCAGTTCGCTAATCCATCAGGTCTTGATAAGCTTGGTGGTAACTATCTTGCAGAGACAGAAGCATCAGGGGTTCCGATGAATGAGGAGACTGACGGAGTTGCTAAGAAGAGCCAGTTAAAGCAGAATTATCTTGAAGCATCAAATGTACAGGTGGCAACAGAGATGGTTAACCTTATTACAGCACAGAGAGCATATGAGTTATGTTCTAAGGCAATCACAACATCAGATACAATGATGGAACAGGCTAATGCATTAAAGAGATAAATAAAAGAGATATGATTTGCAGTAATGACAAGGGAGAATAGGTATGGATTATTCAACATCGATAAGTACAAGTTATGCAGATACATATGATAAAACTTCGTCACAGCTTAGTGATAAGCTTACAAGTACAGATTTCTCACAGGCATCAGACGATGAACTTATGAGCGTGTGCAAGGACTTTGAAAGCTACTTTGTTGAGCAGATGTTAAAGTCAATGCAGAAAATGGCTAAGATAGATGCAGATGATGACGACGACTCATCTTTATTCAGCAGTATGGCATCTATTTCAGGCAGTTCGGATTCGGCTATGAGTACAATGGGAAGTTACTTTGGCGATGAGATGATAAAGAACTACGCAGAAGTATTTACAGAGTCTAATAATGGGAAAGGACTTGGAATAGCCCAGACATTATATGAACAGATGAAGCGCAATTATTCTTCAGATTTATAGATTGCAGTGTGTTTTAAGTGGACGGTTTTATTAAACACAATGTGGTTTTAATATTAATATATTATTAAAGAGAGGGAAGCAGATTGGATTACGAGTCTGTTAAATACGTTGAAGGATTTATAGATAATATAATTTATCGTAATGAAGACAATGGATATACAGTATTTGAGATAATATATCAGGGTGAAGATGTCACCTGTGTTGGTACGTTAAGTTATATCAACACAGGTGAATTTATTACTGCGAATGGCGAATTTGTCAAACACGCAGTATATTATATGCAGTTTAAGATTTCTTCTTATGAATTCAAGGCGCCGGCGGACAAGGAGTCAGTGAGGCGTTATCTAAGTTCTGGTGCAGTTAAAGGAATAGGCAGCAAGATGGCTGAACGTATAGTAGATACATTTGGCGATGATACATTCCGCATTATGGAAGATGAACCAGAACGTCTTGCAGAGATTAAAGGAATAAGCATAGCTAAAGCAATGGACATTGCTAACCAGCTTGCGGATAAGCACGATATGCGTCGTGCGATGATGTTTCTGCAGAATTATGGAATCCAGATGAATTTAGCCAATAAAATATTTAAAAGATATGGCAATGATATTTACACAATCATAGAACAAAATCCGTACAGGCTGGCTGATGATATTGAGGGCGTAGGCTTTAAGACGGCTGATGAGATTGCTTCCAGAGTTGGAATTAAGGTTGATTCGGAGTTCAGAATAAGAAGTGGAATGTTCTACTGTCTTAATCAGGCGGCATTGCAGGGACACGTGTATCTTCCTTATGAAGAATTAAAGAGGCAGGTGTCATCACTTCTGCTTATTGACATTGGTGATTATGATAAGTTTCTTATGGATCTTGCTATAGATAAGAAGATTGTTGTAAGAACAGAGGGGGAATCTAAAAATGTGTATTCTGCGATGTATTTCTATATGGAACAGAATGTTGCAAGGGCATTGGCGGGACTTGATATAAAATGTGGTGAAAATATCAATGAGGTTAATAACAGAATATCAGGGATTGAACGCTCAGAGGGCATTGTGCTTGATGACATACAAAAAGAAGCTGTTGTAAAAGCTGCTCTTAACGGACTTGTGATAATAACAGGCGGTCCGGGAACTGGTAAGACAACAACAATTAATACGATAATTAAATATTTTGAGATGGAAGGCCTTGAGATAAGGCTTGCGGCACCGACAGGAAGAGCTGCCAAGAGAATGACAGAAACGTGTGGTTTTGAGGCGCAGACAATTCACAGACTTCTTGAAATAGTTGGAAGCACTATGGCTGATAAAGAAGATAAGAAAAATCAGACATCAAGCCTTGGAATGAGCTTTGACAGAAATGAAGACAACCCGTTGGAAGCAGATGTAATAATTGTAGATGAGATGTCAATGGTTGATATTAATATTATGAATTCGCTTCTTAAAGCAATAGCAGTTGGAACAAGACTTATACTTGTAGGTGATGTTGACCAGCTTCCAAGCGTTGGACCGGGAAATGTTCTTAAAGACATAATAGCATCTGCCTGTTTTCCTGTTGTTAAGCTTGAAAAGATATTCAGGCAGGCGGCGGAGAGTGAGATTATAACCAATGCCCATAAGATTAATAAGGGCGATAAGGTGACACTTAATAAATACAGTAAGGATTTCCTGTTTATACATAGAAATGGACCAGATGCAATAATTGCGGCTATGAAGACTGTTATAAGCGAGAAGCTTCCAAAGTATGTTAATGCAGATGTGAGTGAACTCCAGATTTTGACACCATCAAGAAAATCATCTGTTGGAGTTGACAGGCTTAACACTGTAATGCAGGAATATCTTAATCCACCGGACAGTGGCAAAATGGAGAAGAAAGTTGGCGATACAATATTCCAGTGAGGGCGATAAGGTTATGCAGATTAAGAATGACTATCAGCTTGAATGGGAGAAAAAGAACCGCTATGGCATTGCGGTAGAGCAAGGTAGTGGAGTGTTTAATGGTGATACTGGAATTATTGATGATATCAACAATTATAATCAGAGTGTTACTGTCAAATTTGAAGATGGAAGATATGTTGATTATGAGTTTACACAGCTTGACGAGCTTGAACTTGCATATGCGATAACTGTACATAAGGCACAGGGAAGTGAATATCCTGCGGTTATAATACCGATGTATCAGGGGACAAGGATGCTTATGAACAGAAATATACTTTATACGGCTGTTACAAGGGCAAGAAAGTGTGTATGTATGATAGGTGATGAACGAATTTTTAACCAGATGGCAGAAAATGTATCTGAAACAAGAAGATATTCGTCTTTAGATGAGAGGATAAAGGAAATAAAAAATATTGAATAAATACGACATAATATATAAAAGGATAGCAGCGGGTGTGAAAGATATATTGTTTCCGCCTGCGTGTCCGATATGTTCAAATCCCAGGCCAGTTATTGATAACAGGAAGATGAATATATGTCCATGGTGTCTTAAATATATAACATATATTAAAGAACCTGCATGTCTTAAATGCGGCAAAGCATTAGAGGATGATAACAGGGAATATTGTAAGGACTGCACGGATAAACAGCATTTGTTTAATCAGGCAGTGAGTGTGTATGAGTATTCAGAGGGGATAAAACAATCTATCTATAATTTTAAATATCATAATAAGCGTGAATATGCAGAGGTATACGCAGATGAAATATCAGGCAGGTACGGTGATGTAATAAATATGTGGCAGCCTGATGTGATTATGCCGGTTCCAATTCATGTATCCAAATTAAAGTCACGAGGCTATAATCAGGCAGGACTTATAGCGGAAAGCCTTAGTAAGAAGCTTAATATAGAATACAATGAACATAGTCTGATTAGAACAAGGGCCACAAGCCCGATGAAAGATCTTAATGATATCCAGAGAACTAAAAATCTTGAAAAGGCTTTTGAAAATAGCTGGTAATGTTATAATATATAATAAAGTATTAATAGTAGATGACATATATACAACGGGAACAACTATTGATGCGTGTGCAGAATGTCTTAAGAGGGCAGGAGTAAAAGAAGTATATGCTGTTACACTCTGCGTTGGCAGAGGATTTTGACTACAGGTAACAAGAACGGAGGAATATTATGGAAGTAAGAAATTGCAGAGGCTGTGGCAAATTATATAATTATATAGGAGGTTCATATCGTAATCTTTGCCCTAATTGCATAGAGAAGATTGAAGAAAAGTATCTTGAAGTTAAGGAATACATACAGGATCACCATAATGCAACAATGACAGAGGTTGCAGAAGAATGTGATGTAAGCACAAGACAGATCGAACAGTGGATAAGAGATGAAAGGCTTGTAATTGCAGATGATTCTCCAATTGGAATTACCTGTGAGAGATGTGGAGCATCTATAAGAAGCGGGCGTTTCTGTGAAAGATGTAAGAATAAAATGGCAAATAATCTTGGCTCAATGTATGGTGAGTCTAATGCCGCTGTTGAACATATGGAAAAGAGATTATCGTCAGCTGATGCCAAGATGAGATTTCTTGATAAGAACTAATTGTATTTGTATCTAAATTAATTATAAAATGGGGTTAAGAGATAACAGATTATTACCGATAACTTAATCATAAAGCAGAGAACTGAGCTGTAATAAGGCAGTTAAGGACTGGAATATTTGTTGCAGACACCTTTGATAACAGTTCTTACAAGACTTTGAAGATAGAAAGTGAGGCGGTAAGTATGCGTATAGATGCTTATAATGCTGTAAGCCAGATATATAAGACAAGTTCTTATTCTAAGAATAATAAGGCTGTTACTAATAAGAAAGAGAATGACAAGTATGAGATTTCAGATACAGCTAAGCTGTATCAGGTAGCGAAGTCAGCAGTGGCTTCTACATCAGATGTCAGAATGGATATGGTTAATGATGTTAAGGCACGTATTCAGGCCGGAACATATAATATAAGTTCTGAAGATGTTGCGGATAAGATACTTGACAGAATTTCAACATTAACATTTTAGTGAGGTTAAAGTATGGCAAGTTTAATAGATTTATTAATCGATGATTTGAATAATGAGGATACAGGATATAATAAGCTTCTGGACTTGTCCAATGATAAGACTTCCGCAATTGTTAAGGGAGATGTTGATGAATTACAAAAGATATTCCTACAGGAACAGAAGTTAATAGAAGAACTTGAAACTGTTGAACAGAAAAGACAGGAAGATGTGAAAGAGATATGCTCGATACTAAGGCTTCCATATGAGCAGATAAGAGTGGAACATATAGTACAGATACTTGAGAAGAAGCCTAAAGAGCACGATGCACTAGAAGAAGTATATCTCAGACTTAAAAGAACTTTGAACCAGCTTACAACAGTTAATGATAATAATAAGCTGCTTCTCAAGGAATCAATGGATATGATACAGTTTGAGCTTGATCTTGCCAAGAATTCAGTTATGGATCCACAGACTTCCAATTATGGAAGAACAGCTTATGAGGAACAGGGGATTACTGGGGCGACAGGATTTGATGCAAAACAATAAATATAATCCGGACTAATAATCAGAAGAAACGGATTGACTCTGATTATTACACAATATAGATTAAGTAATATTATTCGGAATTAAGGGTCACATTTTCAAAGGAATGAATTGGGATTTTTCTTTGAGAATGTGATTTTTTTCTGGGTTTAGGATATGGAGGAATTATGGCTAACGGAATGGCATCGCTTATGGTAGGAGCGTCAGGACTTAAAACATCACAGACAGCACTTAATACAACGGCACACAATCTGTCAAATGTTAATACAACAGGATACACAAGACAGCAGATTACATTTGCAGACAGTACGTATGTTAATGTGTTCGGAACAGGAAACGGCACAGGCAAGTGTGGACTTGGTGTTGATGTTGATGCTATAAGCAGAATAAGAAATGATTTTATAGATAAGTCATACAGAACAGAGAATGCAAGACTTGGATATTATGAAAGCCAGTATAAGGCAGTAGAAGAAGTAGAAGATTTATTTGGAGAAATGCAGGGCGTTACATACCAGACACAGATAACGAATCTGTATAACGCAATTAATGAACTTACTAAGAATCCAACAAGTACAATTGCAAGATCTTCACTTATCCAGAATGCAACAGCATTTATAGACAGGTCTGAGGCAATATATGCTGGGCTTAAGGATTATCAGGTAACTCTTAACACAGATATTAATAATATGGTAAATAAGATTAACAATCTTGGACAAAAGATATATGACCTTAATAAAGAGATAGCCAAGGTTGAATCTGGAAGTGGTGAACGTGCTAATGATTTAAGAGATACAAGAGATAATGCGTTAGATGAATTAAGTGGTTATATTGATTTTGATTATTATGAGAATGAACATGGTGAGGTGATTGTAACTGCTGAGAATGTACCATTTGTTACATCGGCACAGGTTACTGAGATGGGAACAAGACAGGTTGATAATAGTGCACTGTTAATCCCAATCTGGCCAGGTTATGACAGGGATGTATTTAATCTTTCTAATGTTAATAATATGAAGGATACAGACAAGGGAGAACTTAAAGGCCTTTTAGTAGCAAGAGGTTCTATAGAAGTTAATTATACAGATGTACCTGTTATGCCGGAGAAAGAAGATTACGACCTTACAACAGCGGACGGACTTCAGGCTTATAATGATGCAATGGATGCATATAACGAGAAGCAGGAATATTACAACAAATATATTGAACCATCAGCAATACTTAGTGCGATAGCTGGATTTGATAAGCTTGTTAATGGAATAGTTACTTCCCTTAATGATATTCTTTGTCCAGAAAAGACAATAGAAACAACAAAAGAGCTTACAGATAATGACGGTAATGTATTACAGGCTGATGAGTACATATATAATGCTTCAGTTAATGCAACACTTTATGACAGATATGGTAAGGAAGTTAAAGGTGTTGCCAATGGTGATGGAACTTACAGTTATTCATCAGGTGAGAAGCTTTATGTTGACAAGGCAGGAACAACAGCTGAGAATATTGATAATATGAAGTATTCTGTACTTGATACAGACAAGGCTGGTTTCGGTATGGATAAGGATATGACTATGGGTGTTGAACTGTTCAAGAGAGAGGGGACAGAAAGATACATCCAGATAACAGCGGCAGACGGAACTAAGACTTATGTCCGCAATAATCTTAATACAGCAGATTATGAGACGGACTATACACTTGGTAAGCTTTTAGTTAATCCTGAAGCATCACAGCATGTTGACAGAATTCCATTATCAACAGTTCAGGGCAAGGAAGACTTTACTAAGGCTAATGAACTTATTGATGCATTCAGCAAAAAGTTCGCATCGCTTAATCCAGATTCATATGCCAAAGCAGACTTTAATTCATTCTATAATGATTATATAGGTGAGTTCGCTACAGTTGGCAAGGTTCTTTCAAGGTATGTTAATAACCAGACATCAATGGTCGATGGCTATGATAACCAGAGATTACAGACATCAGGCGTATCTTCAGATGAAGAACTTGAGAAGATGATAAAATATCAGCACGCATATAATGCGGCATCAAGATATATTAATGTTGTAAGTGAGATGATAGAACATCTTGTTACATCACTTGGTTCTTGATTATATTAATTACAGATTATATTTAATTATAATTTATGTTTAATACAACAATGTAAATAATGCACTGGTATAAAGGTGCAGAATGGAGAGTTAATATGGCATCTACATTTTTTGGATTATCAATCTCATACAAAGGACTTCAGGCGGCACAGACATCTATTACAACAACAGCACACAACCTTTCTAATATTAATACTGATGGATATACTAAGCAGAGCGTGCTTTTACAGGCATCTGATGCTTTAAGAACATATTCAACATACGGAACAATTGGTTCAGGTGTTAATGTTGTAGAGATTAAACAGACAAGAGATTCTTATTATGATGAGAAATATCGTAACAACTGTGCTAACTATGGACAGTACGAAGCTAAGAATAATTATATGACACAGGTTGAGGATTATCTTAATGAATTTCTTCTTTCAGGTTTCTCAAAGGAATACGGCAATTTCTTTGATGCAGTTAACCAGCTTACAATTACACCAGCTGACACTTCTGCAAAGAACCAGCTTATTAATAATGCCAAGAGTATGACAGATTACTTTAATACATTAGCTAATAACTTAAGAAATGTACAGGCAGATGCCAATAACGAAGTAAAGGATACTGTTGAGCATATTAATACACTTGCACAGAACATAACAGCACTTAATAAGCAGATTAACCAGATTGAGGCGTGCTATGGTGATGCTAATGATCTTCGTGACCAGAGAAATGCATTAGTTGATGAGCTTTCAAAGGCAGTTAATATAACAGTAAGCGAGACAGAAATCCAGAATGGTCTTACATCATTCCAGATAACAATTAATGGACAGTCACTTGTTAATGATTACAGTTACAGAACATTAGAGGTTGTGGCAAGAGGTGAAGTAAGAAATACAAGCGATGCAGATGGACTTTATGATATAAAGTGGAATGACGGATCTGATTTTAATATATACAGTGACTCACTTGGAGGACAGTTAAAAGCACTTATAGATATAAGAGATGGCTGTAATGGAGAGATTGAGTCTTATGCTAAGAATGATGATGGAACATACAAGACAGATATTGATGGTAATATCGTAACAGAGACTAATGCACAGGCAGGCGAGAATATTAATTATAAGGGTGTACCATTCTATCAGGTACAGCTTAATACGTTTATACAGACATTTGCACAGGCAGTTAACAGCATATTTGAAAGTGGCTATGTATCAGATGCGGATACAACAGATGCTAAGAATAAAGGTATACCACTTTTTGTTGTTCAGGATGGTTCTGGAGTTCTTACAGCAACAACGGTATCTGTTAATTCGGCTCTTTTAGAGGATGCTGATAAGCTTGCGACAAAGTCAAATGTAGGGGACGGCGAATCACAGTGCGATCTGATTGAACAGATTAATGCACTTCAGAAGAAAAAGATATTTGATGGTGGTACAGGTGCTTACTTCCTTGAAAGTATTGTCAGTGATGTATCAATTGATTCAAGTAAGGCTAAGACATTTCTTTCTAACTATAATAATATGAAGACAACAATTCAGAACCAGAGATTATCGGTTATGGGTGTTGATACTGATGAAGAAGCTATGGATCTTATGAAGTTCCAGCAGTCTTACAATCTTAACTCTAAGATGATGTCGGTTATGAACGAGATATACGACAAGCTTATTAACCAGACAGGCTTATAATTAGTTCACATAGCATATCTGCGAATGAATGGAGGAATAGTATGAGAATAACTAATCAGATGATGATAAACAGCTCTATAGCTAATATACAGACTAATAAAAGTCAGATTAATACAATGGATACACAGTTATCTACACAGAAGAAGATTAACAAGCCTTCTGATGACCCAATTATTGCAATCAGAGCATTAAGACTTCGTTCAAGTCTTGATCAGGTTACACAGTATATTAATAAGAATATACCAGATGCTTCATCATGGCTTTCGGTAACACACGATGCTCTTGACCAGAGTTACAATATAGTATCACAGCTTTACAGCTATTGTAATCAGGGTGCAACAGATTCTTATTCTCCTTCGGAACGGAATACAATTGTTGAGACACTTAATAAGCTAAAGGATTCATTCTATACACAGGGAGATGTAGATTATGCTGGAAGATATGTATTCACAGGTTATGCAACAGACAAGCCTCTGACATATCAGTCAGATGCAGATGCTAAGGATGTGGACTATACAATAACACAGAACTTTACAAGAGATGCACTTAGCAGTAAGACTGTATATACTAATGCCTATTCTAATGATGATATTATGAATCTGTCAGTTCAAAAAAGATGCTAATGGCAAGATTATTACACCAAATGTGCAGACAGTACACAGATTACAGCTTGCTTATTCAGAGGTTGATGCTAATGGAACATTTAAGATTACAGACAGTCAGGGCAATACGGCTTCAATAACTAAGAACACAGACGGAACAATATCAGTAACAGATGCAGATGGTAATGCAGTTACAGGTGTTACAACTAATACAGATGCCAATGGTAATATAACAGGCGTTACAGGTAACTTCTTTAGTGATGGAAGTGGCAATGCAGTTACAGTATCATTTACATCAGATACTAATTATATACCAGGTGATGATGAGATAGTTATTAATTCACAGGTTGGTGAAGTTCTTCTTGGAGAAAATGTATATAAGGACGTATATACAAGCAATTCATTCTCAGTGCAGTATGATAAATCTAATTTCAAAAAGGGTGATGTTAATCCAACAATGTATTTTGACTGTGTTGATAATGTTACAGGCGTTACTTATGCTAAGAAGGATGAAGATATAGAGTATAATATTAATTTTACACAGAAGTTAAAGGTTAATACTCAGGCAGATGAAGCGTTTAATATATATTTTGGAAGAAATATAGATGACCTTACATCAGCGGTACAGAATGTTCTTGATATAGAGAGCCAGATGTCAAAGGTTGAAAGTATGATGAAAGAGGAAAGATATTCATCAGATGCAGACCAGAAGAGTTTAAGTGATATTCTTGAAGGACTTACTAAGCAGCAGGAATTAGCAAAAAGCCAGATGACTAAAGCTTTTGAGAGTGGTATCGGGCAGATGCAGGGATATCAGGAACAGATTTCTAATGCCAAGGCTGATGTGGGTAACAGAATTACAAGACTTGACCTTACCAAGTCAAGACTTACAGAACAGAAGACTAATTTTACAAGTCTTAAGTCTGAGAATGAAGATATTGACCTTGAGGAGGTTGTTATATCTTATACTTCTGCCCAGCTTGTATATAATGCGGCACTGTCAGCAGCAAGCAAGGTAGTACAGCAGACATTACTTGATTTTATTGGATAGAAAATGATAATCAAAGCGTTTTAATGGAGGGTATTAAGGTGAAGGTAGATACTAGATGGTTTGGAACGATTGATATTGATGATGAGAAGATTATAACATTTGACCTTGGGGTTATTGGCTTTGAGGACTGTAAAAAGTTTACACTTATATACGATGTGGATAAGGGCGATGAGGCATCAATAATGTGGTTACAGTCATTAGATGAGCCAGAAATAGCGCTTCCAATGTTAAAGCCGGAGCTTATTAAAGAAGACTATGACCCGATAGTTGAAGATGAGATGTTAAAGGCACTTGGAAGTGATATTAAAGATGCTGATCTTATTGTGTTTTTGTGTACTTACAGTTCCAGCAGATATTACTAAGATGACAATTAATTTGAAAGCTCCAATTATTGTCAATGCTGATACATTAAAGGGTGTACAGCTTATAGCCGACAACAATGATTATGAAGTCAGATATCCTATTTATTCAATTCTTGAAGAAAGGAAAGGTGAGTAGAATGCTGGCATTATCAAGGAAAAAAAGATGAAGCTATAATAATTAACGATGACGTAGAAGTCACAGTTATCGAGATTAAAGGAGATCAGGTTAAGCTTGGAATAACAGCACCGAAGTCTGTTCCAATCTACAGAAAAGAAGTATATGTACAGATAAAGGATGCTAATAAGGAAGCTACACAACAGGCAATTGATGTTAAGGCACTTAACCAGCTCTTTAAGAAATGATAGTTACATTTATTATAACGATTGCAATGGTTTATAATAAATATAATTAATATATAATATTATATTATGGAATTAGTATGCCGATATAGGGTTTAGAAACTGAGTAAAGTGCAATAAATATGGGAAAAGGATTTCATTACTGCACTAGGTTATATATTGCAGAATTGTAATATTGGTTAATATCGGTTTGAGAACATTTTTTTACAACCACACGGAGGTGAAAGATAATGGGAATTGATAAAATGAGCATAGCTGCCAATTACCATAATCAGGCAGTACAGTCAACACAGGTTAATAAGGTTAATATTCAGACTTCTTCTGATACAGCAGCAAAGGAGATGACAGCAGATAGTAAAGTCATTACAGCATCGACAGTGCAGATAACTAATACACAGAAGAGTGGTACTGACAATGGCGAATCTAATCTTGCACAGCAGAATGAGAAGAAAGAAGCAAGTATCAAGGAACTCAAAGATATACAGAAAGTAATTAATAGAAATACAATAGCAGAATTTGGTTATAATGAGCCAACTAACCGTATTACTATTAAGATTAAAGATAAGGACACTGATGAAGTCATCAAGGAGATACCATCAGAGAAGGCTCTTGAAATGCTTGCAAAAGCCTGGGAGCTTGCTGGTATCCTTGTTGATGAGAAAAGATAGGAGGTAATATTATGCCAATAAGATTATCAGGTATGGTTTCAGGTATGGATACAGAGTCGCTTGTAACAGCACTTGTATCAGGATATCAGTTAAAGAAAGACAATCTTGTAAAGGCTCAGACTAAGCTTTCCTGGAAGCAGGAAAAGTGGAAGACTATGAATACAAGCATATATAGCTTTTATAGTGGAAAGCTTTCATCAGCGAGGTTTGGTAAAGCATACAGCCTTAAGAAGTCAACTGTATCTAATTCAAGTGTAGCTACAGTTACAGCAAGTTCAAGTGCGGTAGCTGGAGACCAGACATTAAAGGTTAAAGAACTTGCATCATCGGGTTATCTTACAGGTGGTGAAGTTACTAATAAATCAGACAGCACATCAAAGATAACAGGTTCAAGTAAGTTATCAGCTATAACAAATAAGACGTCTGGACAGGGAAGTGTTACACTCTCTGTTGATGGTAAGTCAACTAATATAGAACTTACAGATGATATGACAGTTAATCAGTTCTTAGTAAAGCTTAAGGATGCTGGTGTACAGGCAAGCTTCGATGAGGCGAACCAGAGATTCTTTATAAGTTCCAAGACTTCGGGGTAAAGATGGCGATTTCTCATTAGTAGCTAATGATACAGCTGGTAGAGAATCTTTGTATGAATTGGGACTTTATACAGATGATAAGACATCTACAGCAGAGTATACAAAATGGGCTGGCTATTATAATGCTGCGGATGGTACATATACATCAGCACTTGATGATATTATTAATAGTGCTTATGAGAGTAATAAGATAAGTTTTGATACAGTAGCACAGGAAAAGCTTGCAGCATATAGTAAAGCTTCTGCTACAGTTGATAGTTTTAATACTAAATATATGTCAGATACAGGTGTCACAGCTGAAGATAATGCTAAGGCACAGCTTGCATCAAAACAGGCACAGCTTGATACGCTTATTTTAAAAGGCAAAGGCGGAAATAATGATAGTGATTTTGATGAAAGTAAACTTACAGATGAAGAAAAAGAACAGTATAAAACCCTTACAAGTTCTGTAGAAACACTTAAATCAGACATAGCTAACTACGATACAGCTAAGAAATCAATGGAAGACCTTAAAAATTATGTTAATATTGAGGTGAAAGATGGCAAGACAACTGTATCAGCTCTAAAAGAGACAGATTCAGCTGTTGGAGTTGCCAATATAGCTGCTGAGACTGCTGACAGGAATACTAAGATTAAGGCAGAGCTTACAACACAGTATCAGAACAAAGCAAAGAATAGCTATGATATGATTAACGCAGCACATGAGTTTTCTAAGGGCGCATCAAGAAAAGTAGGACAGGATTCAGAGATTGAACTTAATGGTGCTACATTTACAAGTAATAGCAATAATTATTCGATTAATGGCATTACAATACAGGTAACCGCTAAGACTAAGGATGATGAGCAGGTTACAATAACTACAGATACAGATGTAGATGCAATCTATAAGTCTATTAAAGATATGTTTACAGATTATAATAAGCTGATTAAGTCAATGGACGAAGCTTATAATGCAGACAGCTCTAAGGGATATGAACCACTTACAGATGATGAAAAGTCCGCAATGACGGATGATGAAGTTGAAAAGTGGGAGACTAAGATTAAGGACTCACTTCTTAGAAAGGATGATACTTTAAGCAGTATTATCAATACTATGAAGAATGATATGGCTTCATCATTTACAATTAACGGAAAGTCGTATGCTTTATCAAGCTTTGGTATAGCAACACAGGGATATTTCTCATCAGGTGAGAATGAAAAAGGTGTATATCATATTGATGGTGATTCAGATGACTCTGTTTCATCGGGTAATGATGATAAGTTAAGGGCGGCAATAGCAAGTGATCCGGAGACTGTAGTTTCGTTCTTCTCACAGCTTGCTACAAAGCTTTATACAGATTTAGGTAATAAGATGGCTACATCTTCAGTGAGCAGTGCTTATACAGTATATAATGACAAGCAGATGACTAAGCAATATTCAGAATATACAACTAAGATAAGTGATGCAGAGACTAAGATTACAACTTGGGAAGATTACTATTATAGTAAATTCTCAGCTATGGAATCAGCTTTATCAAAGCTTAACTCGCAGACATCATCAATGTCTGGTTTATTTGGAAATTGATAATTGGGTATTGATTTAATTCTATATTAAGGATAATATGGTAATAGGAATATAAGGTGTTTATGACATCAGGAGAGAGGACAAGTTATGATATATAATCAGAATATGGCACAGCAGTATAACCGCAATAAGATATTAACAGCGACACCGGCTGAGCTTACGTTATTATTATATGAAGGTGCAATTAAGTTTTGTAATATTGCGCAGGTTGCAATAGAAAAGAATGATACAGAAAAGGCACATACTAATATAGTAAAGGCAGAGATGATTATAGAAGAGCTTCAGTCAACACTTAATCGTAAATACCCGGTAGCAGAGGATTTTGATAATGTGTACAAGTATATCTACAGCCTTTTAGTTGATGCTAATATGAAGAAAGATACACAAGTTCTTGATCAGGCATTAGTTTGAATTAAGAGGAATGAGAGATACTTGGAAAGAAGTTATGGCAAAAGCTGGTAATTAATAATATAAAGGTATAGTCAAATAGTAATTTAACTATACCTTTATGATATCAAGATGGTGGTAATAGTATATGATTACAGAGAATTATCTTCAGATAATGATAGATAGTCTGCTTAAGAAGATAGAGATACTTAAGAAAGTATCTGAACTTAATGAACAACAGAGTGCTTTGCTTGATGATAAAGAATTCGATGGAGATAAGCTTCAGAGTAATATGGAGAGTAAAGCTGCATATATAGATGAGCTTAATTCACTTGATGAGGGCTTTCAAAGCTGTATTTGACAGAGTAAAAGAAGATGTAGCAGAGTATAAGGCTGATTATAAGGAATTAATAATTAGATTACAGGAGCTTATAAGAGAAGCTACATCCTTAAGTGCGACTATACAGGCACAGGAATCAAGAAACAAAGTCAGAGTTGATATTAAGTTCAGGCAGTTAAAGGATAATGCTAAGACAGCCAAGCGAAGTGTAAGTATGGCTAATAAGTATTATCAGAATATGAGCAGGGTAAGTTCTGAACCGCAGTTTATGGATCAGAAGAAATAATACATATATTTACCAATATTTTAATGCAGCTAGGTAATAAGTATATTT
>ENA-OQDC01000679-OQDC01000679.1-human-gut-metagenome-genome-assembly--contig:-NODE-679-length-22445-cov-3.983645_pt1 | contig 22445 bp, 21 predicted proteins | sample MGYA00242770_ERZ504601 | MGnify/ENA primary metagenome ERZ504601 (study PRJEB26092, sample SAMD00036305) | human gut metagenome | host: Homo sapiens | study: EMG produced TPA metagenomics assembly of...
ATTTTTCAAGCTACTCAAACTCCATTTCGAGGCTCTATCATATGCCGTAAAATCCCCTATTTTAGGGCAATTTAAAGCAATATAGGAAACAATTAAACCATCAAAAAATCAAACTGTTGTGCAATCAGCGTGCAATCGCATCAACCGCCTTTTCCAATAGCTATTTCTCGCATATGGATACATTTCCCATGCAAACAACCGATAAAAACAAGTCCCTATGAGCAAACATCCCATGGGTACTTTCCTTAGATAGTATCTAACATAAGAGCTAATGCTTCTGCAAGGATAAATAAAAATTATTGATTATCCCTCTACGTTGCAAAATACTATTTAGCATCGGTTACAATCGGAAATCTCATTTCAACAATAAACTCTTCTTTCTCTATCTTTGCTTCAATCTCTCCATTCATCCGACTTACCAACTCCCTTGCAATAGATAGTCCCAATCCAGTAGATGTTTTACTTCTGGCAGCATCTGCTTTGTAAAATCTCTCAAACACATGATCTATATTAATCTGTTCTGGATATGTAACCTGATTGCTAATTCTAAGCACTGCCTGATTTTGATTACGCTCCAACTCAATACTAATCTTCTTTTCTCCATGATCCAACCCATTTTTTATTACATTTTGGATAACACGGCGAAGCCCTTGCCTGTTTCCATGTATATACAACTGTTCTTCCGTAATCTGAATATCAGGCTGAATTTCCATTCTTACCCAGTCATCATAGTATGAAAAAACAGTTTCTTTCATTATCCGGTTAATACAGCAAGGCGTCAATTCCAAATTATAAGATTCGTTTTTTAACTTTGTAAATGTAAAAAGTTCTTCCAGCATTTCATTCAGACTATGAATTCTTTCGTGGATAATGCCTAGATAACGTTTCTGATCCTCCACATTTTCACATTCTTCCATAAGCTGGAAATATCCATCCAGAGATGTCAATGGGGTTCGAATATCATGAGAAAGATTTGTATAAGTATCCGCAATCAGAGTTTCTTTCTCTTGATACTGCTGCTTCTCTTTTCTCCGCAGTTCCAGAAGTTCATTCAACCTGTCTGAAAGCGTTCCTATTCCTCCCATATCAAATTCACGATTAATCAACATGTTACTGTCATGTTTCATCAAAAACGCCAATTGGCGGCAGATGTCTTTCACCTGCCGCTGGTATTTCCACATAATAATAAATTGTAAAATAATAATTCCTGCTAATATCCCAATTACGATATACATCCGTTAAATATCCCTCTTTTGAAAAACAACGCTACTAACAGATATCATTATAACAATGAACACCATTGCTACGCCGAATGCTGCCAAGCACTCATTTCCACTTGGATTCATAGGAAGCAGTGATAATTTTCCAGTTATCGTATACTTATAAATCTGGAAATTCTGAATTCCTATTTTTTGAATAGCACTGTTGACCACTCCATACACAATGGTCATTACATTCATAGTAAGACAGACAGCAATGACCATGCTGATTACATTATTTTTCAAAATAATTGCAATCGCCATACAAATCAGCACAAGTGCATAATGAAGAGCCAGCTCCGCCACAAAATAAGATAAAATCGCCTTTGTATTTCCCCATTCCAATTCCCCGAAAACAATACAGTTCGCCGCTGCCTGAAATAAGAATGCCCCGGTCATTGTCAGTACCGTAAAGACAGACAATGCAATTGACCTAGAAAAAATCAAAGATCCCCTATTTCCAACCTGACCTCCAATATTTTTAATATAGCCGCTGCTGATATCCGCTGTTGAAAACAGAACAGCAAAAATCACCAGAAACAGTGCATAAAATTTCCCCTGTGAGTTTGCAAAGAAGATGTCAAATACCGTCACCTTTTCTCCCGGTTCTGTAGGCAGCGTTACCATCATTCCCACATTAATATTATCCACAGTAGGTTCAGTAACCTGCTCCTGTTTCATGGCATCCTTTTCAGTCAAAAGCTCATAATCTGTCTTGCATAAAGATGTTGTAATCAATAATATTGCTGCCAGTACGATCCAGATTACATACATACTTTTGGTTTTAAACATCCGGTATAAATCCATTTTTATCATATTAAGCATGATCTGTACCTCCCGTCAGATTCAGAAAATAAGTCTCCAGTTCTTCACTGGTAATGGATATCCCTTTACTGGAATTCCCGCTTTTGCAAGTTCCATATTCAAAATCTGCACTTTCATTCAATCGTTCAAAAATATGAATATGTTCTTTATCTGTTACTTGAAAGTTGGTAAATCCCATAGAATCCAGCACAGGAATCGCCAGTTTCGGATGATCCAATGTCAACTCCATACGTTCACTGCATCTCCTCATTAATTCTTCTCTTGTAATTTCCCTGTAGGAGACTTCCATTATGAATAATTCCATAATCTGTAGCAATCTTAGATAATTCCTCCAGAATATGACTTGAAATACATATTGTCATGCCACGCTCCTTTGCAAGCTTCTGGATGGTTTCACGCACCTCCACAATTCCCTGTGGATCAAGTCCGTTAATCGGCTCATCAAGAATAAGCAGGTCAGGCTCACCTACAAGTGCAAGAGCAATTCCTAAGCGCTGCTTCATTCCAAGCGAATAATGCTTTGTTTTCTTTTCTCCAACAGTATCAAGACCCACTGTTTTTAACAGTTCTTCTATATATCCTTTTTTCTTAATCCCTGTAAGCTTGCATTTAATGTTCAGATTGTCATATGCCGACATATTGCCATAAAGTCCGGGAGCTTCTATAAGACACCCTACTCTTGAACGTACCTTTTGTAAGTCCTTTCCTTTATACCCAAACATTTCTATTTCGCCATAAGACGGTGTTGACAGTCCGCTAATCATCTTAAGACAGGTCGTTTTACCGGCTCCGTTTCTTCCAATAAAGCCATATATCGCACCCTTTTTAATGTGCATATTTACATCATCAACTGCCCTGTGTCTGCCATACTGCTTAGTCAGATTCCTTGTCTGCAATAATAATTCGCTCAAAGCTTTTTCCTCCTTTTTCCTAATTGCTCTTATCATAAAAAATAAATCCTAATCAATCGCAATAAATAGTAAAAAAGAGTAAATTATTCATGCAGGCGATATCCAATCCCCCAGATTGTTTCTATATATTCATCAGATGTAACGGTCTTTATTTTCTTCCTGATATTGCTTATATGCACATCAAGAGTCTTTGTTTCACCCATATATGGCTCATCCCACGCATATTCGAATATATCCTCCTTGCTAAACACCTGCTTCGGGTTTTTAAGCAATAATTCCAGTATTGCGAATTCCTGTTTTGTAATCTTAGGAAGCACCCTGCCACCGATACTTACCTCAAAGGTAGAGCGTGTAAGCACCATATCTCTGAACTCAAGCCTTCCGCTGCCTTGTCCTTTTTGTATGCCAGCCTTTGTTTTTACTTCTGTTTCTACCTCTGCTTCTACCTTCGTTTCCGCCTCTGCTTCACCTTTTGTTTCCACCTCTATATGACGAAGCTGCACCTGAATACGTGCCAGTACCTCTCTAATCTCAAAGGGCTTTGTTATATAATCATCTGCTCCGTCCGTCAGCACTCCGATTTTATCATCTATACTATCCTTTGCAGTCAGCACAATCACCGGAAGCCTTCCATGTTTTCTTATTTCTTTTAAAACCTCTTCACCACTTGCACCAGGCAGCATTAAGTCAAGCAGTACAAGCGTATAAGCCTTTTCTTTTATATTAAGAAGCAGCTTTGCTTCTGTTCCTGAAAATGCCTGTTCACACGTATAACCAGCCTTCATAAGCACCTCACAAAGAAGGTTATTAATATTTATATCATCTTCTACAATTAATATATTAGGCATAATTTTTACTCCTGTATTTTATAATGTAAAATAGTCATCTACTTTATGAGAAATGGCATTAAATAAAATGGTTTCAGCATTAAATTTTTCTTCTTTTCCAACATCTTTTTTGTGATATTAAATATATCTTACTTACATTCTTTGAAAATTTTTTATAAAACTGTTTTATAGATTCGTGCTTTCCTGCCCCTGATGACTTAATTTCAAAGGCATTTACTTTACTTCCCTCAGAAATCAGAAAGTCAACCTCATAATAATGTGTGCTTTTGTCTTTTTCCCAAGTGTGATAATAAAGTTCCCTTCCCGCTGCTGTAATCATCTGTGCAATAAGATTCTCATATAAATAGCCCAGATTAGCTGGCAGCTTATCAGAAAGCAGCTTCGCATATACATTATTTTCTGTGACTGGACGGTCTATAAACATTAATGTAATAAATAATCCAGTATCCGACAGATACAATTTATAACTGTCAAAGTCCTTTGTATCTGTCAGGCTTACCCTTGGATCAGTTGAATTATAACAAGGTAAGACAGTCTTTGAATCAATCAGCTCATACAATAATTCTTCTGTTTTTGAATTATTCTTCTTTCCTATTGCCGCAGTAATCCTGTATTTTTTTGAATCCTTTGCAAGTTGTGCCGGAATTGAGTGATATAACGCAGAGATTCTTCCAGAACCATCAATCTTTTTAAAATCTTCTTCATACAATGATATAATCTGTCTTTTGACCATATCAATTTCAGAGAAATTCTTACCCTCTATATAAGCTTCAACTGCCTGAGGCATACCACCTACTGCCATATATATTCTTAAATCTCTCATCAGTTTACGATTAGTTGGCTGTCCAATAGCCTTACCTGTATTGTATATCTGACAAAGAAGTTCATAGTTTCCCCCCGTTGCATCACAGAACTCCTGATAATCCATTGGATACACCTGTATTTTCATTTCCTCCGATGGAATTAAAATATCCTTTACATTTTTCCTTTATGGATATTAGTGAACCAGTTTCCAGATAACTGTATCTTCCATCTGCAACAAGATGTTTTATTGCCTGTCTTGCTTTCGGGAATAGCTGGACTTCATCAAATATAATCAGCGATTTATGCTCATATAATGTTATACCTGTTTCCGCCTGCAATCTTAAAAAAAAATATATTTAGATTTGCTATATCATCAAAACACTCCAATATATTAGCTGTTGCTTTTGAAAAATCAATAAGAATACACGAGTCATATTCATTTTCTCCAAAGCTTTGGGCGATTGTAGACTTACCAACTCGTCTCGCCCCCTCTAACAACACCGCATATTTATCCGAATACTTTTCCTTCCATTCTAACAATCTACTATATACTTTTCTTTTAAAATTCATAGTCTTCCCCTTTCAGAACTATACTATATCATTGTCATTATTCTTTACCGTGCTAAAAGCACCCCTGATTTCTTTATATAATACATATTATAATATAACTTTCTTCAATATTATTATCTCTTATTTTGACCGTTTCTTCAAGATTATTTTTGCTCATTTTGCCCATTTCTTCAAAGTTGTTTTGGCGTATTTTGTCCGTTTCTTCAAGATTATTTTTGCTCATTATGACTGTTTCTTCAAAACTATTTTCACTCATTTTGTCCATTTCTTCAAGCTTTTACTTTATTTATAAACATAAAAAACAGCACGACCATTCCCTTTATCCAGAAATAAATCGTGCCGTCTTATCTTTTATCTTATCTGTATTATAATCCTAATTACTCTCTGCCCTCGCCATAGCAATCTGCTCCGGTGTTATAGGCAGCTCATAGAACCTCTTTCCTGCTGCGTGGCTTAGTGCATCTGTCACAGCCGGAAGTGGTGTATTTATTACAACCTCTCCTATTGACTTAGCACCAAATGGTCCAGCATCCTCGAAGCTACTTTCAAACTCAACATTAATATGTCCAATATCCATCCTTGATGGTATCTTATATTGCAGGAATGAGTTCTCATAAAGCTTTCCCTTATCAGAATATGTGATATTTTCAGACATTGCCATACCAATTCCCTGAAGGATTCCGCCTTCTGCCTGTACTCTTGCAAGATTAGGATTAACCGGTGTTCCACAGTCAACGCATGCATCATATTCTACAACCCTGCTTTCGCCTGTAACAAGGTCAACTTCAACCTCAGCTGCACCTACCATAAATGGTGGTGGTGAAATAGGTGATGTATGTGTATTAGTAACAGAAAGTGCCATATCATTGCCACACATTGAAGCTGTTGCTATATCACAAAGACTTACTGATGCACCCTTGTGCTCTCCAGCCTCACAGCTTACACAGCTTCCGTCAAATGTAACCTCACTCTTATCACAGCCTATAAGCTTTGCTCCAAGACTTTCGATTCTGTTTCTTAGCTCTAAGGCACAGTTCTCAACAGCCTTTCCGGTAACATATGTTGTACTTGATGCATATGATCCTGAATCATAAGGTGATATATCAGTATCAGCACCGAATACACTTATGTCATCAGTACTGCACTCAAGCACCTCCGCAGCAATCTGTGCAAGTATTGTATCACAGCCTGTTCCCATATCAGCAGCACCGATATTCATTGTATACACACCCTCATCATTAAGCTTAAGTGTGGCACTTCCCACATCCACACCTGATATACCAGAGCCCTGCATAGCCATACCCATTCCGACAAAACGTGCCTTCGTATCAGATATCTTTCTCATAGGATACTTCTCATCCCATTTAATCATCTCTTTAACCTTTGCTAAGCATCTGTCAAGCGCACAGCTTGTATTTACCTGACCATAGTAAGCAGGCATTACATCGCCCTCCTTAACTATGTTTTTAAATCTTATTTCAAAAGGATCCATATGCAGCTTATCAGCAAGCTCATTTACAGCAGATTCAACGGCAAAAAGCCCCTGTGTGGCACCATAACCTCTGTACGCTCCTGCTGACATAACATTCGTGTATACAACATCACTTACAAAACGGAATGCCTCTGCCTTTCCATATAACGGTATTGACTTGTGTCCTGAAAGACCTACTGTCGTTGGTCCATGCTCCCCATAAGCTCCTGTGTTAGACAGAGTATATAAATCTATTCCTTTTACGATACCATCCTTAGTTGCACCAAGCCTTACATGCATCTGCATCTCATGTCTTGGAGATGAAGCTGATAATGACTCTTCCCTTGAGAATATAATCATAGCTGGCTTCTTAGTCTTCCATGTGACAAATGCCGGATATATTTCTGAAACTGAGGTCTGCTTTGCGCCAAAACCACCACCTATTCTAGGCTTTGTAACACGTATCTTTGATGGAGATATTCCAAGTGCGTGTGATATGATTCTTCTGCAATGAAATACTATCTGTGTAGAGCTTACAACATGAAGTCTTCCATAAGTATCGATTGTACAGAATGTCCTGAAGGTCTCCATCATACTCTGCTGGCATGCCTTTGTATGATATGTCCTGTCAATTACAATATCACAGCTCTCAAGCACCCTATCTATATCACCATTACTGCACTCATCATGTGCACATAGATTTCTTTTATTATCAGCTCCGACAGGACACATTGCTTCCCAGTTATCCTCCGGATGAACAAGTATCTCATTATCCTTTGCCTTTGTAAAGTCAAGCACTGGCTCAAGTACCTCATACTCTGCCTTAATAAGCTTCATTGCCTTATCAACACAGCGCTCATCCACTCCCGCAACAATCGCAACCGGATCACCTATGAATCTTACATGTTTATCAAGAATAAGCCTGTCATAAGGACTTGGCTCAGGATACGTCTGACCGGCACAGGTAAAACGCTTCATATTCTGGTCAACATCCTTATATGTATATATTGCCTCTATTCCGGGTACCTTCATTGCAATATCTGTATTAATGCTCTTAACATATGCGTTGGCATATGGTGAACGCAGAAGCTTTACAACAAGACAATCCTTTGGTGCAATATCATCTGTATATACTGGCTTTCCAAGAAGCAGCTCCATTGCATCCTTTTTTCTTACCGCTTTATTAACCGACTTCATTACTTCACCTCCTCTGCTATATTTTCTTTATTTTCCACACTGGCTTCCTTAGCCTTTTTTACCCTGAGGTAATCCAGAATTCCTCTTAACTGGCCTTCATACCCTGAACATCTGCACAGATTTCCTGAAAGAAACTCCTTTATCTCATCTTCATCAGGATAAGGATTCTCCCTAAAGAGTGCAATAGCATTCATAACAAAGCCCGGATTACAGAAGCCACACTGCTCTGCCCCCTGGTCAGCTATAAATGTAACGAATTCTGCGGCCTCCTCCTGTAAACCTTCAAGCGTTGTAACGCTGCATTTATCTGCTCTTACAGCAAGAACCGAACATGAAAGCACTGGTTTATCGTTAAGAAATACCGTACACAGTCCGCAGTTAGAAGTCTCACAGCCACATTTTACACTATAACAGCCATGCTCCCTCACGAAATCATAAAGAGTCATATCGCAGGCCACATCTGCTTTGACCGACTTTCCATTTAACTTAATATCTACTAACATATATTCTCCAATCCATACACTAATAAATCGATATATAAACAAATCTATACATTAACATTTCTATATAAATAATACATCAGCTATTAATAATCAATAACTAATTATTAATAATTTACTGCCCTTAATGCTCTCTTGGTAAGCTCTTGTGCCAGATGGCTTCTGTATTCAGCACTTCCACGCATATTACTCTCTGTAGGAACATTTTCTTTTACATACCTTGCGAAGCTCTCTATAGCCTCATCATTTACTCCGCCCCTAAGAATACCTTCCTTATCTTCAACAATAACAGCTCTTCCAGGTCTTGCACCTATGCATATATTATATTCACCTGCACCACTAAAGCCTACGCCGGCACAGGTAAGAACCGGAAGGTCTGTTTCTGTTATTCTTACTGCCTCATAAAACATCTTAACTGGCTTTTTCTTAACTATAATGTTTACAATAATATCCCTGTCATAGCTTTGGGCTGCATACTCCTTTATGGAAACTATTCCACCCTTATATAACTCTACATACGAGTCAAGTCCTATTAATAATGTAAGAACATCAGAAAATCCATATCTTCCATATATGCTTCCGCCAACTGTCGCAAGATTTCTAAACTGCACACCAACAATATGCCTTAGTGCTTCCTTAGCGCAGCCATTCGTATACTCATTAAACCCCTTATGGTTTTCCAACTGTCTTAGTGATGTCATACATCCAATCTTAAATTCTTCATCTGTCTCTTCAATCTTATCTAGTCCCAATCCGGACATATCAATCGCGGTATTGATCCTGTTATCACCCATACGCATCCACATCATGCCGCCGACAATTCTGTTAGCCTTCTTCTGGTTAAGCTCGTAGGCCTCTTCAATACTTTCTACTTTCCTATAATTCTGTATATTAAGCATAAAAACTCCTCATTTTGATCATACTTACGCCAGAAATAAAAGTCATGCTGTGCAGCTCAAACAACATTTAACCTCTTTCCTGACCGTTTCTTAATTACATCATAATGATGTCGGGGTCAAAAGCCCCCGACTTTGATACCTACGAATTGTTCCGTGCTACGCACTCCCACAATTCTCCCCAATATTCGCATATCGTGGGATTATCATCCCACTTTTATGCTCATATCGGGGCGGGTCCTAAGGTCTTTCACCCACCTATGAGCAAGCTCATGTGGGTTTAGACCTTTTGCCCCTAGTATCATCATAATATAACTATACTGACTTGTAAAAGCCTTGTCAATCTGATAAAATTCATTCGCGCACTTCTTTTAACTGTTGCTGTCAGATATATTCTGGCCAACATAAAAAATGTGTAAAAATAAAGTAGAAATGAGGATAAATATGAAGAATTTTAAAAGATTAACTGCTTTAGTCCTTGCAGTGCTCATGCTTATATCAACTGTAGCATGTGGCAGTTCTGCTGCAAACGACAGTACTACACAGGCTGCTTCAACATCAGCCTTTGATGTCATGTCACAATTCAACGAGGTAAGCACAAGCTACCCTCTTACTGTTACCGACCAGGCAGGACGAACAGTAACTTTTGAAAAAGCACCTGAAAAGATTGCTTCATCTTACTATATCTCTACAAGTCTTCTCCTTGCACTTGGATTAAAGGATAAGCTTGTGGGAATCGAAGCTAAGGCTAATACACGAAACATCTATAAGCTTGCAGCTCCATCCATTGTAAGTCTCCCTAATATGGGAACAGCTAAGGAATTCAACACAGAAGCCTGTGTTGCAGCAGCACCTGATGTTGTATTCCTTCCTATGAAGTTAAAAAAAGCTGCAGATACACTTGAAGGTCTTGGTATCAAGGCTGTTGTTGTTAATCCTGAGGATGCAACGCTCCTTAAGGAATGTATAACACTTGTTGGTAAAATAACTAACACAATCGGACGCTCTGATGCACTTAACAATTCTATCGATACATTTTTAGCTGATAATAAAGCCAAGCTTGCAGGTGAGAGCACTCCTTTAGTATATCTTGCGGGCAACAGCTCTGTTCTTTCAACAGCCGGAAGCAAGATGTATCAGAACACATTACTTAGCAATGCAGGCGGAAAGAATGCAGCCTCTGAGCTTACAGATACTTACTGGGCAAATATTTCATATGAACAGCTTCTTGCCTGGAACCCTGATTACATTATAATAGCTGCCGATGCAACTTACTCAGTAGATGACGTTATAAATGATGCTAATCTTGCAGACTGCAATGCTGTTAAGAATAAAAAGGTTGTAAAACTTCCTGGTGATATAGAAGCATGGGATTCACCTGTACCAGCAAGCTTCTTAGGAAGCATATATATTGCCTCTGTTCTTCACCCAGAAAAGGTTACTAATGATTTCTATGAAGAATGTGTAACTAAATTCTATGAAAGCTTTTATGGATTCACACCTGCTAAATAAGGATGATTTATGTTCCAAAAATACTTCTAATTACCGGAACAAAATTATACTTTTATCAGTCATACAGGTACTGCTTCTTCTGGCGGTACTTGTATGGTCTGTCATTACCGGACAGTATCCACTCACATTAAAGAGCTTACTGTCTGGTGATACTATGTCTATTATGGTCTTTAAAAGGCTCAGGCTTCCCCGCGCCCTTATGGGTGTTATAGGTGGTTTTGGGCTTTCAATATCAGGTTATATATATCAGCTTATATTTAAAAACCCTCTGGCTTCTCCCGATATCGTTGGCGTTTCCTCCGGTGCAAGTGCCGGTGCTGCTCTTGCAATAGTCGCAGTTTCTGCTTCTGTTCCAGTCATCTCCATATCTGCTTTTATCGGAGCTGTTACAGCACTCATAATAACTCTGCTTACGGCTTATCTTGTCCCTGGCAGAAACAGTTATACAATCGTGCTTGCCGGTATAGCTATTCATTCTGTGGCACAGACTATACTTATGTTTCTAAAGCTTGCTGCAGATCCCGAAAAACAGCTTGCTTCAATCGAATACTGGATTATGGGAAGCCTTAATGGTATTTCAAGGGACAGCCTTGCTATTCCCTTCTTCACAACACTTGCCGGATTTATTGTAATAGCTTTGTTATACCGACAGGTTCTCATTCTTTCTACAAGCGAGGAAGAAGCCGTATCACTAGGTGTAAATGTGACAAGTCTGCGTTTTATTATATTAATGCTTGCTACTCTTATCGTATCATCAATAATATGTGTTACGGGGCTTATAAGCTTTATCGGACTTATCGCACCTCATATTGCCAGACTTCTTACAAAGCGTAATGACATATTTACATACATAACAAGTGGCTTCACAGGAGCTATTTTACTGACACTTGCTGATATACTGGCAAGAAGTGTATCCCCATCAGAGCTGCCAGTCAGTATATTTACCTCACTTCTTGGTGCTCCACTGCTTATCATTCTGCTTATCAGAGCTAATAAAAAGGAGGCGTTATGATGTCCGATTTATTCAATAATACATTTTCCGCAGACGGAATATCAGTATATTACGGCAGCACCTGTGCGGTTGATAACGTAAGCTTTGACCTTATGCCTGGACAGCTTAATGCTGTTATTGGCAATAACGGCTGTGGTAAAACCTCTCTTATTAAGGCCATCATGGGACTTATAAAACACAACGGAAAATGTCAGCTTAATGAACACTTACTTGAAAACCTCTCTGTTAAAAAAAGGCACAGCTCATAAGCTACATTCCCCAAAGAAACAATCTTACTATAAGCATGACCGTCAGGGATGTATGTCTGCTTGGCTTCAATCCTCATATGCACATACTTGGAGGCTACACCACAGATATGCTCAGGCGTGTGGATAAAGCTATTGATATGGTTGGACTTAAGGGTTTATACGAATCAGACTTCTTAGCTTTAAGCGAAGGGCAGAAGCAGTTATGTATTCTGGCACGCACCATAATAGAGGCTTCCCCACTGCTTCTTCTCGATGAACCGGATAGTGCACTTGATTTTTCTAACCGTCATCTTCTTATGCAGCACATAAGAAGTATTGTATCCGATGGCAGATGCGCCCTAATGTGTATTCACAGCCCTGAGCTTGCTTTAGAATACTGCGATAATATACTTCTTATGAAGTCTGGGACAATCCTTAGCACCATTAATACACATACAGACTCTCTTGATATTATTAATGAAAAGATGTCTCTTATATATGATAATATTAATGTCATTGAATGTACTGACATTAACCATAAAACACACCGTGTAGTTGTGGCATTATAGCCTATACCTATACTGCGTATATATGTCTATTTACACTAGACACGCCTACGTTATAAAAGCATTTACTGAAATGAGGTGACTTAATCTATGGATAATTGTTATTTAGACGCTCTGGCTGTAATTACTTTTTTTAAAATGTCCCATAAAAAGCACTTGTTTATTACGGGAGACCGGGGAAGTGGCAAATCATATCTGTTAAACAACATTTTAAACCAGATTGAAGAAACTATGGATATGTCTGATTTTTTCAATTATCTGCTAAGCCGCAGAACAGACACACCAGAAGTTGTTATTAAATCTAATCTTATAGATGATGGAAAAGAATATGTGATTGGCAGACCACGTACACTCACTCCTGTTTCCCCTAAAAAAGGCAACAACATGACCTCCGTAGAGGATGGCTTTATTAACTGCGCCTGTCCTGCCATTATGAAGCATCTTATGACCTCTGCTGATAGTGTATTTGTTATTGACGAGCTTGGTTATCTGGAAAGCTCCTGTATCCCTTTTCAGGAGAACATTAAAAGTCTTCTTGATAACTCACGCGTATTAGCGGTCATCAGAAAACAATCCACAGAATTTCTTGACAGTATTAAAAGCAGATCTGATGTACTTTTAATCGATATTGATAATACCTTCAGCTCTATTTCGTGCATTATTATGGCATCCGGTATGTCAAAAAGATTCGGTACCAACAAGCTTTTAGCCTCCTTCAACAACAACACTCTCTTTGAAAATGCGATAAATATAAGCCACTTTGTAAGCTTTGGTAAAACTCTTGCCGTAACCCGTCATGATGAGCTTGTACAGATATGTGAACGGGAAACATATACATTGCATTAAACACAATATGCCTTACAGAAATGATATGGTACGTCTTGGTGTTTCACGTATTCTAAAGGAAACTAACAGACACAAAAGCTGCTGCACCCAAGGGATATTATTTCTTCCATCAGACCAGCCGCTTATCACTAAGACAAGCCTTCAGCTGCTGTGCCTTTTATTTATTTACTACAACAGCAGTTATTTTGCTTGTAACAGCACAGATAAATCCAGCAATGCCAATAATAATATTAATAATATAATAAGATATGCCGGCTTGCCTTCAACGAAAACGCAGGCGCACCAGTAATATTTCCTGAGTGCTATTATAATGAGCTCTTACACTTCCACTGGGCAAGGGTGGCGGATTTTATTGCAAAAAAATATCCTGCACAGGTTGTTTTAGTTCCTGCACAGGATGAATATGAATTATATGATATTGATACTCCTGATGACCTTATTCGTCTTTCCCGGTATCTTCGCTAATTGCTGTACCTTATTTAGTTACAGCCTTTTCCTTTATTGTTGCTGCTTCTTCTGAAACAACTTCTTTAACCGTTTCCTCAGCTTTATCCTTAGGAAGAATTATGTTAAGTAATATTGCTACAAATGCTGCTGGAACAATACCAGACTCACCAAACATAAGCTGTACTGCCTGTGGTGTATGTGCAAGGATTGCAGGGCTTACACCCATACCATAGCCTACACCAAGTGCAACCGATACAATAGAAAGCCTTCTTGCATCAAGCGGCTCCTTAGTGATAAGCTGGATACCACTTACAATAATTGATGAGAACATCATAACTGCCGCGCCACCAAGTACTGACTGTGGCATGATTGATATTAATGCTCCAAGCTTAGGAATAAGACCACATAATATAAGGAATACAGCACCAGATGCAAGTGCAATTCTGTTAACAACCTTAGTCATTGCAACAAGGCCAACATTCTGGCTGAATGATGTATTAGGAAGCACACCGAAAAGTGCTGCAAGCGATGAACCTAAACCATCACACATAACTCCGCCTGAAAGTTCTTTATCTGTCGCTTCTCTTCCTACTCCACCGACCATAACACCTGATATATCTCCAACAGTTTCTACTGCTGTTACAACAAACATAACAAGCACAGGAAGTATTGCTCTTAAGTCAAACACTGGCTTAACTGGCATGAACTTAGGAATCGCAATCCACTTAGCTTCTGCAACCTTATTCCAGTTAAGTACCCATGACTTAGTATATTCAACTCCCTCAGCATTAACTGCTGTATGTGGAAGCACACAGCCCATAATAGCTGCTACAATATAACCAACTATAATTCCAATCAGTATAGATGATGAACTAAGATATCCCTTTGTCCAGTGCTTAACGAATAATATAACAATAAGCACAACAAACGCCAGAAACAGATTCTCTAATGAGCCAAAGTCTTTAGCCCCGTTTCCACCACCGAATGAATTGATACCAACAGAAATAAGTGACAGTCCAATAGAAAGCACAACAGTTCCTGTTACAACTGATGGGAAAAATCTTCTTAAAGGCTTAATAAATGCACCAAGCACAGTTTCAAAAAGACCACCTATAATGGATGCTCCCATAATTGCACCATAGGCTAATACTCCGCCTCCCATAACCTTTGTTATACTGCTGAATACTCCGATAAATCCAGAGCTTGTACCCATAATAATAGGCACCTTGCCTCCAACAGGTCCAATTGAAAACAACTGTATAAGTGTTACAATACCAGCTATAATCATAGCATTCTGTAAAAGTGCAACCTGAATAGATGCATACTCACTTCCTGCTCCAATACCACAGGCTCCTGTAATAATAAGCAACGGTGTAAGATTTCCTACAAACATCGCCATAACGTGCTGAAGTCCAAGTGGTATCGCCTGTTTTAATGAAAGCTTTCCATTAAAATCATATGCCTCCGGCATAAGTTCTTTTATTTTTTTTTCATATATCCTCCGGTATATTAACCATAATCTATCTGTTATTAATCTCATATGAAGAAGGTCTAGGGAAAATCATTATTCAAGTACTGATTTTCCTTAGACCTTCCTTCTGTATGACCTACGCTTATTATCTCTGCACATCAAATGAAGCATTATTCATAAGTCGTTTAATCTGGTCAACGCTTGTGATGTTAGTATCGCCGCGGATAGCGTGCTTCATTACTGAAGAAGCTACTGCGAAATTGACGATATCTTCGTGCTTCCAGTCATTCTGCATAAGAGCATAGATAAGACCAGAAGAGAATGCATCTCCACCACCAACACGGTCAACAATCTCAAAATTGAGTGTCTTGCTTTCGTAAGTCTTTCCGTCAGCATAGTAGAAAGCCTTAAGAGAGTTATTACTTCCTGAATGAACATAACGTACTGTTCTTGCAATTGCTTTCATATGGTACTGCTCATCAATAGCCTTGAATACTCTGTCCATATCCTCAAATGATGGATCCATAGTAAGGCCGTCCTTAACATCTGTACCATCTGCATTGTATACATGGATAGGCTCAATACCTATAAGTACATCTACATATGGAAGATATCTGCTGAGTACATCCCTTGCTGTTTCAAAAGACCATAATGTACTTCTGAAATTAGGATCAAAGCTTACCGTAAGTCCAAGCTTCTTAGCTGCCTTGATAGCCTTATCTATAAGACGACGGCAGTTATATGAAAGAGCTGGTGTGATGCCACTTAAATGTAACCAGTCATAATCCTTTAAGATGTTCTCAAAATCTACATCCTTATAATCATATTCAGCAAATGCTGAGCTTCCTCTATCATATATTACCTGTGAAGGTCTTACTGAAACACCTTCTTCAAGGTAATAAAGTCCCATTCTTCCGTCAGACTTGATAATGTGCTTAGTGTGTACATCATTAGCCTTAAGGTAGTTGATACAAGACTTACCAAGGTCTGTGTTAGGTAATACTGTAAAAAATGTTGAATCTACACCAAGGTTAGCGAGTGAAACTGCTACGTTGGCTTCTGCTCCACCATAGTTAACTATGAAATTGTGGGTTGTAACTATCTTCTCATAGTTAGGTGGTGACAATCTTAACATCAATTCGCCAATTGCTATGAACTTCATACGTGCCTCCATCTATCATTAAACTTTAAACCTGATATTAAGTAATATTTTATGGCAATAATCTGTACTTTTATTGCTCTATATTGTCAAAATAATACTCCATTTAATGATACTACTTATCCTATAAAATTGCAAATTTGTATTTAACGCATTAACTCATAAATACCGCAGTATTTTGTTGCATTAACACACCATTTCATTGTATAATTAAAAATATTTTGAAGCGAGGAAAGTAATACCTATGGACATTTACGAATCATTGAACTCTATTTTAGTGACTTTATTCAATGATATAATGAACATTGAAGAAAAGGCTTTAATTACAGATGAATTTTCTGACATCACAGTTACTGATATGCACATAATTGAAGCTATCGGAATTAAAGAGCCACGCACTATGGGAACAATATCCAAGGCCTTAGGCGTGACTATGGGAACTCTTACAGTCGGCATTAACGGACTTGTTAAAAAGGGATATGTAATAAGGACAAGAAGTGAAGAAGACCGCCGTGTCGTATATGCTTCCCTCACACCAAAGGGTAATGCGGCATACACTCACCATATGAGATTTCATCGGGATATGATTAAACATATAACTGACGATTTAAGCGAAGATGAAGCCGCCGTACTTATTAAAACATTTACAAGACTTGAAGATTATTTTAAAAGCATATCATAACATTCAAAATGATTATGGAATTATATTAACATATAACTATACTGTCGCAGCTGCGTAACCTTTAACGCACTGTCTGCATAGCAAAAACCCCACAGATATGAATTTCTGTGGGGTTTTTTGAAAGATTATTAATCTTTCCGCCGACCGGGCCGGCATAATTTATATATGAGAGTTTTGGAAAAGTAAGCTTATTTAGTTAATTCAGCTGTCTTATATATAAACGTTACTGAATTATCCTTACCATCTGACTTACCAAGGAATGTGTTGTAATTCTGACCAAGCTTGATTACTTCCTTGATTGTATCTACTGCTGTATCAGCATCATCACCAACAAGACTTGTAATAGCTTTAATACCTGTCTCATTGAATTCTGCCATACCATCTTTAAGTGTTATAGCACCATCATTAAGCTGTGTTACACCATCTGCTAAAGTTACAGAAGATGACTTAAGTGTTGATGTTCCATCAGCAAGCTGTGTAGAACCACTTCTTAAAGCTTCGTTGTTAGAATTAAGTGTGCTGAAACCGCCTGCAATCTGTTCAATACCACCGTTAAGTGTATCATTATTGTCGTTAAGCTGTGCAAGTCCTGCGCTTATCTGTGCTATACCACCATTAAGTGTATCATTGTTATCGCTAAGCTGTGCAAGTCCTGCACTTATCTGTGCTATACCACCATTAAGTGTATCATTGTTACCACTAAGCTGTGCAAGTCCTGCATTAAGCTGTGATGCACCTGCGTTAAGTGTATCGTTATTCTTAACAAGTTCACCAAGTCCGTCTGTTAATGACTGGCTTCCATCTGTAAGCTGCTTTAATGCTGCATTAATAGTTTCATTATTGCTAAGATTGCTAACAACTGCATCTAATGCACTTGAAGCACCTATATTACCAGCAGCCTTAATAAGAAGTCCTAACTGGTTAGCATATACATAATCCTTTGAACCAGCCTGTGATACCTGTGGAGTATATGGCTTACCGCTTGTCACAGCTTCTGTATATGTCTCTGTTATTATATTAGTTGTATAAGCTGTAAGATACTTTACAAAATAAGTCGATATATCTGTTGCTGCCTCACTACTGCTCTTCTTACCCAGATTACTAAGGTCTGTTGCTATAGTTACATCACTAAGGCCTAATGCTGTTCCTAATTTCTGTAAATCAGCTGCCTGCTCCATAACAGTCTTTCCTGTTGAGTCTGCTACAGAATTCATCTTATAAGCTGTTGAATTAGCTGCAAGTTCCTTAACAACATTTCCAATAAGTGCTGTCTTAATGCTCTTTATTCCTTCATTTAATTGTGAAGCTCCTGCCTCTGCACTAGCAACACCATCTGTATAAGCCTTTAAACCTGTCTGTAATGAAACTGCACCTGCTGCCGCACTGGCAACACCGCCTGTATATGTTGAAAGACCACTCTGTAATGTGCCTGAACCTGCATTAAGTGCTCCTACACCATCAGTATAAGTCTTTAAACCTGACTGTAACTGTCCTGCACCTGCACCAAGCTGGTTAGCTCCTGCTGTGTATGCACTGATACCATCCTTAAGCTGTCCTGCACCTGCTGCCAGAGCTGTAGCACCATCTGTATAAGCATAGATACCATCTTTAAGCTGGCTTGCACCATCATTTAACTGGTTCACGCCATCTGTAAGTGCTGGAATACTGTCAGAAAGTGTCTGTGTACCATTCTGGAGAGTAACTGTTCCATCTGTAAGCTGGTCAGCTGCTGACTGAAGCTCATTCATCTTATCTTCAAGCTTAGCAAGTGAGAAATCATCTGTATCTATATCATTAAGTGTGCTTGTTGTAGCAACTGACATAGACATATCAAGCTCGAAATCCTCTACATCTGCTGATATTTCAAAGTATTCTGGAATATCCATATCAAGGCTTTCACCATCAAACTTAAGGTTTAAAGTATCCTTTAAGCCTGGCATAGCCATACCAAGTGCAATGATATTATCGCCAACCTTGCTTACCTTGCCGTTAGTAACTTCTACATTACTGAACTTATCTGTTGGAAGAAGTGTTCCTGTAATCATAGTAAATGGAACATAAGCTGTCTGTGACTTTCCATTAACTGTTATATTCTTCTTCTCATTGTTAGTATAGTCATATCTGATAGTAACCTTACCACTCTTGCCAATCATATCTTCTGGCTTAGTTTCAACACCATTTAACTTGTAAGTAACCTTTATTGAAACAGGAGCAGTCTTATCAGATGTGCTCTGGTTAGTTGTTGTTTCGCCCTTAGAATCAGTAACCTTTTCTGTTACAAGAACGTGATCCTGAGTTCCGTCTGCCTTATCAAATACATATACCATCTCGTCTCTTGTATTTGTCTTTAATGTACTTGTATTTGATATTGAAAGCTCGTTCTTAATAGCATTTGTTATAATATTCTCTGTATTAGAAGCAGCCTCACTGCTTATTGCAACCTCACTGCCTGTCTGATTATATGCTGTGCTAGTGCCACAGCCTGTAAGTGTTGAAGCAATAAGAACAACACTTAATAATACTGAACTATATTTAAATAAAGTCTTCTTAACCATAACTATTCCTCCATTTTCTTACTTCCTGATATATTCTTATATCTGTTACGGCATATACACCTTTGACCCGTTCATACATCTTTCTGATTACATATCCTGATTCTTCTTAGGCTTAAATCCTATACTTGTATTGATAATGAGCTTATCACATAATACAAACAATGATGGAAGTATGAAGATAACTACGAACATACTTATAATTGCACCACGCGCCATAAGTGTACAAAGCGAACCAATCATATCAACTGAAGCTATACATCCAACACCAAATGTTGCGGCAAAGAAACCAAGCGCACTAACAATAATTGATGGTATTGATGTTGAAAGAGCTATCTGGATTGCTTCCTTCTTAGCGTATCCCTGGCTTCTTTCCTTCTTATATCTTGTTGTCATAAGAATAGCATAATCGACTGTTGCACCAAGCTGGATAGTACCGATAACTACTGATGCAATAAATGGTATCTGTGTATGCGTAAAATATGGAATACCCATATTAACAAAGATAGCAAATTCGATTGCTGAAACAAGTATAATTGGAAGCGATATTGATTTAAGTACGAACAGGATAATAACAAATATAGCTACTATTGATACCGCACTGACTGTCTTAAAGTCCTTATCTGTTATAGTGATAAGATCCTTGGTACAAGGAGCTTCACCAACTACCATTGCCTTAGAATCGTAAGACTTTACAATATCATTCACCTTACTAATCTGATTGTTAATTTCATCTGATGCTATTTTGTAATCTGTAGCAATCATCATTATCTGATAATCTTCACCCTTAAGCTCTGATACTGTCTTAGCCGGTAAGAATTCCTGTGGAATACCAGACTTAAGTGCTGTGTCAAGTCCGAGTGCGAACTGTACACCGTCTACATCACCTAACTTATCAAGCATTTCGTTAGCTGTATCTGTAGACATACTAGAGTCAGCAAGTATCATATAGATTGAATTCATATCAAAGTTTTCTTCCAGCTTCTTATTAGCCTGTGAGCAGGCAAGGTCATCTGGAAGTGTATCAGACAAATCATAATATACTGATGTATGATTCTGTCCATATATAGCAGGTCCTAATAATACAACAAAGACAATTACAAATATCCATGAGTGGTTTACTATAAATGTAGCAAGCTTATCGAAGTTTGGCATAATCTCACGATGCATTGTCTTCTCTAATGCCCTGTCAAATGTAAGTATCAATGATGGAAGGATTGTTACACAACCGATAACACCGAATACAACACCCTTTGCCATAACGATACCAAGGTCAAGACCAAGTGTGAAGCTCATAAAGCAAAGTGCAATGAAACCTGCAACTGTTGTTATAGAAGAACCAACTACGGATGTAAGTGTATTACTAATGGCAACTGCCATCGCTTCCTTGTGGTCATCCGGATATATTTCCTTCATTTCCTTGTAGCTGTGCCATAAGAAGATTGAATAATCCAGTGTAACACCTAACTGAAGTACAGCCGCAAGAGCTTTAGTTATATATGAAACCTCACCTAATAAAATGTTAGAACCCAGGTTGTATACAATTGCCATTCCTATACTTATCATAAAGAATACTGGTACAAGAAATGAATCCATAAATATAGCAAGCACGATACATACAAGAACTACTGCTATAAGTACATAAAGTGGTGTCTCTTTCTCCGAAAGATTCTTAGTATCCGTAACTACAGCTGACATACCACTTATAAACGCCTGACCCTCTGTCTTCTCTCTTATCTGTGTGATAGCATTCATAGTATCATCACTTGAAGTTGTATTATCGAAGAATATTGCAAATAAAGTTGTATCTGTGCTGTCATTCTCGAAATACTTTCTGAATTTTGATGGGACAATCTCAGATGGAACATCTTCACCAACTATTCCTGTGTAAGAAATAACCTGTGCAACGTGGTCTACATTCTCTACCTTCTTAATAAGTCTGTCAGTAGACTTGGTATCCATATTCTGGACAACGACCATCGCGTATGCACCCTTATTGAAGTCATCCATAAGAATGTCCTGACCCTGCATAGTTTCTATCTCATTCGGAAGATAATACAGAATATCGTAATTAACTCTTGTATTAAAGTATCCGATTGCAGATGGAATAAGAAGCAGGAAACTCAGAATAAGAATTGGAATTCTGAGTTTAACAATTACTTTTCCAAACTTTTCCATAACTCGCCTCATTTCTACGTCATGCGACGTAATTTTACTTTGATTGGACTGATAACCTCTCAATAATTAATAACTCTCTTAATTAATTACATTTATTATCAATTCAATACATATGACCGTCATCTCTCAAATATGACTTATGGTCATTTTCTTTGCAAGTGTTATTCTAGCACAAAATGACCGATAGTCAATACTCAAAATGACTAAAAGTCATTTTTTATAGATTTTTATTTTCAATATGGTAGAATATTAATTGACAGAATAACTAATATTATGCCTGCATTAGATTGGAGATTTTATGGGAAAACTTGAGAACAACAAACAACAGAAAAGGACTTCCCTCTTAGATACAGCTTTTAAGCTCTTTACAACGCAGGGTGTTTCCAAGACATCAATTGCCGAGATTTCTCAGAAAGCTGGAATTGCCAAGGGAACTTTTTATCTGTATTTCAAAGATAAATATGATATAAGAAATAAACTCATTTCTCACGAGGCAAGCAAGCTCTTTAAAA
>ENA-OQDC01000681-OQDC01000681.1-human-gut-metagenome-genome-assembly--contig:-NODE-681-length-22412-cov-4.461162_pt1 | contig 22412 bp, 21 predicted proteins | sample MGYA00242770_ERZ504601 | MGnify/ENA primary metagenome ERZ504601 (study PRJEB26092, sample SAMD00036305) | human gut metagenome | host: Homo sapiens | study: EMG produced TPA metagenomics assembly of...
CTTTTCATTATCACATCTTGAATTTGCATATTATCAAAAAGTCTTACTGTTGGTACAATTAAAATATTCGTGTCGGCATAGCCATCTGCTCCAATTTCATAGGTCATAGCATCTTTATTAAAATAATAACTTGAACGAGGTGTTGCCTGTACCCACTGAAAAACTTCTTCAGATAACGGTTCTGTCGCCGCAAAAGAATTATTTATTGGAAAACTAATAACAGTCATTAAGCTTAATACTAAAATAAAAAGATATCTTTTCACTATATTTCTCCTTTCTTCAATATACAAATAACTATCTAACTATATAATGATATCATATTTAATATTCAATTTAAAGATAATAACTATTATTATTAAATTTATACTAAAAAATTTTTTTCACAATTATGGTATTATATGATAGTATACAAAATAAATCTCAGAAAGGTTTTGTCATGTCAATAAAAGAATATTTTAAATTTGAAGAACGAAAAACTTCTTATTTTACTGAAACCCTTGCTGGTTTTACTACCTTTTTAACTATGGCATATATCATCATCTTAAATCCTAGTGTTCTAAGCCAGACAGGTATGGATTTTAATGGTGTATTTTTTGCCACAATAATTGCAACTATTGTTGGTTGTTTATTCATGGGGATTTTTGCTAATTATCCTATAGCAATTGCTCCTGGGCTTGCAATGAATGCTTATTTTAGTTTTGTTGTAGTAATTTCCATGGGAATTCCTTGGCAAGAAGCTTTAGGTGCTGTATTTATTTCCGCTTAATCTTTTTAATCCTTTCATTGACATCATTTCGTCAAGCTGTCATCAATGCTATACCAGCTTCAATGAAAGAAGGTATCAGTGCTGGTATCGGTTTATTTATCAGTTTTGTCGGTCTTCAAAGTGCTCATATTATTGTAGCTTCTCCAGCTACCCTAGTTACTCTTGGTAATTTTACTGACCCTGTAACTTATATGTCACTTATCGGTTTATTTATAAGCATTATTTTAGTGGTAAATAATGTACGTGGTGCCTTGTTTTTAGGCATGATTATTACCTCTATATTATCTTTCCTTTTTGGTTATATCAGCTTACCTGATACTATTTTCAGTACACCTGAACTCGGTAATACATTTATGCAAATGGATATCATGGGAGCTATTTCTCATAATCTTTATACTATAATTTTTACATTTTTCATTGTTACTTTATTTGACACTACTGGTACTATGCTCGGTATTGCCAAACAAGCAGGATTGATGAAAAATGATACTTTTCCTAATGTAAAAAGCGCTCTTTTAGCAGATTCTATCGCTAGCCTTGTTGGTTCTATTTTTGGTACAAGTCCAACATCTGCCTATGTTGAATCTGGTTCTGGTGTAGCTAGTGGTGGTCGTACTGGTTTTGTAAACGTCATCATTGCTTTATTATTCCTCTTAATGCTTTTTACAGCTCCAATTGCTAAAGTTTTATCCACTGTTCCAGCAGTTACTGCACCAGCATTAATTATTGTTGGTTTTTATATGATGAGCAGTTTATCTCGTATAAATTGGGATGATATGCAAGAAGCTTTTCCTGCTTTCTTGATTTTTCTAATGATGCCATTATCTTATAGTATAACTGATGCTGTTGGTATCGGTATCATCTCTTATTGCTTAATAAAAATATTCTCTGGAAAAATTAAACAAGCTCATCCTCTACTTTATGTATTTATGCTTTTGTTTATTATCCAATTTGTAGTCTTAAGCAATTAAAATTTTGATACTTAAGGAGGTCTTTTATCTTCTATGTTTTTTCGCAAATATAAAATTCTTGGTAGTTCTTTAATTGTCGCAGCTTGTATCAGTATTGGTTTTCCTAGTCAAGCTAGTATGACTCCTATGCAAAATAATTATACTTTAAAGGGCTTAAGTCAACATCAACAACGCGAAACAAGTGCTGTTATTGCTTTAAAAACTGATAATGATGATAATACTTTTGATAAAAAAGAAACATCTCATCATTCTGTATCAGAAAAAATCGCTGCTATTTTAAAAGGTGACTCTGATAAAAAAGAACAAAATAAAGTAGTAAATTATGGCAGTTCTTCTATCATGGGTTCAGCTATTGCGACTCGTGAACAATGCGTAAATTACTTGCTCAAAAATAACCCAAATCCTAAAATTACAGTTTCTGCTGAAGAATTAGTTAATTATTATTATGAAGAAGCTGGTAAAGAAGGCATTCGTCCTGATGCAGCTTTTGCTCAAGCTTTAAAAGAAACAGGATTTTTTAGATATGGTGGTACAGTAACACCTGACCAAAATAATTATTGCGGTCTAGGTACAACAAGTGCTACTGTAAAAGGTGCTTATTTTGAAACAGCTCGTATTGGTGTTAGAGCTCATATTCAACATTTATTGGCTTATGCTTCCGTTAGACCTCCTCGCGAAGATGTAGTAGATCCACGCTATTCTTTAGTTCGTGCTGTTTATTCTACATCAACAATTGATACATGGCCTGGTTTAAATGGTCGTTGGGCAGTTCCTGGAAATAATTACGGACAAGAAATTCTACAAATTTTAGATAATATTACAGAAGAATAAATAAAAAGAGTTGAAATATATACTTGAAAATTTTCAAATTAATATTTCAACTCTTTTTTATTAATTAAACTCATCAAAAATCTATATTCTAAGTGATAAATAAACTGTTATACTATTTTTCACTTATTTGCTATAATAAACATAATTGTTTTATTTAAATACATTATATTAAAAATTTATGATAGAAGGTGTTAATTTGATAAAATTTCCTAAACAAACAAAATACAGTTCCTCTCATCGTTTACGGGAAATGGTGCTTGTTTTACGTAAGCATAATGTACTTACAAGCGATATGACACCTGAAAAATTGCGTTTAATCTTAGAAGATTTAGGCCCTACATTTGTAAAATTAGGTCAAATACTCTCTTTAAAACCAGGATTTTTACCTGCCGATTATGCCATTGAATTGACTAAATTGCAGACACAAGCTAAACCTTTAGATTTTAGCATCATCAAAGACTGTCTTGAAAAAGAATATAATAAAAAAATAGAAGATGTTTTTCTCGATATAGATGACCATGCACTTGGCTCTGCTTCTATAGCTCAAGTACATAAAGCTACATTAAAAACTGGTGAAAAAATCGTCATCAAAGTACAACGTCCTGGAATTTATGAAGTAATGGCTAAAGATATAGTTTTATTAAAACGAGCTGTATCTATCTTGCAAGTCTTTAAAACTTCATCTAGCATTTTAGATTTTAACGCCATTCTTGATGAAATGTGGAATATCACTAAGCAAGAAATGGATTTCATGATGGAAGCTGAACATATTGATGAATTTAAACGACTTAATAGTGAAGATATTTTCGTTGATTGTCCTACTGTAAAACATGAACTGACTACAGCTCGCGTTCTTGTAATGGAATATATTGACGGTCATCGCATTGATGAAATCAGCAAATTAAAAGCCCAAGGTTATAATGTTGAAGAATTAGGTATTCATCTTGGCAAAAATTATGTAAAACAAATCATTGAAGATGGCTATTTCCATGCAGATCCTCACCCAGGTAATATTTGGATAAAAAACGGTAAAATTATTTGGCTTGATTTAGGCATGATGGGGCGTTTATCTTCTAAAGAACGCGATGCTTTAAAAAAAGCTGTTTACGCCCTTGTTCAACATGATACTTATGAAATGAAAAACGCTATTTTAACTTTAGGCACCGTTCAAGGAAAATTAAATCATATCCAACTTTATGAAGATATTGATAATCTTATGAACCGTTATAGTAATGCCAATTTCCAAACATTAAAATTAAGTGAATTAGCACATGATATCATAACTGTTGCTCGCCGTCATAAACTTTCTATTAATCCTGGTCTAAGTATGTTTGCCCGTGGTGTCGTTACGATTGAATCTGTTCTCAAAATTTGTTGTCCTAATGTCAATTTTATTGATATTTTTGCCTCTTACATGCGAGCTGATTTTAAACGAAATTTCAGTTGGAAAGAAGAATTTACTAAATTCAAACGAGATAGCTATTTAATGCTTCAAAAATCCATGCATATACCAGAACAATTATCTGATATCTTAAAAATGACAATGAGTGGACAAACTAAAGTTAATTTAGATTTAACAGGCTCAGAAGAACCACTTCGTCGTTTAGATAAAATGATTAATAAATTAATCATCGGTATTATTTGCTCTGCACTACTTTTAGGCTCTAGCATTATCTGCACTACTAATATGACACCTCAAATAATGGAAATTCCTATTTTAGGTGTATTAGGATATCTAGTAGCCGTCTTCTTATCAATTCGTTTAATGATTAACATTTTTAAAGAAAAATAGGTTTTTATGTTCATTTTTCTTTTATACAAAAGAAAAACGAACCAAAAAGAAAACTACCCGCTCACGCACTTTTTACTTTGATAAAGATAAAAATATGCCAACAACGTTCTAAACTCACTACGTTCAAACAGTAGAACTAAAACCATTGTCATATTTTTATCTTTACCAATAGCCTACGGCTACCGCAAAAAGATGCTAAAATGCGGGAAATATTTGGTATTATTAATTATTAAATAATTTAGTAATTTTTATTTTCCGCATTATAAAATTTTGTGGTAACCGTAAGGTTATTGAAAATAATTATCTTTGAATACGTTTTTAGTCTGAATGTTTGAGCGAAGCGAGTTTCTAAGCGTTGTATGAAAAGATAATTATTTTCAAAACTAAAATTTTATCTGCGGTGGGTATTCTTTTGTTACTTTTTCTTTGCCCACCAAAGAAAAGTAAAGCACATAGAAATATATTTACAATGAAAGGAATGTTTTTTATGCAAGGAATTAGAGGAGCTATCACTGTGGAGAATGATAATCGTGAAGAGATTATTGAGTCTGTCAAAAAATTATTAATAAACATTCTTGAAGCTAATGATATTACTGCTGAAGATATTGGTGCTGCTTTATTTAGTGCTACTAAAGATTTATCTAGTGTATTTCCTGCTTTTGCTGCACGTCAATTACCTAATTGGGATTTAGTGCCACTTTTTGATGCTCAACAGTTATATGTAGAAAACAGTATGGAAAAATGTATCCGCGTTTTACTTTTGGTGAATACTGATAAAACACAAAAGGAAATAAAACATATTTATTTAGGTAGAGCAAGTCAACTTCGCCCTGATATTGCAAAAGCTTAAATGGTGTTATTATGTCAGAAACATTTTATCGCCTTTTATTCATATTTATTGATGTTATTTTACCTCTAACTATAGGATATTATTTCCATAAATATAAGATAATATCTTTAAATACTTGTAATTTCCTCTTAAAATTAAATATCCGTTTCATCATGATAATCACTGGACTTGGTAGCTTTGGTTAATAAAAATAGACCAAAATTTATTTTTATTGGCATTCGTAGGAATTATCCTCATTTCAGCACTTCCAGGATTATTAGCTTATCCATATGTAAACTGGCGACTTGGTAAAAATATACGCAATAGCGGTGCTTATCTTTTAAGTAGTATGCTCTCTAATACAGGTATTTTAGGCGGTTTATGTGCTTATATAGCTATGGGGCAATTAGCTTATGCTTATGTCCAAGTTATCGCTATGGTACAAAATATTTTTACACTTTCTTTTTGTTTTCCTCTAGCTGAATATTTTCATCAAAAATTCACAGCTGGCTCGAAAGCAAAATTTCAACCGCATTGGCGTTCTATTCTAATCAGTTGGAACCAAATTGGTTTACTTAGTATGTTTATCGGTGCTATCTTAAATATTTACGAAGTACCTCGTCCTGACATTTTTGATCCTATTTTCAACGCTTCTGTTCATCTAGGCGCTTGGTTTGGTATTTTGCCTGTAGGTTATTTATTAAATTTTAAAGCAGCTCGCTTATATAGATATCTAGCTTTGACTATTGTACCTGTTCGTTTTCTTATCATACCTGTATTATCATTCATTACTGCTAGCTTATTTACAAATAATGCTTTACTCATTTCAGTCATCACTTTGATTGGTATGTGTCCTATTGGTATCAATTCTGTTGTAGTTACTCAACTATATAAATTAAACACCAGTATTGCCGAAGCAATTTTTTTAATCACTACTATTATCTTTATTTTTATAGCTTATCCTATATTTTTATTTTTAATGACATAAAAAAGCAGTCAAATACTTTAATTATAAATAAGTATTTGACTGCTTTTTCTCATCTTATAATATAAATTTTTAGTCTTTCATGTAATCAGTAAATAAATTTTCTGCTTTCATAAAATCAGAAATTTTATAGACACCACGCATTACTTCTCTATAATTTTCTGGTGTCAAAGATTGTGGTCCATCAGATAAAGCTTTTGCAGGATTTGGGTGAACTTCAATAATAAGTCCATCTGCTCCAGCTGCTATTGCTGCAAAGCTCATAGGTTTTACCATTCTCCATTTACCTGTACCATGACTTGGGTCTACGATAATTGGTAAATGACTTAAATGTTTTACTGCTGCTACAGCACTCATATCTAATGTATTTCTTGTATATGTTTCATAAGTACGAATACCACGTTCACATAAAATTACATTATGATTGCCTTCATTCATAATATATTCAGCAGCATTTAACCATTCATCAATAGTAGCGCAAAGACCACGTTTAAGCATAACTGGTTTATTACATCTTCCAACTTCTTTTAATAAACGGAAATTTTGCATATTACGTGCACCAATCTGTAAAATATCCGCATAATGAGCTACAGCATCAACAGCTTCTACTTCTGTTACTTCTGTTACTACTTTTAATCCTGTAACTTCACGAGCTTCAGCCAAATATTCAAGACCTTTATTTTCAAGACCCTGGAAAGAATATGGAGAAGTACGAGGTTTATAAGCGCCACCACGTAAAAATTGTGCTCCACCGGCTTTTACGATTTTTGCTGCTTCTAATAATTGTTCACGAGATTCTACTGCACATGGGCCTGCCATTACTACTACATTGCCATCACCGATTTTTACACCATCTACATCAACAACAGTATTTGCTGGATGAAATTCACGGCTGGCTAATTTATAAGATTTAGAAATAGCCACTGTCTGTTCTACACCTTCCATTGCCTCTACTGCTAGTGAACCCATACGAGTTTTGTCACCTATTACACCAACAATTTTCTGCTGTGCACCTTCCATTATCTTAGCTGTGAGCCCTACACTTTCGATAGCTTTTACTACAGCCATGATATTTTCTTCTCTTGCATCAGGATTCATTATTACAACCATTATTTATTCCACCTTTTCATTTATCTATATTTAAGATTAATTTATTTCATTTACTAATTTATTACTAGCTTTATATACTGGGAATTTTCCCAAGTTTTTAAGCCAAAAACATTTTTTACTAGCCTGCATAAGTGCTTCTTGTAAAATATCTTTATCCACATTAGCATCTATTTCTATGAAAAAAATATACTCGCCTAAACTTGTGCGCGCAGGTCTTGATTCAATTCTTGTCATATTTACTTTTCGACAAGCAAAATCACCCAAAAGTTCGTATAAACTGCCAGCTCTACCATCTATCTGACAAATTATCATCATATTGGCTACATCTTGATATTTTTTTACTTTATCTTTATTAGTCAATAAAATAAATCTAGTAAAATTATCTTCAACATCTTGAATATCTGTATCTATTATCTGCAAATTATATAAATCAGCTGCTGTTTTTGTCGCTATTGCCGCATAACCATCTCCATAACAGCTTGCTTTTTCTGCTGCTCTAGCTGTACTAGAAACAGATTCTGTCTTTGCCGTTGGATAATGACTCTTTAAATATTCTCTACATTGAGCTAATGGTTGAATATGAGAAATTATTGTGTGTATCTTAGCATTAGGATTTTTTGTTAATAATTGATTATGTACACTCCATATTAATTCAGACTCTATCATTAAGTCAACATCATGAGCCAAAGTATCCAAGGTAATACGAACTGAACCTTCTATTGAATTTTCCACTGGTACTAAACAATAATCTACATCTTTTTGAGCAACAGCTTGTATAGCATCTTGTATTGTATTATATGCCACTAAATTCATTTTTTCTTTACGCAAATTAGCCATATAAATTGCAGCTTCTTCACTATTTGTTCCATGAGGTCCTAAAAAAGCTAATTTCTTCATGAAAAGCCTCCTTTCTTTTTTATCTAATTGATTTAAAAATAATAAAAGCCTCACCCTAATATAAGGGCGAGGCTGAATTCACGGTACCACCTTATTTATCTATAAAAATATAGATATCTCTCATCAAGTACGGGACTAATCCGATACTGTCCTTTTCGATAACGGTAAGGCTCCGGCTCCACCTACAATAAGTTCAGCGAGCAATTCCGAGGTGAACTTCAATAAATACGCTCATATCAAGTTTCCAGCATCCTTGACTCTCTGTCATGATTATATTTATCTACTTTTCCTCTTCATCATCTTTAGCGTGTTTACATAATATCATATAAAAAAATAAAATGCAATAGTTTTTATTGTAACTTTGTAATATTTAAATAAAATTATCCTCAATATAATTTTTCAATTACACTATCATCTATTTTAAAACAATGCTCTTTTGCTGGAAATGTTTTCGCTTTTGTTTCTTCAATATAATCTTTAAAAGCTTTTGTCATTTCTTCACCAACATTTGCAAAACGTTTCACAAATTTAGGTTTAAATCCGCCAAACATACCAAGCATATCTTGATATACTAAAATCTGACCATCGCAATCACTACCTGCACCAATGCCAATTGTCGGTATATTTATTTCTTCAGTGATAATTTTTGCCAATTTATCTGGAATACATTCTAACACTACAGCAAATGCACCTGCTTTTTTCTACAGCTTTTGCTTCTTGAAGAATTCTTTTGGCAGCATCTTCACTTTTTCCTTGAACTTTAAAACCGCCAAAAAGCATTAACAGATTGTGGCGTAAGCCCTATATGTGCCATAACAGGAATAGAAGCTTCGACAATTGCCTTTATCTGTGGGCAAACACTTTCTCCGCCTTCTAATTTTACTGCCTGACAATGACCTTCTTGCACTAAACGACCTGCATTTTTCACAGCATCATAAACAGATGTCTGATAAGACATAAATGGCATATCACCTACAACTAAAGCATTTTTTGCTCCTCTAGTAACAGCTTTTATATGGTGTATCATATCTTCCATAGTAACAGATAATGTATCTTCATAACCAAGCATGACCATGCCTAAGGAATCACCTACTAAAATTCCATTAACTCCAGCTTCATCAATCAACTTTGCTGTAGAATAATCATATGCTGTAAGCATTGTAATTTTATCTTTGTTTTCCTTTTGCATTTTAAATGTTGATACTGTATTTTTCACTATCAAAAACCTCTTTCATTTCACTATAATCTTTTAATGAATTTTTACTTTGTGCAATTTCAATTAATTTTTGTGATAATAACTTATAAATTTCTTTTCTTGATTTAAATTTTCTTGATTAAATGCATTTAAATGATTTTTTTATCGTAACTACATCATTTCTCTCTACTGGGCCAGTCAAAGCATCTTTAATATCAAAAGTAGCTAAATTAGCTACATTTCCCTGTAGTAATGGCAATAAAATATTTTTTGCCATCTTTTTATCTACACCACAACGATTTAATAAATCTATACTCGTGGCAAATAGAGCTGTAACTAAATTACTAGCCATTACTGCACTAGCATGATATAGTGCTTTCTTTTGCGTATCGATTTTTATGATGTCATTACCACATTTTTGAAAAACTCTGCATCAAGCTATCTAAATGCTCACTATTACCTTCAATAGTAAATACAGCATTTGCTAAATTTTTATAAGCTTCATACCTATCATTTATCGCACAAAGTGGGTGGATAGAATATGCATATGCACCTTTATTTTGAGCATCAAAAAAAGCGGTCGAAGATATCGAACCGCTACAATGACAAATATTTTTATTTCTAATATCCAGATTTCTCATATAATCCCAAATTTGACTAATACTACCATCAGGCACTGTCAAAAATAAGGTATCACTGTCTTTTAAGATATTTTTAAGATTTATATATAATTTAGTACTGGTAAAATCTGCTGCTGATTTTGCCGATTTTAAAGATTTACTAAAATTAACCCCACAATCTCTACATCATTTTGACTGCAATTATTTTGTAAATATTTTCCTAGGGAAAAGCCTACTTTCCCCGCACCAATAAATCCTATTTTCATTTTATCACCTCTTTTTCTTGGAAGTAATACAATGAAATCTCTGGTAAGGTCTTGTTCTTTCGATACAATCCTTTTTAATTAGATAAAAATAAAAGTTTGTGGTACAGTTTCGCTTCGAATACTATCCATCACATAATATATCATTTATTATCTATTTCGTATAGAGCTAAAATTTATTTTAATAAATCTTAAATTTTTCAAAAAACATTTGACAAATATAAATCAATCTGATATTATAATATACGCGGTTAAGACAACCGCAAACAAATGGCCTTGTAGCTCAGCTGGATTAGAGTGTTTGACTACGAATCAAAAGGTCGCAGGTTCGAGTCCTGCCAAGGTCACCATTTGTATTGGGTAGGTGCCCGAGTGGTTAAAGGGAACGGACTGTAAATCCGTCGCCGTAGGCTACGATGGTTCGAATCCATCCCTGCCCACCATTTTGTAGATTAAAGCTTCGATTTTATCGGAGCTTTTTTTGTTTTATAAATATATGTATAAAAAAATTGCTTTCTAATAATTAAATTAGAAAGCAATTTTTATTTACTTATTATATTTTAAATCTTCAACTTTAACTGAATCTGGTTGTGCAAACCAAGATAAAGCATAAACAGCAGATGAAATATAATCTATAGCATATTCATTTGTAGACCAAGAACCTACCACGTCAAGATAAGATTTTGCTATAGGAATATTTCCACTATTCAAGTATTCTGTTTGGTCTGGATCTCCACCTATAACATGATTTGGTCCACCGACAACAAGACCTGAAACATAAGCTCCTGTGCTTTCATGGATACGATTATGTGGATGTAATGGTGGATTATCTCCTACACCAGTCATAAAACTCTTATCAAGTGAATTTCTTCCAAAAAGATAATGAATTTGTGCTAGTGCTCCTTCTAAATATTCTTGTTTTGGCTCAATTTGATATGCCATTAATAAAATATCACCTTTAGTCAAAGCATTTTTAGTTGAAGCCCATGTATATTCATTTTCTTTTAAAGAACAATTAAAACCATCTGTTTTTATACTTGTACAAATATCGTCTGCATAACTAATTAAAGCATTAATAACTTTATTTTGAAGTTGCTTATCTGCATTATTAGATTTAGCATATGCAAATTGTGCTAAAGCTAAAGTATCATCCCATGTAAAAAAGCTTGGTTTATCAGTTAAACGTTTAGACTCTTTCTTCAAATAAGATTCATACTTAGCATCACCTGTTGTTCTAAACATTTCTGCAGCTAACCATAAACGTTCTTCAAGATCTGTATCTTTATTATATGGGCCTGAACCATTTTCTTGTCCTTCATCAACACGATAAATTGGTTTAGGATTTTTTTCTAAATATTGCCAAACAGCTTCAGCATTTTGTTTTAAATTTTTAGCATAATCTTTATCATATTGTTCATATACACGTGAAGCTATTGCTAAACTTGCACCATACATAGCTGAACTAGAAGTAGCTGTACTAAAAATATATCTATCTTGCTTATCTGTATCTGGAGAAATATCAAATCCTGGCCAAGTCAAACCTGATACTTTATGGAATGTACTGCCATCTTCACGTTGCATTTTTTCCATCCAGTCAAGTTCAAATTTTACCTCTGATAAAACATCTGGCATATTTGTATTATTTTCTATGCCTTTTGGAAATAACAATTGACCTTTAGTGAAATGGTCGGGATTTGCTTCATATGCCAACAATAATTCAGCACTACTTAATGCTCCTGTTGTTATATATTTACCATAATCTCCTGCATCATACCAACCGCCACTAACATCTATTTTATCGCCTTTATTATTTAATTTATCAGAGAAATAGACACGAGCTTCTTTATCTTGCTTATGTCCACCTTCTAATTTTAGTCCAGAAACTTTATCATCATTTATAGCAGTATTACTTCTTGATAAAGTATATGAACGCCAACTTTGTACCATAGGTACATCATAGACATCATCACCAATTACGAAATCATATGATTCACGATTACCTACTTTTAAAATATATGTTCCTGGTACATTCAAAGAAGAAAAATCTGCTTTACGTAAAGTTTCTTCAGAAATTTTATCATATTTAGGTTCAGATAAATTTCCTTTAAATACAACTTTATTATCTTTTGTATCAATTATTTCAAAAGTAGTATCATTAGAGTCAGTTACCATTGCTACTTTTGAATAATTTGGCAGATATCCTACTTGGTCAACATGTAGCCCCATATCAGCTGCTTCTATAGGTAGTGATATCGATGAAAAACTTACCGCCATTAATCCAGATAAAATAATTTGACTGAGTTTTTTCTTATTATACATAATCAGACAACTCCTTATTCAGTAAATGGAGTATATTTTATCCATTGATATTCTGCTTTTACAGGTAAATTTTTATCATCAAATGCATTCAACCATTCATCTACACCTGTTCCACACCAAGCATTCATCATAAGTTTAGCTTTTGTTACTGGAATTGTTGTTCCTTCCAAACGATATACTTCTTTACCATCAACAAACCAAATAATTTTATCTTTATGCCATTCAAATGCCATAAGTATGGAAACTTTCAGATGCATCAAAACCTAAATCATATAAATATTCATGTCCACCTTTTCCATCACGGAAATAATTAAATTGAACTTTTGTTGTATCTTTTCCTAAAAATTCTATATCAATTTCATCCCATGGATTATTATCAGATGGACCAGTATACGTGAAGAAAGAAGAATACTACACCATCATTTTTTATTGGTTTCATTGATACTTCATATTTTCCATAACCGTAGAAATCTTTACTACGAAACTCTTCCACCAGAATATGGTATTTTATCAGCTTTTTTTCTTTATCAATAATTAATTGAAGGTTTCCACCATCAAATGTAACATTTTCTTTATGCCAATTTACATTGAACATATATCCATTTGTCCATCCATCAGAAGCCTCAAATCCTTTTGGCATTCCATTTTGGAAATTCACTTCAAAAGCTTCACTTGCTTTTACATCGCTAGCTGGTGCTGCCATAACAATAGATGGTGTTACTATACTATTTGGAATTACTGTTGGTGTAATGGATAATGCCATAAGCATTGTACTAACAATAGCTTTTTTCTTTAAACTCATAAACTACACTCCTTCACTTATTCAATAGAATAATCTTCGCCATTCGTTTTAATTACTTTTTGATACCAATAAAAAGATTTTTTCGGTACGCGTTTTAATGTACCTTTTCCTTGATTATTTTTATCTACATAAATAAATCCATATCTTTTTTCCATTTCACCTGTACTTGCTGATACGAGGTCAATAGGTCCCCAAGGACAATATCCCATGAGTGTAACACCATCTTCATCTACAGCTTTTTTCATCTCAGCAATATGTTCAGAGAAATATTTTATACGTGTATCATCTTGCACTACACCTGTTTCATCTGGATATTCATGTAAACCAATTCCGTTTTCAACAATCATCATTGGTAATTCATAACGTTCAGAAATCACGTTTAACATATAACGTAATCCAACTGGGTCAATTTGCCAACCCCAATCAGAAGCTTTTACATATGGATTTTTAACTTCTTTACCCATATGTTCTTTACCTTCAGGATCATATTCACTGACAAAACTCATGTAATATGACAAAGCAAAATAATCTACTTTTCCACGTTCTAAAATATCAAAATCGCCATTTTCAATTTTAATATTATAACCTTTATTTTCCCATTCTTTTAATATATACATTGGATAATGTCCTCTGCATTGTACATCTGAGAAAACAAATGTACGATCCATCTCTTTCAATGCTGCCATTTGGTCCATTGGTTTACAAGTTGCTGGATATACTGGAGACATTGCTAACATACAACCAATTTGAAAATCTGGATTAATTTTATGACCTTCAATAACAGCTAATGCAGATGCCACAAATTCATGATGAGCTACTTGATATAAAACCTCATATCTATTTTCACCATCTTTATAAAGTACACCTGAATTTGTAAATGCTGTAAATTCAGTATTTACATCTCTTTGATTATTAATTTCATTAAATGTCATCCAATATTTAACTTTATCTTTATAACGTTTAAAAACAGTAACTGCAAAACGTACAAAGAAATCTACTAATTTACGATTACGCCATCCGCCATATTTAGTTACTAAATTATATGGCATTTCAAAATGAGATAAAGTAACAATTGGTTCCATTCCATAACGATGAAGTGTATCAAAAAGATCATCATAAAATTTTAAACCAGCTTCGTTTGCTTCAACTTCATCACCATTAGGAAAGATACGTGTCCATGCAATACTTGTACGAAAACATTTAAATCCCATTTTAGCAAGCAATGCGATATCTTCTTCATAACGATGATAAAAATCTATAGCTTCATGATTTGGATAAATCTTTCCTGGAACAACACCATCTGTAATTTCTCTAGGTTTATTTGGTCCACCCAAAGTCATTACATCAGCTACGCTAATTCCTTTTCCGCCTTCTTGCCAACCGCCTTCAAGTTGGTGGGCAGCTACTGCGCCACCCCATAAAAAACCTTTTGGAAATCCCATCTTCATTCTCCTTATTTTACGTTTATTCTACGATAAACATCTATAAATTCTTGTGCGATAATTTTAAAACCTTCTGCACTCATCAATTGGTCTTCTGCATGTAAAATCAATAAATTGACTACATTACCTTCACCAGATGCTTCTTTTTGCAATAATTCATTGTGTTTATCATGACCTTCAATAAATACTTTTTCACCTTCAGCAATTAATTCTTCTGCTTTTTCATAATTGCCTTTTTTAGCTTCACTAATTGCTTCTATATAACAACTACGTGCTGTTCCCACAGAAGAAATAATCTCGAATGCTATTAATTCTAAACCTTCCATTACTTACTCTCCCTTAGTCTTTCATTAAACTTTTAGCAAATGCTAAAGCACCTTTACCATCCATACGACCATACATACGCATTTCAATAGCATCAACAGGTACACCTGGTAATTCTTTTGCAATTTTGTCTTTAGAAAAACGAATTTGTGGACCAAGTAATACTACATCAGCATCTGAAGCTTTTTCCACTGCTTCTGCTGCTGAATAGGCAGCTATTTCACAATCATAATTTTCAGCTTTTGCTGCTTCCTGCAATTTTTTTTACTAACATACTTGTAGACATACCAGATGCACATAATAAAACAATCTTTTTCATAATAAATTACTCCTTTTACTTATAAAATTATATTTAAAATATTATTTATCAAAAATAGAAATCTACTTGTGTACGAATGAAATCACGTTTATATTGCTGATCTTTTTCTCCATAAATACCACTATACATATCAGCAATTTCATACATTGTTTCCCATTCTATATTTTTGGCTGGTACATATTTAAAACCAAATACCCATCCTTTAGAGCCTGGTTTCAATAAGCCCCATTCTTCATCACCCATAATATTTCCATGACGACCATAGTCAAACCAACGTGTATAAAGTTGGAAAGAACCTGGATCATTTAAGTTAGTCCAACGATAATTCAAACGAATAGATTTACTTGTATTTTCATCAATATCAAAAATATGTTGCGTTCCATCTGAAGCCCATTCAGCTACACGTTCTTTTTCAGCATTTGTAAGCACATAATCACCAATAAGTGTGATATTTTTCATCGGATTCCACATTGCACTCAATACCAATCCATGTGAACCAAAAGTATTTACTAACGGAACATTTCCATTATATGGGTCATATCCTGGAGATTCATTTTTATCAATATCTAGTTGGGCATATGCTAAATTAATTTGTAAATTATCAGAAACAGGACCTTGTACGCCTAATCCGTACATAGCAAAATCATAACCTGCATCAGTTGGTTTTTGATAAAATGCTAATGCTTTTAAACCGTTATTATCTAAAGGATAATCAAGCACGATACCGTCTGTTTCATTACCCAATAATACATTTTGAAAACCTAAACCGCGCCATCTACGACCTACATCAACATGCAATTTATCAATATTACCTTCTGCCCAAATACGCTGGATTACACCATCAGAATCATCATGACCTTCATGATATTTTACATCACCAGCGGATGTTACATATCGAGCATAACGTTGATTTGTTTCGCTTTCAAAATTAAAATTCCAATCATCATTAACTTTAAATTTACCTTTTAAATCAAGATAAAAACGATTATTATCATTTTGGTCATTATAACCTTTGATATTGTCATTATCCCAAGATACTCTACCAAAACCACTAATTTTAAAACGTTCTGCGTCTTCTTTTAATTTGGAAATATCGGATGTATTTTTATCAATTTGTGATTGCATTTGCTTCAAATCTTCGCTAAATTCTTCTTTTAATTGATTTAATACAGCTTTATCTCCTATATCTCCTTTATCTGATTTCATAGCATTAGCCACTATACTTGCCATTTCATAACGTGTCATTGTTCGATTTCCCTGAAATGTTCCATCTTTATAACCTTCAATGACACCATGTTGAGCTAAATAATCAAGTGCTTCATAAGCCCAATGACCTTGAGGAACATCACTAAAACTATTTACATTTGCATTTATATTTTCATTATCAGTAACACTAACTTTATTTTCTGAAGAAACTTTATCTGTATCAGATGTTGATTGCGCAAAAGATGTACCTGTTAATCCTAAAAATATTCCCATAGAAATAGCTAACGCTTTATTTTTCTTTAATAGCATCAATACATTCGCCCCCAAAATTAATTCTCTCTAATATACAATCTCTCAAAAAATAATTTAATAATTATTCTTCTTTTTCACCTTGTTCTTCTTTTAACATTGCTTTATCTTGTGCTCGTACAAATGGAAAATATATTGCTGTAGAAATAGCTAAGTTTATTATCTGTACAACAGCACCTTGCCAACCATTAAGTAAAAATCCTGCAATTATTGGAGGTGTTGTCCATGGTACTTGAACGGCACTAAAAGGAGACATGAAGCCCATACTGATTGAAAAATATGTTACAAATAATGCTATTAAAGGTACTAACACAAATGGAACGAGTAAATATGGATTAAATACAATTGGCAAACCAAAGATAAGAGGTTCATTTATATTAAATAAACCTGGCACAAATGCCATTTTCAACAAAGATTTCATTTGTTGAGATTTAACAGTAAATATACCTGATAATAAAAGTCCTAATGTCAAACCACAACCGCCACTTTTTACAAATACGTCATTGACTTGAGCAGTTATAATTTTAGCTTCTGGATTATTTATAAGAGACATACCCATATCTATAAGATGCTGATTATCTAAAGAATTTGCTATCAATAATGGACTTACTACACCACCGACAACATTTGGTCCATGAACACCAGCCCAAAACAAAATGCCCTGTAAAGCAACAATCACTGAGCCACCAGCCAATGTATCAGAAAGTCCTTGCAATGGTGTCTGAATAATTTTAAAGATTAATTCTGGTAATGTAATAGCTCCAAGATAATGACAAAGTCCGTATAAAACAGAAGCTACTGTAAAAAATATCATACCAGGTACTAACGCAGTAAAAGCTCTTGCTACACCTTGTGGTACAGAATCTGGCATTTTTATACCAACATTATTTTTTTCACAATAACAGAAAACATATGATACAAAAAAAGCTATAATAATTGCTGTTATAACACCATTACTACCAACCCAAGCTTTTGGTATAATATCTCCTACTAATTGACCATTTTCAGTTACTAATGATGGTGGCATTAATATTAACAATGTTGATAAAGCTAATATAGATGCCATACTAGCATCGCAACCTTCATTGCCTACAAATTTGTATGTAATTGCGACTACAACAATTAAAGCTAATACATTAAATGTACCACCCGCTACAGCATTAAATGGTGCTGTCCAATCATTACCAAATATGGATGCCATAAATTCTCCATATCCAGGAATTGGTAAGTTTGCAATCAACAAAAATACTGAACCACAAATAGTAAATGGTGTAGTCATAATAAAACCATCACGTAATGCTACTACAGCACGTATTTGTGCAAACTTGCTCATAACTTCGATAAAGCTATCAAAAAGTTTTTGTTTATCCATTTAGAATTCTCTCCCTTTCTTATACATAATTTTTTGAATTTTCCTTAAGGCGATTTTAATATATCATTAACAAAATACTATTTCAATAGATATTGGCTAATACGAAACAATGATACAATATCATATAAAAAAACCTTTTTTCACTTGTAGCAATGATACGAATTGTTTGAAAATAATCAAAATAACAAAAAAAACTGCTTATTTTAAATGTTATCTACATCAAAATAAGCAGTTTTTATTTTCATCTTAATAACGAAAATGTTTATTTAACCATTGTTCTTTTTGTTGCGAATCATGATAATCTAAACGCGTCATAAGCATGGTAAACATTATGTCTGTAACATATTTTGCACCTAAAAGAAAAACTCTAGGTCCTAATTCTTCCATTTGCTTCACACTTGCTACAGAAAAAACTACATCTGCTAAACTAGCTATTTCTGACTTAGGTGATGCTGTAATCAAAATAAAGGAAATTCCTCGTAGTTTTAATAAACGAGCAATATCTAATAACATACGATTATTCCCTGTACGACTTATGATAAATCCCAAATGATCTTTTGAAGCACTAGTTGCCTGTAAATATTGCATAGTCATTGGAGAATGTACACTTGAGCATTTATTAGCCATGATAAAACCAGCTGAAGCAATTCTTGCTATATCTAAATTATTATCCATAGCATAAAAATCAATATGTTTAGATTTTATAAAAAGATTTAAAGCTTTTAAAAAATCTTCTGGATTAAGCATGTTCCTTGTTTCTTTTAATGTATCAATTTCAATAGCTGTTACTTTATCAATTAATGAATGTATACTATCTTTAGTTGATACAACAAGTTCTTCACCTTTTGGATGATTGATATATTGCATCATTTCAGCTAAAAATTGAACTCTAAATTCTGTATATCCACTAAAACCTAATTTTTGACTAAAACGCACAATAGCAGCTGAATTTGTATACGTATTTTTACCCAATTGTCTAGTTGACATTCCAGCTAATTTCCTAAAATTTGCTATAAATATGTTGCAATCATTATTTCTGTTTCAGAAAAATCTTTTTGTTCTTGTAATATTTTTATTAAATTGGTCACATAAAACCCTCCAATCTTTATTTATATTTATCAAAATATAGCTTATATATTAATATTATTTAAAATTATAGTCAATAAAATTTATAATCAAAAATCCTAGAGCATAAACTCTAGGATTTTTTATTTCATTAATTAAATTTATCAATATAAAAGATGTGTTATTACATAACCTACACAACAACCAACTGTGATACCAATAAAACCTGGAATGATAAAGCTATGATTGATTACAAATCTACCAATTCTTGTTGTTCCAGAACGGTCAAAACCAATGCAAGCCAAGTCTGATGGATAAGTTGGTAAGAAGAAATAGCCATAGCAAGCAGAAATAAATGAAATGATAATAAGTGGGTCAACACCTACACTTAATGCCATAGGCACTACAATAGCTAATGCTGCTGCCTGAGAATTTACCAATTTAGATATTAAGAATAAAACAATTGCATAAGTCCAAGGATAATCTAAAACAATCTGTCCCAAAGTTTCTTTGAATTCTGGTAAATATGCACCGAAATAAGTCTCTGCCATCCATGCTACACCATATACAGAAACAATAGCTACCATACCAGATTTAAAAACAGAACCATTTGTTACATCACTAACTTTAACTTTACAAATAAGTAAAATAAGTGCTGCAATAACCAACATACAAAGCTGAATTGTTGGTGTCATAGAAAGTGGTACCCATGCACCTTTAGCATTTGGTACAAGTGGTAACAATTCTTTTGGGAAACTACCAAATAAAGCGATTACAACGATACCTAATAAAAAGATAAATGTAGCTTTATAAGCACTAGCTGGTAATTTTACTTCAGCATTATTTTGAGCTTGTTCTTCATAGATATAAGCTCTTTGTTCTGGATCTCTTAATTTAGCTTGGAAAATTTCATCTTTTGCTAAATCTTTACCTCTTTTTAAGCTCCATAAGCCTGTTACTAAAACACCGCAGAACGTAGCTGGAATAGAAACCATTAAAATTTGTACTACACCTAATGGATGAGTTGTTCCTGCAAGCATTGCCACCATGGATACTACAGCTACTGAAGCAGGAGAAGCACAAATCCCCATCTGAGAAGCAACAGATGCTGCTGCCATTGGTCTTTCTGGTCTGATATTTTGTTTGATAGCAATATCATAAATAATTGGAAACATAGTATATACTACGTGACCAGTACCGCAAAGAACAGTTAAAAACCATGTAGTAATTGGAGCAAGTACAGTTATTTGTTTTGGGTTTTTACGCAATAATTTTTCAGCATATTTGAGCATTACATCGAGCCCTTTTGAAGCTTGCAAAAATCCTGAACAAGTAACTACCGCCATAATTGTGAGCATTACATCAATTGGTGGTTTTCCTGGTACTAAACCAACAACAAATACAAAGAAGGTCAAACCAATACCGGATACAGCAGCTAATCCTAAGCCGCCAAAACGAACACCAATAACAAGACAGGCAATAAGAACTATAAATCCTAAAATTTCCATACAAAAACTCCTTTCATTTTGTATACATCATACTAAATACCTATTCTGAAATAATAGATTATTTATACAATTTAGTCTAGTTAATATTATAACATAAAAAATTTTTATTGTATAATATTTTTTATATATAGGGCAAATTTAATTGCCCTATATATTTTTTAGATAACTACACTATTTTAAAACCTAATTCTTGTATCATCTTCATATCTGTATCAATAGAAATGCCACTTGTTGTGAGCATATCACCAGAAATAACAGCATTAGCTCCTGACTGCAAACAAGCTTTACCTTTATCTGTAAATAATCCTCTACCACCAGCTAGACGAATAAATAAATCTGGTAAAATAAAACGATAAATAGCCACTATTCTTTGCATATCTTCATCAGTAAGTGGCTTATTATGTTCGTATGGTGTTCCTGGTATAGGATTTAAACGATTTATAGGCACAGAATTTACATTTAAATTTCGTATTTCTAAAGCCATATCTATTCTATCTTCCATGGTTTCACCTATTCCCATGATACCACCACTACAAACACTCATACCTGCTCTTTGCGCTGCCTTTATTGCTTCTACTTTATCTTCAAAAGTGTGCGTAGTACAAACTTTATCAAAATGATTTCTTGAGGTTTCTAAGTTATTATGAATTCTTTCTACGCCCACATCATTTAATTTTTTAAATTGAGCTTCATTCAATAAACCACCAGAAACACATAATTTTATTTTGCATTTTTTATGTACTTCATCTAAAGAATTTGCCAATTTATCTATTTCTTCATCACTTAATCTCTTGCCTGAAGTTACTACTGCGTAACGTGCCACGCCTTTACTATAATTATACTGTGCTTCTTCTAAAATAGGCTTTGTATTTAATAATGGATAAGTTTCTATTTTTGTAGTATAATGAGCTGACTGTGCACAATATTTACAGTCCTCGGAACATCTACCAGATTTTCCGTTAATGATAGTACAAATATCAAAATCATCACCGCAAAAATGTTTTCTTATTTCATTAGCGGCTGTAGATAATTCATCTAATGGAGCTTTCACTAAATCTAAAGCTTCCTGTTTATTAATTTTATAACCATTTAGTATTTTTTCTTTTAAATCATTTACACAATTCATTTGTTATCACCTTAAATCTTTTATATAAATATAATTAAACCATTATATTTATATAATGTCAACTTTTAAAAAATCCAGGTTAACAAATTATATAATCATTTAAGAAAGGAATTTTATGAACTCAACAGATATTTTACAAACACATGGTGCAAATCTCTATGAAATCACTTTTAACTTATTATCTAATTCTAAATTAGCAGAATTTATCCCTAATAAAACAGATACAATTATTATTAAACCTGATATAAAATATATCAATAATACACTATACTCTACTTCTCCAGTAATCTTAACTACAATAATCAAATACCTACAAGATAATAATTTTACTAATATCAATCTTGTATTAGGTTCTTTAATT
>ENA-OQDC01000684-OQDC01000684.1-human-gut-metagenome-genome-assembly--contig:-NODE-684-length-22374-cov-6.639322_pt1 | contig 22374 bp, 20 predicted proteins | sample MGYA00242770_ERZ504601 | MGnify/ENA primary metagenome ERZ504601 (study PRJEB26092, sample SAMD00036305) | human gut metagenome | host: Homo sapiens | study: EMG produced TPA metagenomics assembly of...
GATTATATGTGGTATTTCGTGGCTGATTGGGTGTGTAGTGGGAACGCCTTTTGTAATTCTTCTTCAGTCTATATTCAGAAAAGAAGGGATTCAAACAGTTCAAGATCCATGCTGGTTTCTAAAGAATATTGGAAGTACATGTTTTTATATGTGTGTTATTTTGTGCATTGCAGTAATCATGAATATAATAAAAATTTCAAAACAATTCACTGGCTTCGCTTTTGAATACGGAACAGAAAAGGGGGACGGTTCCGTCTGTTAAAGCAAGCGTGATAGGTGCGATTGCAGGGCTGATCTGTTTTGTGTTTGCAATTATTCTTTTTTCGAAGGTTCCTATGACATATCCACGTATGAAATATGGAGTTCTTTTTTCGCTGACTGGATTATATCTTTGGTTTACTTATTTGGGAAATGTTATATTGCGATGGGTGAAAAAGAAAGAAAAATGGTATGACAGACATATTCTTACGCTAAAAACGTTGTATCACAGATTTTCAGAAAATAAAAATATAATTTTAATTGTTTTTATTATTAATGTATTTGTATGGGTGATTGTAAATATCAATATTATAGAATACGGTAATCTTTCTTCCGAGTATTTATGGAAATATCCATATAATTATGTATGTATGACAGAAGAAAAATATACAGACGAAATTCATAAGGTTATAAAAGAACCAGATGAAAAAATAGATGAATATGCGTATATTCCGCTCATAAGCAATGATGGAGGGGAATATGTAGGTATTTCGGAGGATTCCTATAACAAACTTACAAAGAATAAGAAAGAGCATATCAAACAGGGAGAGGTAAAGGCAGTTCTGGAAAAATCAAAACAAGACGATGAAAACATGTTTCAGGATAAACATGTTTATTTAAAAACAGCAACAGGAATGTGTAAATTTGCGATAAAAAAAGAAAGTGAAAGAAGTTTTATTTGTTGCTCAACAGTCGGATATTATACGAATTCTGGTTATGAATAATAGTGATTTTGATATGCTTAGATCTTTGCAGAAAAAGAATACGGTTATTATGACGCAGCAAACAGAAAAAGAGACGGTGATTGATGAGGGCAAATTAAAAGTATGTGAAAAGAAATATGAGATAATTGGTTTTTATAAAGGCTCATTGATGAAAGAAGACAGATCGGATGACCTGACAACTCTTATCTTTTACATTTGTATTGGTGCATTTTTGATTATTAGTGGAATAATGATTTTATCTATAAAAATATGGTCAGACATTTCTAATGTAAGTATGAAATATGGATTCTTGAAAAAAATAGGCATGGAGACCAAAGAAATAAAGAAAATGTGAAAAAGGAACTTTCGCTTTCTTTATGGATCGCATTTATACTTTCGATTGTAATAAGTGGTGGTGCTTTGAGTTATATTACATGGAACGTTGATTGGCTCTTGAAAAAACAGGTGTTGATAACATTTTTTGCACTGTTATTATTCCAGGCCGGGTACATTATCTTATTGAGAGAGTATGGATGGAGACTTGCTAATCAGCAAATTCAGAGTGAAAGAAGGGAAAAGATATGGAAGTGATCAGCGGAGAGAAAATTGTGAAAAGTTACGGTAAGTTTAAAGTGTTAAACGGTATTAATTTGAATGTACAGGATGGCGAATTTGTAGGAATTATGGGAAAATCAGGAAGTGGAAAGACGACACTTTTGAAAATTCTGGGACTCATTGAATCTGTAACAGATGGGGCACTTTTATACAAGAAAGAGGAAATATCAAAACTGTCAGATAAAGAACTTGCGAGAATACGAAGAGAAGAATTAGGCTTCGTATTTCAGGAATTTTATTTGATGGATAGTTTAGATGTTTTTGAAAACATTATGTTGCCTTTCTATATCAGCAAAACAGTAGATGATTCCAAAAAGGAACGAGCGAGAGTGTTAATGGATAAATTCGGAATTAGGACTTTGGAAAAAAAGATGCCGGCCGAACTGTCAGGAGGTGAAAGGCAGAGAGTTGCAATTTGCAGAGCATTAATAAATGATCCAGAGATTATTTTCGCAGATGAGCCTACAGGAAACCTTGATTCAAAGTCTGGAAAAATCGTGATTGATGCATTGAAGGATATTAATGAACATATGGGAAAGACAATCATTATGGTTACACATGACCCACAGATGGCAAGCTATTGCAGCCGGTTGATTCTGCTGAAAGATGGTGTGATATTGGAAGATTTGGAAAAGAATAGAAATCAAGAATCATTTTATCAGGAGATTCTTGGAAAGATGAAAGAGTTGTAGAAAATTCACCAGATTCACAAAAATTTAGCATTTCCAAACTGCGCATTGAAAATAAAAATCAGGCATGTTATTCTGGAAACACGCAGATAAATTCTAGTATCTGCACTGTATCTGTATTTACCAATGCGTTTACTTCAGATGTAAAAAGGCTACTCTATTTCAGGAGGTATAATATGCCAAAGAATAATAAAATTAAAATATTATGTCTGCTCATAATTGGAATCGTATTTTTGTATATATATGGACCAATTGCATTCATGAAAGATGGGTTAGTAACGAGACAGAGTGTAAATTCTTTTGATGAATTATACGAGTTAGGACCAGCACGCCGGCATAAATGTGAAAATGGTACACGTATTTATATTGTATATTTTGGATGGTCTGCTCCAAAAGTTAAAAAAGAAATAGTATATCAAAAGAATGAAGAAACACAAAAGCAAATAGTGGATGTTGATACTCAAAAGATTATCCCGGGGTTTTATTATATTTTATGGGATACAAAAAATTCTGTATGTAGAATTGAAACAAGAAAAAAATATTATCTTGTAATACCGTATTGTTAAGTTTTTTAATTACATGTCATAATAAAAGATGAAAAAATATATTGATTAATATTTATCTGTGTGTTAACATATACCAAAGCATATTTCAAAAATTCCAAGGTATATAAAAATAAACATACACCATCTATGATCTAATTACATTTCAGAAATCTATGCTTTCATACCAATCAATTGTAAAAAAGCAGGAGATGACTGAAAGAGTAAAAAAGACATCCTCCTGCATACAGGAGGAAACTGAATATGGCGAAAAGAAAGAATCAAAAGAGAAGGAGCAAGAAGTATCAGGTAAATAACCGGCAGCTAAAGGCAAAAAGGATGTCTCTTTAGAAGAAGCAGTTACGAGAGCAGTTGACGAATGCATAGAAGAAGGAATCCTGGCAGAGTTTTTATTGAAGAATAAGACTGAGGTGATCAAAGTGAGCATCTATGAATATGACAAAGAGTTTGAAGAAAAGAAACTGCGGAAAGCAGAGTATGAGGCTGGAAGACAGGATGGAATCGAGATTGGAAGACAGGATGGAATCGAGATTGGAAGACAGGATGGAATCGAGATTGGAAGACAGGATGGAATCGAAATTGGAAAGCGGATACTCTTAGAAAAAATAATAAAGAAGAAATTGAAAAAAGGAAAATCAACAGAACAGATAGCAGATGAATTAGAAGAAGATATAAACATAATTCAAAAAGTGGTTGAGAAATTAAAAAGCCAAATATAGAATTTGTCAAAAGAATTCCCTGAAGTGAATAATAAAACTTCAGGGAATTTATCATTTGCTCACTACCGGTATTATTCTGTAGTATCACGTCGGATCAATACAGGCGTAATCTGCTTATGAACCGGCTCTTTTAAAGGAGTTGGTTTTCTTTTTTTCATTTCATCATTTGGAGAACCAGAAGCTCCATGGCAGTCTGTGCAATTTTCTCAATCTGCTGTCCAACGGTTGTGATTGGAAGGATTGCTTCGCTTGCAATAGGAGAATCATCAAATCCGACAATCTGATAATCCTTCGGAAGTTTTCCGTATTTCTGGAATATCAGGTTCAGGAACATACTGGCATAAGTGTCATTCGCAAGAAAGACTCCCTTTTTTTGTGCCGGATATTTCTCTTCAATTTCATTAAATATATTCTTTAACTGAGCTAAAGTTTCCTGATAAGTGTTTCCCATATTTCTTTGGATCAGTTCGTGAGTAATATGATGCTCATTACAGATATCTTCAAATCCCTGAATACGCCCATAAGTCGGGAGGGTATCAGAAAATATGGAATTGATATGTAAAATGACATCACAGTTATTATGTATCAACAAACTGGTTGCCTGAACACCACCCAGATAGTTGTCTGTAGACACGCTGCAGACATGGTCACATTCCCGCTCAATCGTGACAACCGGGAGTTTATAAGAAGCAAGTTCTTCAGACGAAATGGTATTGCTTAAGACAATAAGTCCCTCAATCTTATAAGCCATCAGTTCATGAATATATTTTTCTTCAATCTCTTTTTTATTATTTCCAATGAATACAAGAAATTTATAATTATACTTTTCGTAAGTAGAAAGTAACTGGTTTAACATCTCAGAGTAATAGTGAAGATACAGGTTGGGGATGATAATTCCAACAAATTCACTTTTTCCATTAGCCAGTACTTTGGCGAGCTTATTTTCCTGGTATCCAAGGACATCCAGTGCATGAGTGATTTTTTCCTGATTTTCAAGAGTCAGAGAATCCGGATTATTAAAATATCTGGAAATGGTAGTTTTTGAAAAGCCTGTATAAGCGGCTATATCTGCAAAAGTTACTTTTTTCTGTTTCATGTAAATCCTCTTCCTTATAATGTATATTATCAGTATAGCAAGTGCATTGAAAAAAATCAAACAAAAAATAACTAGTTAAGTAACCGGTAACTTTTTCTTTGAAATCTATTGACAAGTAAGATTCTGGATAGTATTATGAACATATAAAGTAACCGGTTACTTAACTGGTTACGCAATCGTGAATCTGAAAGGAGAAAGCTATGAAGAAACGAACAGTAGGGGTACTGCTGGCAGCATTCTTTGCAATGGCATTGACGGGGTGTGGAGATAAACAGCCGCAACCAGGAGAAGTAAAGGGATATGACAAAGGCGAAGAATATCTTTCTATCTGGGTACATTCAATCGAAGACACAGAAGAAGGACAGTGCTACAGGAAATCTGTAGATGCATTTAATAAGAAATATGATGGGAAATATTTTGCAGATATTGAATTTATTCCACGAAATGACAGTGGTGGAGGCTATTCGGATAAGATCAATGCATCCGTGATGTCAGGAGATCTGCCGGATGTGCTTACTGTTGATGGCCCTAATATAGCGGCATATGCAGAGAACGGAATTATCCAGCCGCTTGCAAAATTAACAGACGAAGAAAAGAGTGTGTATCTGGATTCCATTATTCAGCAGGGAACGTATAATAACAAGCTCTATGCGCTTGGAGCAATGGAATCCAGCGTGGGACTTTATTATAACAAAGATATTCTCGCAGAAGCAGGTGTAGAAGTTCCAGATGCAGATCACCCATGGACATGGAGTGAATTCACAGAGGTGTTAAAGAAAGTACAGCCGGTAGTAGAGAAGAAAAAAGGTTATGCGCTGGATATGACTTTCCCGACAGGAGAAGCTACGATTTATTATTATGCACCGTTTTTCTGGTCAAATGGCGGTGACTTTGTAAGTAAAGATGGACTGAAGGTGAACAGTGTATTCAATTCAAAAGAGAATCTGGAAACAGTGAATTATTTTAAATCGTTTTTGGATAATGGATATATGTCTAAAGTACAGATCACAGACCTGTTCGAAAGCGGAAGAGCAGCATTTTAAGTTCGATGGGGCATGGGAAGTAAATACAATCTATAATAACTATCCGGATGTAAAACTTGGAGTTGCACCATATGTAGTATCCGATAACTGGGATGGCGGAAGATATACACCAACCGGTTCCTGGGCATTTGCGGCATCATCAAAGACGAAGAAATTAAGAGGTGCGACAAAGCTGGTACAGTGGATGAGTGGTGTAGAAAGTGGAAAGCGTCTGTGGGATGAAAGTAAGAGTTTCCCATCTACATATGAAGCGTTTGAGAGCAGTCCGGTTTTTGAAGAAGATGAGAATTACAAAGCCTTATATCATCAGCTCAGTAAATATGGACATCCAAGATCAAAAACACCTGTATATCCACAGGTTAGTGCATCGGTACAGGAAGTACTGGAAAATTCGGTGCTTACCGATAAAGATGCGAAGACAGAACTGGATAAATCTGTAGAAAGGATTAACGCAAAATTAAAGCGTTATGTGATGAAATAATGAAGAAAAGAACAGAATCCATTATGGGAATGGCGTTTTTTGGACCGGCACTTGTGTTACTTACGATATTTTTATTCCTGCCAATGATCCTGACATTGATTTTCAGTTTTACTGATTTCTTTGCTTTAAATCCGGGACTGACGCATTTTGTCGGACTGGACAACTATATTCAGATTTTTAAAGATGATGTGTTTTCACAGGCATTTTTTAATACCGTAAAGTTTGTGATCATTATTGTTCCGCTGCAGGGAATTGGAGCGCTTGTGCTGGCACTTCTGATTAATAAAGTGACGCATTGTAAGAAGTATTTCAAAGTAGCATTCTTTGTTCCGGTGGTCATGTCACTTGCTGTTGTGTCAACACTGTGGATCCAGATCTACAGCCCGGAAGGAATTATGAATGCAATCCTTTCTTTCTTTGGAATTGATGCACAGCCATTCATTAACAGTGCCAGTCAGGCACTTCCATCCATCGCGATCATGAGTGCATGGCAGGGAATGGGATATCAGATGATCATCTTCCTGGGAGGAATCCAGGCAATCAATCCGGCACTTTATGAAGCGGCCGAGATGGACCATGCAACACCGTGGCAGAAATTCAAGGACATTACCCTGCCGGAATTGAAACCATTGTGTGTGTTCGTTTTAATTACGATTACGATCGGAGCATTCCGTATGTTGGTACAGCCAATGGTTATGACCGGAGGAGGACCATCGAATTCAACGTATACGGTTGTGTATGATATATATGAAACAGGTACTGTTAACTGGGAAATTGGACTGGCATCTACAATGGCTATTGTATTCGCATTCTTTGTAATGATACTGACCGTGATCCAGACAATCGCAACAAGAGATAAGGAGGATCAGAATGTTAACAAAAAAGCAAAAAAGAAATAATTGGATACTGACGGTCGTACTTCTGATCGTATCATTGTTGTTCCTGTTCCCGGTTATCTGGATGCTGGCAAACTCATTCAAACCAGATGCGGCAATCACTGCTGATATGAACAGTATGGCGGCATTCATTCCACCGGCATTGAACGGCAATTTCTTTGATAATTATGTATCTGTATTAACAAATACAGGATTTGTACGATATATGTGTAATACCTTGTTCTATGCAGCAATATTGATCGTACTTGGTGTAATTGTAAATGGACTGGCAGGATATGCATTGGCTAAGATTAATTTTCCATTCAGAGAACGCTGGCTTCTGATCATTATGCTTCTGATGATCGTACCGATGGAGACGATCATTACGATACATTTCCTGATCATTGCAAAACTTGGACTTCTGAATACGGTGCTTGGATATGTACTTCCAATGATTGTGAATCCGTTTAACATTTTCCTGTTCCGTCAGGTATTCCTGGGGCTTCCGGATGATGTATATGAGGCAGCACAGTTAGATCACTGTGGACCGGTAAAATACTTTTTTACTATGGTTCTTCCAATGTCAAAGAGTGTAGTGGCAACGGTTAGTGTATTTACATTCCTGAATGTATGGAATGATTATCTGTGGCCGTCACTTGTATTTACATCCAGTGATCTTCTGACTGCACAGATTGGTCTGAATGCGATTACATCAAATGATAACACAACAACAGGACAGACCCTTGCAGTTATCACAATGGTAACAATTCCGGTCATTATTATCTATTCACTCTTCTCAAAACAGATCGTAGAGGGTGTAATATCAACAGGTTCCAAGGAGGGCTAAAAGATGAGCTTTATCGAATTTAAAAATATATGTAAAAAATATGCAGGAAACGATAAGAATTCCGTGACAGACTTTAACTTAGATATAGAAGAAAAGAATTTATCGCATTTGTCGGACCATCCGGATGCGGTAAATCCACAACACTCCGAATGATCGCAGGATTTGAAGAGATTACAAGTGGAGACCTTTTTATTGATGGAAAACGTGTGAATGAGGTTGCACCGGCGGATCGAGGAATCTCTATGGTGTTCCAGAACTATGCACTGTATCCACATATGACGGTAGAAAAAAATATTTCTTATGGATTGAAGAACATGAAGGTTCCGGCAGATGAGATCAAGAAAAAAGTAGACTGGGCAATTGATATCCTGGGACTCGAAGAATATCGTTACCGTAAGCCTAAGAATTTATCAGGTGGACAAAGACAGAGAGTGGCACTTGGAAGAGCGATTGTAAAAGACCAGAAAGTCTTTCTGATGGATGAGCCACTTTCTAACCTGGATGCAAAACTGCGTGTCAGCATGAGAAATGAGATCAGCAAGTTACATAGAAATCTTGGAAGTACAACCATCTATGTTACACATGACCAGGTAGAAGCCATGACAATGGCAGACCGCATTGTAATCATGAAAGATGGCGTGATCCAGCAGGTTGGAAAACCGATGGATCTGTATGAACATCCGGTGAATAAATTTGTGGCAGGATTTATCGGCTCTCCGCAGATGAACTTCTATGATGTAAAAATAGACGGAAGAAATCTGATCTTCAAAGCTGGAAATAAGATTGAACTTCCGGAAGCAATCGCCAATCGCATTGCCGGTTATTCAGAAGTTATCATGGGAATCAGAGGAGAAGATATCAAGTTTGATACAACTAATCTGGATGTCTATGGAAGTCATCAGAAAGCAGTTATTGACAATACGGAGATTATGGGAAATGAGAATAATCTGTATTTTGACTTCGGAGGAAGCGTAACGATTGCAAGAGTATCAAAATATGAAGTAAGCCAGGTGGGAGATGAGGTGGAATTTACCTTTATGCCACATAAGATGCATTTCTTTGATAAGGAAACAGAGCAGGTGATCGGAGCAGAATAATTTAGAATAGAAGAGGAAGAACGTATGCTTGAAAAAGCCAATGAATATATCAGACGGAATCACATAGATGAAAAAGAAAAACCATTATTCCATGTGACACCGGAAACAGGATGGATGAATGACCCGAATGGTTTCTCTGTATATCAGGGAAAAGTACATTTATTCTATCAGTTCTATCCATATAAAACAGAATGGGGACCGATGCACTGGGGGCATCAGGTGACCAAAGATCTGGTAAAATGGGAAGCATATCCGGTAGCTATGGCACCTGATCAGGATTATGATCACATTGGATGTTTCTCTGGAAGCGCAGTAGAAGCTGATGGAAAGCATGTGCTGCTTTATACAGGAGTAAGCCAGAAAGACGGAAAAGAAATCCAGAATCAGTGCATTGCCATCGGAGATGGGAAGACTTATGAAAAATGGCAGGATAATCCAGTTATAAAAGGGGATATCATGCCGGAGAAATTTGACAGAAAAGACTTCCGTGATCCGAAGATATGGAAAAAGGATGGCAGATATTATTGCGTTGTAGGCAATCGCTATGAGGAAAATTGTGGGCAAATAGTCTTATTTAGCAGTGCGGACTATAAAAACTGGCGGTATGAAAAAGTCCTTTTGAGAAATGACGGAAAGAATGGAGATATGTTAGAGTGTCCGGATTATCTGGAAGTAGACGGGTATCCTGTAATCATTTGTTCTCCGCAGAATATGCATGCTCAAAAGTACGAATTTCATAACGGTCATAATTCCATTTATATTATTGGAGATGCAGAAAAAGAAATATCGGATTTTGCATGGGAGAAAAAGAGAAGCCTAGATTATGGACTGGACTTTTATGCACCACAGACAACAGAGCTTCCGGATGGCAGGCGGATCATGGTCGCATGGATGAAGTCGTGGGATGCACGTGTCATGACAAAAGGACAGAAATGGCAGGGAATGATGACACTCCCAAGAGAATTAAAAATCAAAGATGGGAAAATCTGGCAAAGTCCGGTGAGAGAACTGGAAAAGTATAAGAAAAATCCAATCATCTATACAGAACAGAAAATTAGCGGACAGATGTCTTTGGATGGTATCAATGGCCGGGTGATTGACATGACGGTAGAACTTACGAATGTAGAAGGCCGGGAGTTCAAGGTAGATGTGGCACATAATGAAGAATATACAACAACATTTACATATTATCCGGAAAAACATCAGATTGAAATTGACCGGACCTACAGTGGTGTAAATGCAGATGTTGTCTGTGTGAGAAAGATAGAAATTGCGGAAAAACATCATGCGCCGAAACTACATTTTATCATGGACAGATATTCTGTGGAATTATTTATTAATGATGGAGAGCAGACGGCAAGTGTGGTCATTCCTACGCCATTGGAAGCAAATGAAATTATATTTACTAGTGATGAAGCGGCAACCGTTAATATTGAAAAATATGAGATAACATTCAATTAGAAGAGATAGTTTCTCATTCACCGATTGATGTCCCCGTGCATATCTTAATACAGATAGAACCGCCAAGGAGCAATCAGGATTATGGAGAACAAATTACCGTTCTATATGGCTTATCCGGTTCCGCTGCTGTATAATGATGACCGGAATGCGAGAAGAGACTATGACTATATGAAAAGCATTTACCCGGATACGGCGAAGAGAGTACTTCCTTATATGGAAGAGGAATGTGACAGAATGGAATATGACGGAAGTATGATGTATGATGAATATCCGGACCGCCTGCAGCTTCGTCTGATGTGCCGCAGGATCTATGATAAGGCGGAGAAGGAAGAAGAGAACCCGGGTGCCTGGCTTATGGATCTGATCGAGGTTATGACATATCAGGAACTTTGCAGGAGACGTGTGGAACATAGAGAGATACGTAAAAAAATATATTGATCTACAAGAGGGCATCTGGAAAAAAACTTCCACTTCGCCCTCTTGTGTGTTATACTGTGCGGTGATAAATGAATGTTTTCAGATGAAAAAGTCAGAACATAACATACAGGAGGGCACATCATGGCAGATAATAACATTATTTTTATCGGAATGCCGGCAGTCGGGAAAAGTACAGTTGGTGTGGTAATTGCAAAGAGACTGGGATACAGATTTGTAGACACGGATATTCTGATCCAGGAATCAGAAGGAAAACTTCTGAAAGATATTATTGCTGACGTTGGACCGGATGGCTTCCTGAAAGTAGAAGACCGGGTCAATGCACAGGTGAAAGCGGAACGTACCGTTATCTCGCCGGGAGGCAGCGTAGTATATTGTGAAAATGCGATGAAACATTATAAAGAAATCGGCAAAGTCGTATATTTACAGGCATCCTTTGAGACAATAAACAGCAGACTTAAAAACGCCAAAGGCCGTGGAGTGGTACTGCGTGACGGACAGACGCTCAAAGATCTGTATGATGAAAGAGTAAAGCTTTTTGAAAAGTATGCAGATATTACAGTGTGTGAAGATAATCAGAAGCTGGAAGATACGATTGAATCGGTATTAGATGCATTAGGGGAGTAAAAGTGCACAAGTATAGATAGAACAATTGGAATATGTTACAATAAAATTACATAACTGTAAAAAATATTTTACAATTGAGAAATTTGTGCTATAATAGGCGCGAACCCTTTTGGGGTTATATTGTGATGCAGAAATTTATGTACAATTTGAGATAGTTATAAATATTGAACAAAAGATTTATTGTAATTAGAGATTCATATAAATATTAATGAGGTGTAATTAATGGAACAGTATATTATTAAGGGCGGTCATCCGCTTGTGGGAGAAGTGGAAATCGGCGGCGCCAAGAACGCGGCACTTGCAATTCTTGCAGCAGCAATTATGACAGATGAGACCGTATTAATCGATAACTTACCAGATGTGAATGACATTAACGTACTGATCGATGCAATCGAGGGGATTGGAGCGAAGGTACACCGTGTCGACCGTCATACAGTAAAGATTAATGGAGCCAGTATCAAGAACGTAGATATTGAGTATGATTATATTAAGAAGATTCGTGCTTCCTATTATCTTCTTGGCGCATTACTTGGAAAGTATAAACGTGCCGAAGTTGCGCTTCCGGGAGGATGTAATATCGGAAGCAGACCAATCGACCAGCATCTCAAAGGATTCCGTGCGTTAGGTGCAGATGTAGATATTGAACATGGCAAGATCGTTGCAGAGGCAGACCGTCTTGTCGGAAAGCATATTTATTTCGACGTGGTAAGTGTTGGAGCAACGATTAACGTTATGATGGCAGCAGCTATGGCAGAAGGACTTACCATTCTGGAAAATGTTGCAAAAGAGCCACATGTTGTAGATGTTGCGAACTTCCTGAACAGCATGGGAGCCAACATCAGGGGAGCAGGTACAGATGTGATCAAGATCCGTGGTGTACAGCGCCTTCACAGAACAGAATATTCTGTGATCCCGGATCAGATCGAAGCAGGAACATTCATGTTCGCAGCAGCAGCAACAAAGGGAGATGTAACGGTACTGAATGTTATTCCGAAGCATCTGGAGGCTACGATCGCAAAACTGGTAGAAATCGGATGTGAAGTGGAAGAATTCGATGATGCTGTACGTGTCGTATCAAAAGGAGATCTTACAAGCACACATGTGAAGACCCTTCCGTATCCTGGATTCCCGACAGATATGCAGCCGCAGATCGGCGTAACACTGGCTTTATGTAAGGGGACAAGTATCATTACAGAGAGTATTTTTGAAAACCGTTTCAAATATCTGGATGAGCTTGCAAGAATGGGTGCAAATGTGAAAGTAGAAGGTAATTCTGCAACGATTGAAGGCGTGACAGAATTTTCGGGAGCCAGAGTGAGCGCACCGGATCTTCGTGCAGGAGCAGCACTCTGTATAGCTGGTCTGGCAGCTGACGGAATCACAATCGTAGACGATATCGTATATATCCAGAGAGGATATGAAAGATTCGAAGAGAAGCTCCGTGGTATCGGCGGAATCATCGAAAAAGTAGATTCCGAAAAAGCAATCCAGAAATTCAAATTAAAAGTAGGCTAGATGATACATTTTCTTAGATATGTCTATTGACAGTATGTGTAAAATAGAGTAAAGTCTTAGTCGTACCAGAAATATAATAAAAGCAAACTTTCTCTTATTCAGAGCAGTGGAGATACAAAGGATCTATGAAACTGCGGCAACCCCATATATGGAAGGTGCCAGCCTGAGCGAGTGATCGAACAATAAGAGGATTGGTTTATGAAGATATCAAACCGTCCACTTATGTAAGTGGACGGTTTTTCAGTTCGGTAAAACAGGGGAATCTACAAAAAACTGCCGGCAATCCTGGGAGAAAGAATGCAGGAATGTTTTAAGAAAAAAGGAGAGAAGAACGTGGAAAGAAGATTATTTACGTCAGAATCAGTAACAGAGGGACATCCGGATAAAATGTGTGATCAGATTTCTGATGCCATTCTGGATGCATTGATGGCACAGGATCCAATGAGTCGTGTTGCATGCGAGACAGCAACTACAACAGGTATGGTACTTGTTATGGGTGAGATCACAACGAATGCATACGTTGATATTCAGAAGATCGTACGTGACACGATCAAAGAAATCGGATATACAAGAGGAAAATTCGGATTCGATGCAGAGACTTGCGGTGTGATCACAGCAATCGATGAGCAGTCGTCTGATATTGCTATGGGTGTTGATAAAGCGCTGGAAGCAAAAGAACATACAATGTCCGAAGAAGAGATCGATGCGATCGGAGCCGGAGATCAGGGAATGATGTTTGGTTATGCTTCTGATGAGACACCGGAATATATGCCATACCCGATCGCACTTGCACACAAGCTCTCAAGAAAGCTTACAGAAGTAAGAAAGAACGGAACACTTCCGTACTTAAGACCGGATGGAAAGACACAGGTTACGGTTGAATATGATGAGAATGGTGTTCCGGCACGTCTGGATGCAGTCGTACTTTCGACACAGCATGATCCGGAAGTGACACAGGATCAGATCCATAAAGATATTAAGAAATATGTATTCGATGCAATCATTCCGGAGGGCATGGTAGATGAGAAGACAAAGTTCTTCATCAACCCGACAGGACGTTTTGTAATCGGCGGACCACACGGAGACAGTGGACTTACAGGACGTAAGATCATCGTAGATACTTACGGTGGAATGGCACGTCACGGCGGCGGGGCTTTCTCTGGAAAAGACTGTACAAAGGTTGACCGTTCTGCCGCTTATGCAGCACGTTACGTTGCCAAGAATATTGTTGCTGCAGGACTTGCTAAGAAATGTGAGATTCAGTTGTCTTATGCAATCGGTGTAGCACATCCGACATCTATCATGGTAGATACATTCGGAACAGGTGCAGTAGAAGATGATAAACTGGTAGAGATCGTTCGTGAGAATTTTGATCTCCGCCCGGCAGGAATCATTCAGATGCTTGATCTTAGAAGACCAATCTACAAACAGACAGCGGCTTACGGACATTTCGGACGTACAGATATTGATCTTCCGTGGGAGAAACTGGACAAAGTAGAAGATCTGAAAAAATATTTATAGAAATTTTATAAAAGTTTATGGGTGCTTTGGTGTGAAGCACCCATTTTTCATGCTATAATTTTTTTTAGTGGAGGACAGATACATGAAGCTGAAAACGCGATTAGTTATAGCATTTTTTACGATTATCATTATACCGGTCCTTATGGCAGCCATGATGGTTTCAATGGTATGCCACTATCAGATCGGAGTGGTGGAGAAGAATTATGGGATTACAGGAACGACGATTTCTGATTTTACGAATTCCATGCAGGTACTTGCACGTGTTACGGAGAAGCCGTATCATGAACTGAAGGATATGTCAGAACAGGCATCTGAGATGGAAGATGCGACAGAACTGGATCAGTTTAATAAAAAACTGGAGAATAAGAATGCATACCTGCTGGTGAGAAAAGACGGAACAATCGTATATACGGGCAGCGATGATGATCGTGTAAAAGCGGTGATCGAACAATTGCCGGGATATGGAGATACAGATACAACATCGGAGAACGGAATTTATCTTGGCGGAGATGCAGAAGCATTGGTAAAACAGGTAGATTTCAGATATGATGACGGCAATAAGGGAAGTGCGTTCATTGTGTCAGATGTATCCAATGTAATTCCGGAGGTTGGACAGTTTTTCTGCGAAATCCTGATTGGAATTGTAGTGATACTGATACTTACTTCGGCAGCCCTTATTATATGGATTTACCGTGCGGTTATGGGGCCGATCGGCAAGATGCAGACAGCGGCGCAGAATATCAAGGATGGGAATCTGGATTTTGAGTTGAAACCGGAGGCTGACGATGAACTTGGAAAACTCTGCCAGAGCCTGGAAGAGATGAGAGGACGCCTGAAGGAAAGTGCCGAAGAAAAATTGAAATATGACAAAGAAAGTAAAGAACTGATAAGTAACATTTCACATGATCTGAAGACACCTGTGACAACGATCAAAGGTTATGCCGAAGGAATTATAGATGGTGTTGCAGATACACCGGAGAAGATAGACCGGTATGTCAGAACAATCTACAATAAAGCGACAGAGATGAATACGCTGATCAATGAGCTGACATTATATTCTAAGATCGATACGAATAAGATTCCTTACAATTTTAATATCGTGTCGGCGAATGAATATTTCAACGACTGTGCGGACGACCTGTCGGTTGAACTGGCAGCACAGAATGTAGGATTTGGTTATTTTAATTATGTAGAGAAGAATGTACGGATCATTGCAGACCCGGAGCAGGTAAAACGTGTGATTCACAATATTGTCAACAATTCGTTGAAATATATGGACAAACCAAAGGGAATGATCAATCTGCGTGTCAAAGATGTAGGAGATTTTGTACAGATTGAACTGGAAGACAACGGAAAAGGAATTGCGGCAAAAGACCTGCCGAATATCTTTGACCGGTTTTACCGTACCGACGCATCGAGAAATTCTTCCACCGGAGGAAGTGGAATCGGTTTGTCTGTAGTAAAGAAGATTGTAGAAGAACACGGCGGTAAGATCTGGGCAACAAGCAGAGAAGAGACCGGAACGACAATGTATTTTGTACTAAGAAAGTATCAGGAGGTACCAGTCAATGAGTAAGATATTAATAGTAGAAGACGAAGAAGCAATTGCAGATCTGGAACGGGATTATCTGGAACTGAGCGGGTTCACCGTAGAGGTTGCAAATGACGGAGATACAGGACTTCAGAAAGCACTGAACGAAGATTATGATCTTCTGATCCTGGATCTGATGCTGCCGGGAACGGACGGATTCGATATCTGCCGTCAGGTGCGTGATGTGAAGAATACACCGATCGTGATGGTATCTGCGAAGAAAGATGATATCGATAAGATCAGGGGACTGGGACTCGGTGCGGATGATTATATGACAAAGCCGTTTAGTCCAAGTGAACTGGTGGCGAGAGTAAAAGCGCATCTGGCAAGATACGACCGTCTGACCGGAAGTGCGGCAGAGAAGAATAAAGTGATCGAGATCAGAGGACTGAAGATTGATACAACTGCAAGACGTGTGTGGGTGAACGGAGAAGAACGTACATTTACGACGAAGGAATTCGATCTGCTGACATTCCTTGCGAGCCATCCGAACCACGTATATTCGAAAGAAGAGTTATTCCGTGAGATCTGGGATATGGAGTCCATCGGGGATATCGCAACGGTAACGGTGCATATCAAGAAGATCCGTGAGAAAGTAGAAGTGGATACATCCAACCCGCAGTATATCGAGACGATATGGGGCGTTGGATATCGGTTTAAGGTGTAAGTAAAAATATAGCAAAATATTTTGAGATGCAAAATCCTCCGGAGGTCTGGTACACCTCCGGGGGGTTTTTATTCAATGGAGGATATGATATGATAATGTAAATAAATAAGAAACACGAGGAACAATATATATGATTACAAGCACATCCAACGCCAGAATCAAACGTCTGGTGAATTTAAAGAAGAAGAGAAAATTAAGAGACGAAGAAAGCGTCTTCCTGGTAGAAGGAATCCGCATGTTCAGGGAAGTGCCGCTCGACAAGTTAAAAGAAGTCTATGTATCCGAATCCTTTTACAAAAAAGAAAAAGATACCGTAAAAGAAGTCCTGAAAGACTCTAAAGTAAGAGTGGAAGAACTGACAGATACTGTATTCGCCCATGCATCAGATACCAAGACCCCTCAAGGAATCCTGTGCGTGGTGGAACAGATGAACCATGAAATCAACGAACTGACTTCGGCAAAATGCCCGCTGATCATGGTATTAGACCATCTGCAGGATCCGGGCAATCTTGGAACCATCCTGCGTACAGCAGAAGGAGCCGGCGTGACCGGCATCCTCATGGACAGAGAATGCGTCGATGTCTATAATCCGAAGACAATCCGCTCAACGATGGGATCGATATACCGCATGCCGTTCGTATATGTGGAAGATCTTGGCAAAGGAATACAGGATTTAAAAGACAAAGGTATCACCACTTATGCTGCACATCTGGAAGGAACGAATTCCTATGATGAGGAAGACCTGACGAATCCATGTGCATTCCTGATCGGGAACGAGGGGAATGGCCTGAGACGCGAGATCGCAGACATGGCAGACTGCTATGTCAAGATCCCGATGCTTGGACAGGTAGAGTCATTGAATGCGGCAATCGCTTCTTCGGTGTTGATGTTCGAAGCCGCAAGACAGAGAAGGAAAGTGTAATTAAATGAGATACAATCCACGCATTTTACAGAAGAAAATTGCTTTCTTTATCAGAGTATAGTAATATAGTGAACAAGAAATAATATATACGGAAAAGAGGGGACGGCTTATGAGAGTGATCTATTGGCTGGCAATATTCATTGTACTGTTGATCATTGAAATTGCGACAATGGGACTTACCACGATCTGGTTCGCAGGAGGCGCACTGATCGCATTCTGTGCAGGACTTGTCGGTTTTGGGCTGGGAGTGCAGATCGGAGTATTTGTTATAGTTTCCATTCTGCTTCTGATTCTGACAAGACCGATCGCGGTGAAGTTCTTCAATCAGGAGAGACAGAAGACGAACGCAGAGAGTCTGATCGGACAGCATGCACTGGTGACAGAAGATATTGATACGATAAAGGCAAAAGGGCAGGTAGAGATCTGCGGTCAGATATGGTCGGCTAAGACGGATGAGCCGGACGGAAAGATTCCAAAGAACACAGTTGTTGTAGTAAATGGTATTCAGGGCGTGAAACTGATCGTGCATGCCAGAGAGGAGTAGAGTATGATTTTTGGATTGATTTTATTAGCGATTATTATCTGCGTGGTGATTTCCTGTGTAAAGGTAGTCAGACAGGCGCAGGCATTGGTTATTGAAAGACTGGGGGCATATCAGGCAACATGGGGAACCGGACTTCACTTTAAGATTCCGATTTTTGACCGTGTGGCAAGAAGAGTGGATCTGAAAGAGCAGGTAGTGGATTTTGCACCGCAGCCGGTTATCACAAAAGATAACGTAACGATGAGAATTGATACCGTTGTATTTTATCAGATCACGGATCCGAAGATGTTCTGTTATGGTGTGGCGAATCCGATCATGGCGATCGAGAACCTGACAGCGACAACACTTCGTAACATCATCGGTGATCTGGAGTTGGATCAGACACTGACATCCAGAGAGACGATCAACACGAAGATGAGAGCATCTCTGGATGTGGCAACCGATCCTTGGGGAATCAAGGTAAACCGCGTGGAACTTAAGAACATTATCCCACCGGCAGCAATCCAGGATGCAATGGAGAAGCAGATGAAGGCAGAACGTGAACGCCGTGAAGCAATCTTACGTGCAGAAGGTGAGAAGAAATCTACAATCCTTGTGGCAGAAGGCCACAAAGAGTCTGCAATTCTGGATGCGGAAGCTGAGAAGCAGGCGGCTATCCTGAAAGCAGAAGCACAGAAAGAAGCCACAATCCGTGAGGCTGAAGGTAAGGCAGAAGCTATCATGAAAGTACAGCAGGCAAATGCCGATGGAATTCGTTTCCTGAAAGAAGCAGGAGCCGATGAGGCTGTTCTTACCATGAAAAGTCTGGAAGCATTTGCAAAAGCTGCTGATGGAAAAGCAACGAAGATCATCATCCCGTCAGAGATCCAGAGCATTGCAGGTCTGGTAAAATCTGTTACAGAGATTGGCGCAGATGATAAAAAAGAAGAAAAGTAGACAAAAGACATAAGATAAAAGTCAAAGAATAAAAACGAGGTACAAAACAATGGATTTAAAAGGCAGAAAATTTCCTGACACTGAAAGATTTCACAACCGGAAGAGATCACATATCTGCTTGATCTTTCCGACAGAATTAAAAGTAAAAAAAAGCAAAAAAAGGAATTCCGGTTGATAAATACAGAGGAATGAATGTGGCATTGATACTTTGAAAAGACCAGTACCAGAACCCGCTGTTCTTTCGAAGTAGCTGCTCACGATATGGGTATGGGAACGACTTACCTTGATCCTTCAGGTTCACAGATCGGGAAGAAAGAAAGTATCGAAGATACAGCAAGAGTTCTCGGAAGAATGTTTGATGGAATCGAGTATCGTGGATTTGGACAGGAGATTGTGGAGGAACTGGCCAAATATGCAGGCGTTCCGGTATGGAACGGACTGACGAATGAGTATCATCCGACACAGATGCTGGCGGATATGCTGACGATCCGTGAACATTTCGGACATCTGAAAGGTATCAAACTGGTATACATGGGTGATGCAAGATACAATATGGGCAATTCCCTGATGATTGCATGTGCCAAATTAGGTATGCATTTCGTGGCATGTACGTCTAAGAACTATTTTCCGAATGAGGAACTGGTAGAGACTTGCAAAGGATATGCAAAAGAGACAGGAGCAACCATCACACTGACAGAAGATATCGAAAGCGGAACCAAAGATGCAGACGTTATCTGTACAGATGTATGGGTATCCATGGGTGAACCGGACGAAGTATGGGAAGAACGTATCCGTGAACTGTCCCCATACAAAGTGACAAAGAAAGTAATGGAAAATGCAGGAGAACAGGCTATCTTCTTACACTGCCTGCCGGCATTCCATGATCTGAAGACGAAGATCGGCAAACAGATTCATGACAAATTCGGCCTGGACGATATGGAAGTTACAGATGAAGTATTCGAGTCTCCGCAGTCAAAGGTATTTGACGAGGCTGAGAACCGTATGCATACGATCAAGGCTGTCATGGTGGCAACACTTGGTGAAAGAGAGTAGGCAAGAGCAGACAGAGTATGAAATCAGAAATATTACGTTTGTTAAAAGAGAATGATACATATATTTCCGGACAACAGCTGTGCGAACAGTTCCAGGTGTCCAGAACAGCCATCTGGAAAGTGATCGATCAGCTTAAGAAGGAAGGCTATCAGATAGAGGCGGTGCGTAACAAAGGCTACCGCCTTATCGAAAGTCCGGATGTTATGTCAAAAGCAGAGATCGACAGTCTGGTAGATACAAAGTGGGCAGGAAAGAACGTCATATATTATGATGAGACTGATTCCACAAATAACCGGGCAAAGGAAGCCGGAAATAATAAGGAACCTCATGGGACATTATTTGTTGCAGATATGCAGATGGCAGGGAAAGGGCGAAGGGGCCGCGTCTGGAAATCGCCATCCGGGAGCAGTATCTATATGACGATATTGTTGTATCCGGATATTCCGCCTGTAAAAGCGCCACAGCTTACACTGATCATGGCGATTGCCGTGGCAGAAGGAATCCGGGAGGTTACCGGTCTTGAGACAAAGATTAAGTGGCCGAATGATATCGTTGTGAATGGAAAGAAAATCTGTGGTATCCTAACAGAGATGAGTACAGAGATCGATTACATCAATCATGTAGTGATCGGAGTGGGAATTAATGTGAATCAGGATACGTTCCCTGATGATATTAAGGAAACTGCCTCATCACTTAAGATGGAACTCGGAAAGCGCATAAAGCGTTCCGGGCTGATCGCAGCAGTAATGAAAATCTTTGAAAAATATTATGAGATCTTTCAGGAGACAGAAGATCTGTCAGGATTGCAGGAACTTTATAATTCCATGTTGGTGAATAAGGACCGGGAGGTCAAGGTCCTGGAACCGGGGAATGAATATAAAGCATATGCTATCGGCATCAATCAGACCGGAGAACTGATTGTAAGAACGCCGGATGGAAAAGAGAAAGAAATCTATGCCGGAGAGGTATCAGTTAGAGGAGTATATGGATATGTATGATGGAAAAGTAGTGCTTTGCGGTGCTAATTCATATGAAGAAAAGTATTATCTGAATCCGGATTTTGAACAGCTTCCGGATGATGTGAAGAATGAACTGAAGATTATGTGCGTATTGTATGTGCATGACGTAGGGGGAATCCTTACGCTGGTGTTTGAAGAAGACGGAGAATTATGCTTTGAGGTATCGACCGAGGAATTCGATCCGATGTTCGATGAGATCGGAAGCCAGCTTAAGATCAAGCAGCTGCAGAGAGAGAAACAGGATCTTCTGCAGGCATTGCAGTTATATTATAAAGTATTCTTCCTGGGCGAAGAGATAAACAGCGAAGAGTAACCAGAAGGCAGCAGACAAAACAGGAGGAGAAAGATGCTTCTTGTAATCGATGTAGGAAACACCAATATTACACTTGGTGTGTTTGATAAAGAAGAATTATTTGGTACATTCCGTATGAAGACAAAGCAGCCGAGAACATCGGATGAATATGGAATTACTTTACAGGAACTCGTAGAAAGACATGGGATTGAAAGTTCCAAGATCAATGCAGTGATCATTGCATCCGTAGTACCAGATGTGATGCATTCACTCGGCAGTGCGATCATCAAATACTTCGGCGTAAAGCCGGTGGTCGTATCTGCTGGAATTAAGACCGGAATCCGCATTGTCACAGAGAATCCGAGACAGGTCGGTCCGGACCGCATTGTAGATGCAGTCGGTGCGTATACTTTATACGGAGGTCCAACAATTGTTGTGGATTTTGGAACAGCAACAACATTTGACGTGATCGGTCCGGACGGAACATTTGAAGCAGGTGTGATCGCACCGGGAATCAGGACTTCGGCACAGTCTCTCTGGGGAGAGGCAGACATGCTTCCGGCAATAGAAATCCGCAAACCGAAATCAATTCTTGCAAAAGAGACAATTACGGCAATGCAGGCCGGTCTTGTATACGGACAAATCGGTCAGACGGAATATATTATCAGACGAATGAAAGAAGAATCCGGATATCCGAATGCGAAAGTAGTGGCAACCGGCGGACTTGGCAAGATAATTGCAAATGAGACCGATATGATCGATGTGTACGATTCACAGCTTACGTTAAAGGGACTTCGGTTCATT
>ENA-OQDC01000687-OQDC01000687.1-human-gut-metagenome-genome-assembly--contig:-NODE-687-length-22299-cov-6.759517_pt1 | contig 22299 bp, 31 predicted proteins | sample MGYA00242770_ERZ504601 | MGnify/ENA primary metagenome ERZ504601 (study PRJEB26092, sample SAMD00036305) | human gut metagenome | host: Homo sapiens | study: EMG produced TPA metagenomics assembly of...
GCCGGAATGTTCTTCCAGGCATAATCTGAGATCTGCATCGGAGAGATTCCTTATATAGTCTATCAATTGCAGATAAATCGAAAAGATTACACAGGATTTTGGGAACTATTGTTTGAAATGTATATAGTGAAATGGAGAAGAAACATGAATAATAAGATACTGGAAGTATTAACAGAGAATATTAAAAAGAAGATTTTGAAGCTATTTACGAAATACTTAATATAATTAAAGAAGAAGATAGTATGTTGTATATTGAATGGATACTACACTTTATGGAAGAAAATCCTAAGATTGACTATGGTATGCCAGGACCACATTTGTTCAATTTTAATGGAAAAGAAGATATAAAAAAAGGATATGAAAAAATTATTATTAGAATCAATAAAACGTAAACCGACAGAACATACTGTATGGATGTTAAATAGAATTCTAAATGATGTCAATTTGGAAGAAAGAAACGTTTATATGGATGTTTTAAAAGCAATAGTGAAAGACTCGAAGTATGATGAAGAATTAAGAAGTTTAGCGAAAGAATTTTTAGAATACCAAGAAGGATAGAAATGAAAGTAGATACTGTGCAAGAATATTTGAAAAATAATAAAGCATTGGATAATGAAAAAAAATATATATTTATGCTTCAAGCAATAAAATTATAGGTGGAGTTATAGGAACGCAAAGTGGATTGGTATTGTTGAGTGTAAACAAAGACATTTTATATATTCATCGAGCTAATATTGATAATTCTTATGGTGAACAACTGGCAAAGATTCACATTCCCGATATGAAAAATATCCAAGGAAAGGCAGGATTGTTTGGTGGAAAGTTTTCTTTTAATTATGACAGAAAAGAATATAAATTTAAACTGCCAGCAAAAGTTGAAAAATTTGTTGATTTTTTCGTAAAGTAAAAGCATGGGGATGACAGGATGAAGAGATTACAAAATGATTTCGATGCCCAATCCTATGTCAAATCTTCTCTTGATGCAGAGTATCACAGAGAGTACGCAGATTATGCAAATCTGATGGAAATCTCAGAAGAGGATGTGAAGAAACAGATGGAAGAAGATTTCAATGAAAGCATTCGCCAGCAAGGAAAAGATTGCACAGGGAATGAAAGAAGTGGACTGCCGGGGAATTTAGCTCTGTTTTATGAGGAAAATATTTAAAGAAAAGCCCAAGAGTTGAAATCACAGGAGAAAAAGGAAATCGAATATGAACAGCAGAAAAAAAAGTCTTATGGAAGATATTCATTTCAACATTATATTTAAGCGCATTTACATTCGGCGGTGGCTACGTGATCGTGAGTTTGATGAAGAAGAAATTCGTAGATGAGCTTCACTGGATCGAAGAGAAAGAAATGCTGGATCTGGTTGCGATCGCACAGTCTTCACCCGGGGCGATTGCGATAAACGGAGCGATTGTCGTAGGATATAAGCTTGCGGGAATTACCGGTGTACTGATATCGATCATTGGAACAATTATTCCGCCATTTGTTATTATATTGTTACTTTCGGTCTGTTATAATACATTTCGTAGTAATGAACTGGTAAGCCAGATGCTGGAAGGCATGCAGGCGGGAGTCGGAGCGGTGATTGCATCGGTGACGTATGAGATGGGAGCAGGCATAGTGAAGGAAAAGGACGGAATCTCACTGCTGATCATGGCAGGGGCATTTGTAGCATCCTGTGTATTTGAGGTAAATGTTGTGTATATTGTGATCATATGTGGATCGCTGGGTGTTTTACGCACATGTATGAACAGGAAAGGAGCAGGCAAATGATATATCTGCAGCTTTTTTTTAGTTTTTTACAGGTTGGGATGTTCAGCTTTGGCGGCGGTTATGCGGCGATGCCTTTGATACAGGGACAGGTTGTGACGGGACATCATTGGCTTAGTATGTCGGAATTTACGGATCTTATTACAATCTCCCAGATGACACCGGGACCGATCGCGGTAAATTCGGCAACCTTTGTCGGAATCAAGATTGCGGGAATACCGGGTGCGCTGGCGGCAACATTTGGATGCATTCTGCCCTCATGCATCATCGTAACTGTCATTGCAAAACTCTATTTAAAATATCGCAGTATGGAGGTACTGCAAGGCGTGCTGGGGTCTTTAAGACCTGCCGTTGTGGCGATGATCGCATCAGCAGGGATCGCAATCATGATCACGGCATTCTGGGGAAGCAGGGATCAGATCGCACTTGCGGGGACGAAGTGGAGTCTGGTAGTGATTTTTGTGGTTTGTATGATATTACTTCGAAAAGTAAAAATGAATCCAATATGGGTGATGGTCTTGGCCGGAGTGATGAAAGTGGGAATGTCACTCATTTGAAATCGGGCTACCGCAATCCCACTGGCTTTAGACGGTGGGGTAAGGTAGCCGGAAGCGGAGGTTTGTGCTACACTTGCGTTATGGGAACGTGGAAATCAAAAAACAGACACAAATATTTGTTACAGTATCATATTATTTCCGTATGCAAGAGTATAGAAAGAAATTGCTGATGTCAAAACAAATATCAGATGATATAAAGCAGTTTTCTTATGAGATATGTCAAAAGCATAAAGTCATTATCAGATATATGGAGACAGATAAAGATCATATTCATTACATGATAGAAACAGAACCAACAATGTCTATCAGTAAAATAGTAAATCTGATGAAGAATTATACAACATATCATATTTGGAAAAGATATCCGGATTATCTGCGAAAACATTTCTGGAAAGAACATACTTTTTGAACGGACGGATATTTTGTCTGCAGTGTAGGAAATGTTTCAGAAGAGATGTTGAGAAAATATATAGAAAATCAAGGGTAGGAAGGTGGCGACAGTGGGTGTTAAAAGCATATAAATACAGGATATATCCTAATAGCGAACAAAGAATTCAGATTGCAAAAACATTTGGCTGTTGCCGTTTTGTTTACAATCAGACATTGGCATATCGGAAAGAAATATACGAGAAAGAGAAAAAGTCAGTTAGTAAAACGGATTGTAATAATTATTGTAACAGAGAATTAAAGAAAGACTATGAATGGTTAAAAGAAATAGATAAATTTGCTCTGACCAACGCAATCTATAACATGGACGCTTCATATCAAAAATTCTTTAAGGAGCATGCAGGATATCCGAAATTCAAGAGCAAACACGATAACCATAAATCATACACAACAAACTTCACAAATGGAAATATTGCGGTAGATTTTGAGACAGGGAAGATAAAATTGCCAAAATTAAAAGCGGTAAAAGCAAGGTTACACAGGGAATATAGTGGGCAGATTAAGTCAGCGACCATTTCGCAGATTTCCAGTGGAAAATACTATGTGTCCATACTTGTAGAAACGGAGCATAAGGAACTGGCACATACAAATCATAACATAGGAATCGATTTAGGAATTAAAGATTTATGTATTACTTCCGATGGGAAGGTATATGAGAGTCTAAAAATCATAAAAAAATACGAGAAACAGCTTGTAAAGCTGCAAAGGCAACTGTCACATAAAGGAAAGAGAAGTAAGAACTATTATAAAACAAAGAAAAAGATAGCATTATGCCATGAGAAAATAAGGAATATAAGAAAAGATTATCTACATAAAGTTTCACATGAGATTATCAGCGAAAACCAAGTGATAGTTTCAGAGAATTTACAGATAAAAAACATGGTAAAAAATCATCATCTGGCAAAAGCCATAAGTGATGTATCATGGTATGAGCTGACAAGACAGTTAGAGTATAAGGCAAAATGGAATGGCAGGAAATACATCAAAATAGATACATTTTATGCTAGTAGTCAATTATGTTCTGTTTGTGGGTATCAGAATCCAGATACAAAAGATTTGTCAGTGAGGACATGGATATGTCCGAAATGCGGAGCAGAACATGACAGGGATATCAATGCTGCGAAAAATATACTGACAGAAGGATTAAGACAAATAGCATAAAGAAATATATAGGGCAGGGACTGCCCAAATTAACGCCTGTGGAGATAGTAGGTTACGAGGTCGATGAAGCAGGAAGCCCATTGGCTTAAGACAATGGGTAGTTCACTAAAGGGGAAATTACATAGGGAAAAAACAAAAAATGTGGAAAATGCAGGAGAGGGACAAAAAAATTGGGGGAAAAAACGATTGAAAAAAATGCGATCACGGAAGGAGTTATCTGGAAACAACTGTTGATCTTCTTTTTCCCAATCATGCTTGGAACGTTGATCCAGCAGTTATATACAACGGTGGATACAATCATTGTAGGCCGCTTCGTGGGAAAAGCGGCACTTGCAAGTGTCGGAGGACCGGCAGCCGTATTATCGACGATCGTTGTTACCTTCTTCAATGGTCTGGCGAATGGGGCGGCAGTTATTATCGCACAATATTATGGTGCAAAGGACAGGAAGAGCCTGCACGTGGGGATACATACAGCATATCTGTTCTCTGTCGTGATCAGTCTGATCGTATCATTGACCGGTACAGTATTGACACCCTGGCTGCTTAAGATCATGAATACACCACAGGATATGATGACGGATTCCATAACTTATCTCAGAATTTATTTTATGGGAATTCTGTTTACGCTGGTCTACAATATGGGATCGGCAATCATGAGGGCGGTCGGAGATTCCAGAAGACCGCTTCTCTATCTGCTGATCTGTTGTGTGATGAATATCATACTGGACATTGCCATGGTGGTAGGAATGAAGATGGGAATTGCGGGAGCAGCACTCGCAACGGTTATTTCACAATGCGTCAGTGCAGTTCTGGTTACCTGGTCGCTGACCAGGGCATATGATGCTATGAAATTAAAGTTCCGGGAACTCCGGATGGATGCCGGAGTATTGCGGAAAGAATTGAAAATCGGTGTTCCGGGGGCACTCCAGGCATGTGCCTACGGTGTGACGAATGTAGTGATCCAGGCATCCGTCAACAGTTTTGGTACAGATACCGCTGCAGGATGGGCAGCTTACGGAAAGCTTGATATGATCTTCTGGACAGTATCGAGTGCGCTTGGTGCGGCAGTGACCACATTCGCCGGACAGAACTACGGGGCAGGAAAGATGGACAGGGTATATAAAAGTATCCGGGTGAATGTAGTAATCTCTTATATATTTACAGGAGCTATTATTATAGTCCTGTTTGCATTCTGCGAACCGTTATACCATATGTTCACGACAGATCCAAAGGTCATCGGGATAGGAGTATATATGTTACGTTTCCTGATTCCGAGTTATCTGTTGAGTGTGCTGCTTGAGAATCTGTCCGGAGGACTGCGTGGTCTGGGAGATGTCCTCTGGCCGACTATATTTACATTCGGAGGTCTGTTCTTTGTAAGGCTTCCGTGGATCATAATCCTTACGAAGATGCATCATAAGGTGGAGATCCTGCTGATCAGTTATCCGATGGCATGGGGGGCAACATTACTTTGTCTGATCCCGTACTATTTCTGGCGGAAGAAAAGAAGAATGAGTACATATGGATCCCATCTTCAAAAATCATAGATTATATGTTAAAATATAGACAGTATGTTTGGAGCAAAAAAGTAGCAGGAAAGGACAGAAAGAATGAGGTGTGCGATGACGGATAAGAAGGACTGTATGACAATGGAGCAGGCAGAACAGAAGATGGAGTGCCTGAGAGAAGTGTTCTCAATTGTACGTCTGGTTGATGGTGAGATGCTGGAGAAGAGAGCAGAACACAGTCCGGATGCAGATGCAATGGAGATGTGTCAGTGCTATTCATTCTGGAATAAGGCAAAGCCGTGTGAGAATTGCATATCTATGAAATCGCTGAGAGAAAAGAAACAGGCAGCAAAGCTGGAATTTCTGGATTCGGATATTTTTCAGGTATTTTCAAGATATGTGGAGATTGATGGAAAACCGTATGTAATGGAGATGTTGAAGAAGCTGGATGAAGACACACTGATTGATGCGGTTGGATATGGGAAGATGGTCCAGAAGCTTTCTGTTTATAATGACAAGCTTTACAGGGATGCGCTGACAGGGGCTTATAATCGGAGATACTATGAAGATGAGATTAAGCATGTAAAGGGAAAAGCAGGGGTTGCGATTCTTGATGTAGATGATTTTAAGTTATATAATGATATGCATGGTCATCACGCAGGGGATATGGCACTGATTACAGTGGTGGAAGTAATACGGCAATATATCAGAAAGACAGATAAACTGATCAGGTACGGAGGGGATGAATTTCTGCTTATACTGCCGGAGATTGACAATGAGAACTTTGTGCAGAAGCTGAATAAGATTAAGAAAAAAATTGCTGAAACGAGTGTACCGGGATATAATCGGATTAAGTTATCGGTCAGCATCGGAGGTGTGTCAGCGACAGAAGAGACAGTGGAAGAGGCTGTCCAAAGAGCGGATAAACAGATGTACCTTGCTAAAATGTATAAAGATACTGCAATGGTAGAGGAAATGGATCAGAAAATAGCGGAGGAGGATCATGTTGAGCATACGGATATTCTAAGACCGCTGATTCTTATTGTAGATGATTCTAAGATCAACAGAGAACTTCTGGTAGAAATATTGCAGGACAAGTACCAGATCATAGAAGCGGAAAACGGGAACGAATGTGTGGAGAAGCTGGAGAAATATGGAAATGATATAGCATTGATACTTCTGGATATTGTGATGCCAAAGATGGATGGATTTGCAGTACTGGAATATATGAATCAAGAACAGTGGATAGACGACATTCCGGTAATTGTAATATTAGGAGAGGATTCGGAAGAATCTATCTGGAGAGCTTACGAAGCCGGTGCCGTGGATTATATCAGGCGTCCGTTTGATATGCGGATTGTATATCAACGGGTATTTAACATGATCAAATTATATGCAAAACAGCGCAGACTGGTAAAAATCCTGACAGCGCAGATAGAAGAGAGAGAAAACCTGTCACAGATTTCCGACAAGTCATAATCGTTGATGAGACTTGTGAGAAAATCTGCGGCAGGTTTTCTTTGTTAATAATTTCCGAGTTTATTCAGATATTTGTCAATCGTATTAAGTCTTTTTTCAATTCCTTTGGCCTTATGGCTGATGATTTCCAGCAAAGACTCTGTTACGAACTGCGGACCGATCATAGAGTTGAAGAATGTATTACTGTCTACCGGGACTGTGAGAAGAATATCGGCATATTGTGCAAGCAGGGAACTCGGCTTATCGGTGATCACGATGATTGAAGCTCCGGCATCGCGTGCCATCTCGGCGGTCACTTCGTCCTGAGAAGAATATCTTGGAAAACTAAATAATACCAGACAGTCGGTCTGCGAGATATTGCACATATGATCAATCGGGCTCATGGAAGTTGTGGTTGTCATGGTTACATGCGGGACCATCTGTTTTAAATACAGGAGGAAGAAATCTGCAAGACAGATATTTCCTCTCGTTGCAGCAATGTACTTGTGCTTACTGGAAACGATAAGATCCGCAGCCTTCTCAAAGGTCTCAATAGAGTTTTGGATAAATATCTCTTCAAGGTTATGAGCAGCATTCTTAAAATGCCGGTTGATGTAATCAGAAGAGTTGTCTAATTTTGCCTGCTTTGCAATCCGCTGGGATGGGATCGTGATACTGCTGGAAATGCTGAGTACTTTGTCCTGGTAATCTTTTCGCAGTGCTTTCTGAAAATCCATAAAGCCGTCAAATCCGATCGTACGACTGAAACGGATTACGGAAGATTCACTCACCCCGAGCTTTAAAGCAATCTCCGTAGATGTCATAAAACAGGCTTCCGAAGCATTATCCAGAACATATTCCGCAATGATCCTCTGCGTCTTGGTAAGATGTGCAGAATGGAGTAATTCCTTCATATCTTTCATAATATAGTTCCTCCGAAAGTGATATTGATAATTAGATTAAAGCATGAATCTGGGAAAGTTGCAAGACGGAGAGCATGGAAAAAGAAAAAAAGCGTGTGGAAATAGGAAAAAGAAGAAAAAACTTATAGACAATGATGATTTTTCTCGTTATTTATATGTCACACAAATGAAGCATACTCCAATCTTTTTGAATGAAAATCGTAAAAAAAGAAGAAAACTATGTGCATATTGCACAAAAACATGTGTGAAAATAATAATATATATAGATAAAGTGCAAAAATAATTATGTACAAAAGAAAAAAGGTATGTTATTATCAAACCAACGAACGACGAAAGAGAGGAAAAGAAATGTTACAAACAATTGAAAACGTGAATGCAGTCGTTAACAATTTCGTCTGGGGGGTTCCGGCAATGGTCTGTATCATCGGTGTAGGGCTTGTGCTTTCAGCTCGTACAGGATTTATACAGTTCCGAAAATTTGGGTATGCCCTTAAGAATTCTATCGGACGTATCTTCACAAAGTCAGAAGCGAAGGAAGGTAGTATCACTCCATTCCAGGCAGTATGTACGGCGCTTGCGGCAACGGTAGGAACGGGAAATATTGCCGGAGTTGCTGGTGCGATTGCAATCGGAGGAGCGGGAGCAGTGTTCTGGATGTGGGTGTCCGCATTGCTTGGAATGTGTACGAAGTTCTCAGAAGTTACACTTGCGGTTCATTACAGAGAGAAGAATGCAGAGGGAGATTATGTTGGGGGCCCGATGTATTATATCAAGAACGGTCTTGGCAAGAAATGGTACTGGATGGCTTCGGTCTATGCGATCCTTGGAAGTTTGACAGTACTCGGAACAGGAAATGCAACACAGGTAAATACCATTACGACATCCATCGATTCAGCACTTATAAGCTACAATGTGATCGATGACGCACAGGTAGGTATGGTGAATCTGGTGATCGGAATTGTGATTGCAGCACTGGTAGCGGTTGTTTTACTTGGCGGAGTAAAACGTATCGGTACCGTAACAGAGAAGCTGGTTCCATTCATGGCAGTATTCTATATCATCCTTGCAATCGGAGTAGTTGCACTGAATGCAGACAAAGTTCCACATGTATTTGAGATGATCTTTGTAGGAGCATTTAACCCGTCCGCATTTACCGGCGGTGTGGTTGGAAGCATGTTTATGACTATGAGACGTGGTGTTTCCAGAGGTATCTTCTCAAATGAAGCCGGAATCGGTACCGGATCGATCGCACATGCATGTGCAGATACAAATGAGCCTGTAAAACAGGGTATGTTTGGTATCTTTGAAGTATTTGCAGATACAATCGTGATCTGTACACTGACAGCACTGGTTATCCTTTGTGGCGGCGAAGGGATCCAGTACGGCGTGGCAGCAGGTGCGGAGCTTACCATCTCAGGATTCGTAACAACGTATGGAAGCTGGGTGACGATCTTTACTGCAATTGCAATGTGCTGTTTCGCATTCTCAACGATTCTTGGATGGGGACTTTACGGAGCAAGATGTGTCGAGTTTGTATTTACAACAAAGGTTGTGAAACCATTTATGATCGTGTATGCGCTGGTCGCAATCCTGGGTGCAACAGTAGATCTTGGTATCATTTGGGGAATTGCAGATACCTGTAATGGTCTGATGTCTATCCCTAACTTGATCGCATTATTCCTGTTGTCAGGAACAGTGGCAAAACTGGTAAAAGATTACTTTGCAAAACAAGAGAAAAAGAATTAGAAAGACAAAAAAATAACTTACTAGTGAAAAAAATAACTTTTATTGCATTAACAATTTGAGTGTGATAATATGAGTTCAGACAGAAATGAAGAATATTCTTCAACAAAATAACAATAAGAAAAATAATCTTCACTTCAAAAAACAAACGGATTAAAATTTTTTAGGAGGTTTTTCAAAATGAAAGTAGGATGTGTAAAAGAGATTAAAAACAACGAGTTCCGTGTAGGTATGACACCTGACAATGTTAAGAGCTATGTGAACGCAGGACACGATGTTTATATCGAAAAAGGTGCCGGAGAAGGATCAGGATTCTTAGATGCCGAATATGTGGCAGCTGGAGCTAAGATGATTGATACAGCAAAAGAAGTATGGGATACTGTAGAGATGATGATCAAAGTAAAAGAGCCGCTTCCGGAAGAATATCCATTATTCCATGAAGGACTGATCCTTTATACATATCTTCACCTTGCAGCAGACAAGCCGCAGACAGATGCTCTTCTCGGAGCAAAGGTAAAAGGTGTTGCTTATGAGACACTGATCGAAAGAAACGGAAGTATTCCTCTGCTTGCTCCAATGAGCCAGATCGCAGGACGTCTGAGTATTCAGGAAGGTGCAAAATATCTTGAGAAGAGATTTGGAGGAGAAGGAGTTCTCTTAGCAGGAGTTCCTGGAACACCAAAGGCTAACATCGTAATCCTTGGAGGCGGATCTGTAGGAACAAACGCTTGTAAGATCGCTGTAGGAATGGGCGCTAATGTAACAATCATGGATATCAATCTTCAGAGACTTGCTTATCTGGATGATATCTTCGGAGCACGTATCCAGACACTTGTTTCTAATGATGCAAATATCGAAAAAGCTGTAAAAGAAGCAGACCTTGTAATTGGATGTGTTCTGATTCCAGGAAAATCAGCTCCTAAGATCTTCAAGAAAAAATATCTCAAAGAGATGAAACCAGGTGCTGTATTTGTAGACGTAGCTGTTGATCAGGGCGGATGTGGTGAGACAACAAAAGTTACATACCACGATGATCCGATCTTCATTGAAGATGGTGTTGTTCACTACTGTGTAGGAAATATGCCTGGAGCAGTTCCAAGAACATCTACAATTGCACTGACAAATGCTACACTGTCTTATGGACTGCAGATTGCAGGAAAAGGACTTGAGCAGGCATGCAAAGATAACGAAGTTATCTATTCAGCTGTAAATACATACGATGGAAAATTAACATGCAAGAACGTAGCAGACAGCTTTGACTGCTATGAATACACAGATATCAGAACTGTATGTTAATTGAATCGCCATTATAATATGAAGCAACTAAAACTAAATGATTGATTCCTATGAGTTGGAAAATGCCGGTATCTTGGGGTGCCGGCATTTTCCTTTTGAGTTTTCTGTATTGGACTTAAGGCATGCAGTCCCTGAGATGATAGCATTGTAAGAAATGTAAATGCATTAAAGATCGGAGTAAAAGTAAAAAGATAGAGAACAGTGGTTGTGCAAAATATATAAAAAATACAAGAATTTTCGAAAAACACTTGAAAAAAATACACATAATCCTATAATGGAGGTAGGTTAAGGAAATATTAAGAAATAAAAGACATTGGAGGTGTTGTCATGATTAGTTTTATTATTTGCTTAGCATTACTTATAGGAGGGTATTTTGTCTATGGTAAAGTGGTTGAGAACACTTTTGCACCAGATGACAGAGAGACACCGGCGGTCCGGATCAATGACGGTGTGGATTATGTAGTAATGCCGCAGTGGAAGTTGTTCCTGGTACAGCTTTTGAATATTGCAGGTCTTGGACCGATTTTCGGAGCTATGCAGGGTGCTTTATGGGGACCGGTTGTATTCCTGTGGATTACATTCGGTACGATCTTTGCAGGAGGAGTACATGATTATTTTTCAGGTATGCTTTCTGAAAGAAATGACGGAGCATCGATTTCTGAAGTGTGCGGAATCTATCTTGGAAATGTGATGAAGAATGTCATGCGTGTATTCAGCGTTGTGCTTTTGGTCATGGTTGGTACCGTATTTGCAGTAGGACCGGCAGGATTGATCGTTACATTACTGGGAAATAAAGGTGTGACAGGAGTTCTGGCTAATCCGGAAGTATGGCTTTGGATCATCCTTGCATATTACTTTGTTGCAACATTTATTTCAATCGATAAGATCATTGGACGTATCTATCCATTGTTTGGTATCTGCCTGATCGTTATGGCAGTCGGTGTTATCGTTGGTATTTTCACGAATCCGAATTATACGATTCCTGAGATATGGACGCATTTCACTAACATGCATCCGGCAGGAAAGCCGATCTGGAGCTTTATGTTCATTACCGTAGCATGTGGAGCTATTTCCGGATTCCATTCTACACAGTCACCACTGATGGCACGTTGTATGAAATCCGAGAAACAGGGACATTTCGTATTCTATGGTGCCATGGTTGCAGAAGGTGTGATCGCACTGATCTGGGCAGCAGCAGGATGTTCTATTTATAAAATCACAGGTGGCCTGAGTACAGGTCTGAATGATATTCTTGCAAATGGACAGTCAGCAGCTATCTATGATGTGTGTATCAAGACGATGGGCGGTGTTGGTGTTGCACTTGCAATGATCGGAGTTATCGTATGCCCGATCACTTCCGGTGATACGGCATTCCGTAGTGCCCGTCTGGTACTGGCAGACTGGTTCAAAGTTGATCAGGATAAGATGCAGAAACGTCTGATGTTATGTGTTCCGCTTCTGGCAGTCGGAGCATTTGTCGGACATCTGGATTATGCGATCGTATGGAGATACTTCAGCTGGACAAACCAGACACTTGCAATGATCGTTCTGTGGACAGCAAGTATGTATCTGTTCCGCGAGAAGAAGAATTACTGGATCACAGCGGTACCGGCAACATTTATGAGTGCAGTTTCCATGACCTATTTCTTCTGCGCAGAAGAGTGTCTGGGACTTTCTACGAAGGTTGCTTATCCGGTAGGAATTATCCTGGCAGCAGTATTCCTTGGAATCTTTATCCATGCGACAAAGAAACCAATGAAAGCATAGTTGTAAGACAGTGTAATTTGAATACATAAAAAGGCAGAATGAATTGACAGAAATGAGATGATGAAAAGATGAAACCACAAAGACTGGGTAATGTATCGATTCCGGATGAAGAATTGGTAAAAGACAAAAAAGAATGTAAGAAGATCGGACCTTGTGGCATTGGAAAAAAGGCAGTGTATCTTAGCAGCTTCTATATTGACAGAAGGTATTACATACCAATCAGTTCTGTAAAAAGGATCTTCAAAGAATCGCCATGAGTAAGGGTGGATTTACAGGAAAAGGAGTATTCGGTACATTATCCTATCTTGTGGTCGTATATGAGGACGGAAAAGAAAAACAATGTAATTTCAAACATGAAGAAGATGTGGACAGATTTCTTGCACATATAGAGGAAGAATATCCGGATATTCCGGTACACAGTCTTGAGGCTGAGAGAAAGCTGGCAGAGAAGGAAAGATGGCTGGCAGAAAAGCAAAGAGAAAGAAATGTGTCAGAAGAAACAAAAAGATGTCTCGTGAAGCTGGAACAGGCAGAACAGTATCTGAAAAAGCAATCGGATATCTATATGGACTTAAGTCAGTCGGCGAAGAAAAAACGTACCTATGACAGGAGCAATCCGGCGTATAAATGGGTCGCTCTTGCAATCGTACTGATGGGCGGTGCGGCATTCGTCTATGGTATCTATGCATTGACGACCCGTGCAGGATTTGGAATGTATTTCCTTTTGTTTGGTCTGGCTGTAATCTTCTTATTTGCCGGAGCGAATGTACTTCCGACTTCGAAGAATAATAAGAATTATATTGAGAAGCGGCTGACGGAATCGATCAGTCAGATGGAAGAGTATATCAGAGTGTATCCGGATTTTCCGGTACCGGCTCACTATGCACATCCGATTGTGCTAAAGAGAATGCAGGAAATTATGAAAGAAGGGCGTGCGAGAAATATTCCGGAAGCATTGCAGGTTTTGAAAAAAGATCTGAAAGCGTTGAATTCCAGCGTAGTCGTCGAGAAAGAAGAGTATGACGAAGTGGTAGCAATCAAACCGATGTTTCTGGTGATGGATTATAAATAAAATAATGGTAAACGGATTTTGAAATATGGCTGGCATATATCATGAAAGAATATATGCCAGCCATATTTTATACGTCATGTGTTTGGAAGAAGCTGCCAGTGGCAGGTCTCTAGATTCTAAGCTTAAATACATATGCCAAAACCAGGAATAGTATTGCGATACATTTTACACCAATGGACACTCCGACATACCCCGGTAACAAATAGCCCCTTTGCTTTTTCCCTGATATTAAAGAAATGATATCAATTATGAAAAAGACGATCAGAACAATTGCGGCACCGAAGATCAGCAGCATGGCATCACCATGATTATGTGTCAGTGCAGTTACGACTCCGACATTTGTAAGTGACATCCAACTGTAGATTATGTATATCATGCATATTAAGTTAAAAATAATATCAAAGACAACTTTTTTGTTTTCTGTTCCGTTCTTCATTTTAATGTCTCCTTTTTTTAAGAGAATTTGGGAATAGCCGGCATTCTTATCAATATTTGTTTCTTCTCTTTTCTTGTCTATAATATAAACTGTCAAGTAACTTGAAGGTCAATAGTTTTGGAAAAATAATTTGTAACTGCTTCTGTATTGTGGAAAAATCAGAATGTTGGTATAATGAGAACATATATTCGAAACGAGAAAAGAAAACGTTGTGAATGAATTTGTGAGTAAAGGAAGGGGGCGAACAGGCATGGCAGACAAAGGACAGAGAAGCTATATCGCAATCGACTTGAAATCATTTTACGCATCGGTAGAATGCAGAGAAAGAGAACTGGATCCGATGACAACCAATCTGGTAGTAGCGGACAAAAGCCGTACGGAAAAGACTATCTGTCTGGCAGTGTCTCCTTCCTTGAAATCCTACGGGATACCGGGCCGTGCCAGACTCTTCGAGGTCGTGCAGAAGGTAAAAGAAGTGAATAAAAGACGGATCTGCATGGCACCCGGAAAGAAGTTTGCAGGAGCTTCCGTAGATAATGAAGAAATAAAACTACATCCGGAATTGGAACTGGATTATATTACGGCGGTTCCGAGAATGGCATTATATATGAAATGCAGTACGGAGATCTACAACATTTATCTGAAATACGTTGCACCGGAGGATATCCATGTCTATTCCATTGACGAGGTATTCATGGATGTGACCGATTACCTGAATACTTACCGGATGACGGCAAGAGAGCTGGCTGGAAAGATTATTCGGGAGATCCAGCAGGAGACGTCGATTGCGGCAACGGCCGGAATCGGAACGAATCTGTACCTGTGTAAAGTTGCCATGGATATTGTGGCGAAGCATATCGAGCCAGACCAGAATGGAGTGAGGATCGCAGAACTTACAGAAATATCTTATAGAAAGCTTTTGTGGGCGCATCAGCCGATCACGGATTTCTGGCGTGTGGGCACGGGGTATGCCAGGAAGCTTGCGGAAGTCGGATTATTTACCATGGGAGATGTGGCAAGATGTTCTCTTGGTAAGCTGGGGGAATATTATAATGAAGATTTGCTGTACCGGCTATTTGGGGTGAATGCAGAACTTCTGATTGACCATGCATGGGGATGGGAGTCATGCACGATCGCAGATGTGAAGGCGTATAAGCCCGAAAATAACAGTATGGGTGCGGGACAGGTACTGCATTGTCCATATAATTTCGAGCAGACGAAGATCGTGGTAAAGGAAATGATCGACCAGTTGGCATTGGATCTGGTAGATAAACGTCTCGTAACGGATCAGATCGTTCTGACGATCGGATACGACATCAAGAATCTGGAAAACGGAACAAAGAAAAATGTAGGAGAGATCACGACCGACTGGTATGGACGGAAACTGCCGAAACACGCACATGGAACAGCAAATCTAAAGCACTATACTTCATCATCGAGGCTGATGACACAGGCGGTTGTAAAGCTATATTATGAGATTGTGAATCCGGATCTTCTGATCCGCCGGATTACGATGGCAGCGAATCATGTGATCAGTGAGAAAGAGGTCCAGGAAGAACAGCAGTATGAACAGATGAATCTTTTTACAGATTTTGGAATTGCAAAGAAGGAAAAGGAAGAGAAGAATGAGAAGCTGGAACGGGAAAAGAAGATGCAGAAGGCGATGCTGGATATCAAGAAAAAATATGGGAAGAATGCAATCTTAAAAGGAATGAATCTGCAGGAGGATGGAACTGCGATGGAACGGAACCGGCAGATCGGAGGACATAAAGCGTGAGAAATGAAAATGTTTCGAAAGAAAATGTTACACAGGTTTCGGGGAAATTACAGAAATCGGTGATCGAAGTGCAGCAAAAGTATGGAGATATTCTGAACCTTCCGCATCATGTATCGGAGACGCATCCTCCGATGCCGATAGCAGACCGGGCGGCTCAGTTTGCACCATTTGCGGCACTGACCGGCTATAAAGAAGCAATAGAAGAGACAGAGCGGCTGGCAGAGAAAAAAATCGAGCGGGAATGCGAGTAAAGGCAAAAAATGGAAGAAAAATATGGTGAATCTCTTGACCTTCAAGCGGCTTGAAGGAATATATTTATCTTAACAAAGAGGGAGAAGGATGCAGATATCTGGAACGAAGGAAGGTGACAGTATGGAAAAAAGTGAAGATAGAAACAAAATCATTTCCGAACTTCAGACAGTAATAAAAGAACAGGTTGAATTAAAAGAAATCGAAATACCGGGAACCATTACATTTCAGGTTATGTCTGTGGATGGTGGGAACGTACCGGTGGGAGCCGGTGAAGTGCTTCTGCTTCGTTACAGTGCGACTCATCTGGAATACAGTCACGAGTTGGAAGATGAGAACCAGAAATTTCATATGGCGCTTCATATCATTTATTGTAAAGAGCAGAAAGGTTTGTTTGGAAAAGTAAAGTACAAGACGATAAAACACCGCAAAGAAATCATTACAGAAGCAGACTGGGAAAATGGAAAGAAGGTGTCACTTTATGAAGATTAAAGATGTAGAAAAACAGGTTGGCATTTCCAAGGCGAATATAAGATTTTATGAAGAAGAAGGACTGATCCATCCGGCACGTAATCAGGAAAATAATTACCGGGAGTATTCAAAAGCAGATGTAGAACAACTTCAGGAAATCAAAAAGTTGCGTCTGATCGGTATTCCGGTACAGGAGATCAAAGAAATCTATGAAGACAGACTGACCTTGCAGGAAGCTTTATCCCGCAGACTGGACGAGATCGAAAAAGAAGAACGTACATTAAAGGAAACGAAACTGACCTGCCAGAAAGCATTGAAAAGTAAGCTTGACATTACATCGATCGATCAGCTTGAGATTGAGGAAGAAAAAGAAGAGTGGCAGGTACGTCTGGCAATCCTTTTGAAAGAGGATATTGTACAGAAAAAATTAAGCAGGGATGAGATGAACAATGAGATTGCATGCTTTTTTATTGCAGGAACGATCTTAAGTGTGATATCTATATGGCTGCTCCCGAAGGATTATATCGGAACACATCTTTATGTTGGAATGATTTCACTTGCAGCTGTGGTTGGTCTGTTGATCATAGGAGCATGTTCAGCGAATATGAAAGTGCATCTGGCGTTGTTACTTCTGGGGGCGGTTGTACAGCCGGTTGGACTTTTTACAATCGGAACATTGATGGGAAGAGGATATATTGTGTGTCGTGATACAGCGGTATTGAAGCAGTATGTAATCTACCTGTATGGCGGGGCATTTATTCTTGCAATTATATTGTGGATGGGATCAAAGCTGAACCGTTATATCCTGAACAAACTATGGATCAGTATGTTTGCCAGCCTGATCATGGCAGTAGTGATAGCGCAGATGCTGAATCAGAAGTATGGACACTTGATGGCAACCGGTGAACTTATCGTCGGATTCCTGTGTGCGGTTATTTACCTGGTCGCAGTATCCGGAACATGGACACTGGCGAATGCAGACTGGAAGAAATATAACCGATATCATGCAGTGTATACGTCGAACAAGATGATCAATGTATTCGCAACGATATTCAATGCAGCCGGATACTATAGTGGAAAGAACTGGAGGAGATAGCGGATATGAATTATATTACATTTAATGAGATGATTGAAGTGAACGGATTGCTGGAGGAGAAAGGGCTGAATTTTAAGGTTCACTTGAGAGATGCCTGTGGAAAACAGTCCTGCTGGATTGAACCGTTAGGAAATTGTGCATGCGAAGGACGGTATGAGGAGATGTATCAGGTTGTGGAGGAGTATTTTAGAAGGAAAGGGCAGAAGATAGAGTTTGATGAGACGAAGTTGAATTTTTTTGCTGTTTAATACAGTATTGTGGCTTACCCCGGTCCATGAGAAAGACTTGGTATTCTGGTTCGGGCTAAGATTCCACGATGAAGAAGTTATAAGGGCGTCAGAATTTTCTAAAAGCACCCGGCCTAGGAGTCAAACTCGCCATACGGCTCAAACAGTGACTCCTATTCCGGGTAACGAAAATTCTGACGCCTAACAACTTCTAACATCGCTCCATATACGCCCGAACCAGAATACCAAGTCTTTCTCATGTCGTGACTGGCCAATGATACTGAATTCAATAGCGGAATTGTAACCTGTGTATGGCCGAAAAGTTGTGGCGGAAGCCTTGACTTTCCGGCTTTTTTTGTACACTTCCGGTATCACAGCAGTTATGGTTCCGCTGTTGAATCATTACAGCATGCGATACCCACGGAATGACCGCTTCATGTAATAAACAGCAACAAAATTTGTTTGAAAATATATTGAATAATATTTATTTATATGTTAATCTATATAAAAGCATACTTCAAAAGAAATCTAAGGTATATTGAATCATATACTATCTACATTCTAATTGCATTCAGGAATCTATGTTTTTTATACCAATCAATTGTAAAAAGCAGGAGAGGACTGAACGTGTAAGTAAGATATCCTCCTGCACATAGGAGGAATTAAATATGGCGAGAAGAAAAAGTCAGAAGAGACGTAACAAAAAGTATCAGGTAAGCAACCGTCAGTTAAAGGCAAAACGGCCATACAAAGATACGATTTTTCGAATGTTGTATCATGATAAAGAAAATCTGCTATCATTGTATAATGCAGTGAATGGTCGGAATTATACTAATGTAGAAGATTTGCAGATTGTCACATTAGAAAATGCAATTTATATGGGAATGAAAAATGATCTGGCGTTTATTATGGATATGAATTTATATTTGTATGAGCACCAGTCGACGTATAACCCGAATATTCCGCTTAGAAATTTATTCTATATTGCGGATGAATATCAAAGATTAGTAGTTCGGAAATCTTTATATTCCACGGTAATACAAAAGATACCGACACCAAGATTTATTGTATTTTATAATGGAACGAAAAAGGTAGACGATTATAATGAATTCCGATTATCTTCAGCTTATGAGAATCCGACGGATGATCCGGATCTGGAATTAAAGGTGACTATGTTGAATGTAAATGATGGTCATAACCTAGAACTGATGGAACACTGCAGAACATTAAAGGAATATGCCAAATATGTTGCGAGGGTAAGAAAATATGTGACGCAGAATATTCCTCTGGAAGAGGCAGTTACGCGAGCGGTAGATGAATGCATAGAGGAAGGAATTCTGGCAGAATTTTTGGTGAAGAATAAGGCAGAGGTGATCAAAGTGAGCATCTATGAGTATGATAAAGAATTTGAAGAGAAAAAATTACGGAAAGCGGAGTATGAAGCTGGTGTGGAGGCTGGAGTAGAATCTGGAATTGAGCTTGGAGAACGGAGTTTTTTGAAAAAGCAGATTAAAAAGAAGTTGAAAAAAGGAAAGTCTATAGGACAAATTGCGGATGAATTGGAGGAAGAGGTAACTGCAATTCAACGAATCATAGAAGAAATACAAAAAGAAGAATAAGTATATGATTAGGAAGGCTGTTGCATTGCAAGAGTCTTCTTTTACTATTCAAAGCTTTTTACCTTAAAATTAAAAAAGTAAAGGATTCGTCGATTGACGTATTTAACAAAAAATGTATATGATGTAATTAAACAAAGAAGTCTATTCGGTTTCGAAGAACGGAAAAAGGAAGTGAATTACATGGATGCAAAAGTATTTGGAAAATTTATCATGGAACGGAGAAAGCAGCTGGGTATGACACAGGCGGAACTGGCAGAAAAGATAAATGTAACGGATAAGGCAGTCAGCAGATGGGAAAGAGGAGTTTCCCATAGTTAAAGATACCACACCAAATATGATGAACCCACGCTTATACACTACCAGCTATAATAAGCCGTAAGGACAGCAATTTGACACTGCTGTCCTTTCTTTATATAAAATTGCAGTACACAGAAAAAAGCTGTAAAATAATAAATATATTTGTCCTTGTAACAATTCTCGGACATTTGCCTGTTATACTATCTGCAAAAAGAAAAGGAAGTGACAATATGAAGCAGATTTTAATTGTCGAAGACGATAATCTTTTGAATAAAACGCTTACTTATAATTTGGAATTGGACGGTTACACAATAACTTCTGTTCTGAATGCAAGGACAGCCGCTGAATCATTAAAAACAAACATTTTTGATTTGGTATTGCTGGATATAAATTTACCAGACGGAAATGGTTATGACCTATGCCGTCTTATCAAGCCAGAGCATCCTGATACAGTAGTTATATTTCTAACTGCCAACGATCAGGAAAGCGATCAGATACGAGGATATGAAGCTGGTGCAGTGGATTATATCACGAAACCTTTTTCGATTAGTGCTTTGCAGCGAAAGATCAAAGCCATGTTCGCTATGTTGGAACATCACAAACCAGCTAAGGATATTTACGAGGATGGTAGCCTGTTTCTGGATTTTTCGGAACAATTTGCAAGTTTGAACGGGAAACCATTAGCGCTTTCTGCGATGGAATATAAAATGCTGAACCTATTTCTTAAAAATCCGAAGCAGGTACTTACCCGCCAACAACTTTTGGAAAGGCTGTGGGACATTGATGAAAAATATGTAGATGAACATACCCTTACTACTTCTATCAGCCGCATTCGCAGTAAGATTGAAGCGGATGGCGACACATATATCAAAACGGTTTACGGTATGGGTTATCAATGGACAGGAGGCGAAAAGAAATGAAACTGAATAACCTTTCTGCTAAGAAAATTTGGCATTGAGCACGACATGAATTTGGTGATGCAACATCTGCGAGGGTCTCTGCGTTTTGAACTTTGGCCGGGTTATCGCCAAGGGAACCCCGAGGATGTCCAGGCCAATCCCGCTGTGATTGAGGCCTATCTGGGCAAACAGAAGGAGGCTTGAGCATGGGAACGATTCTGAAAGTAGAGGACATCAACGTCTATTACGGCAGCATCCACGCCATCAAGGGCATTTCCTTCGAGGTGCAGGAGGGAGAGGTTGTCACGCTGATCGGCGCCAACGGTGCGGGGAAGTCCACGACACTGAATGCCGTGTCCGGTCTGCTGCGCAGTAAAACCGGTTCCATCTCGTTTTTAGGGGAGAGCTTGGCCAAGGTGCCCAGCCATAAAGTGGTGGCCAAAGGCCTGGCCTTGGTTCCGGAGGGCCGGCGGACTTTTTGCAGATGACGGTCCAGGAAAACCTGGAGATGGGCGCATTTACCCAGAAAGGCAGCGGCATTCAGCAGGACCTGGAGATGGTGTACGAACTCTTTCCCCGGCTGAAAGAGCGGTATAAGCAGATGGCCGGAACCCTCTCCGGCGGCGAACAGCAGATGCTGGCCATGGGCCGCGCCCTGATGTCCAAGCCCCGCCTGCTGATGCTGGATGAGCCCTCCATGGGTCTGGCCCCCATCCTGGTGGAGCAGATCTTCGACATCATCCAGGAGCTGAACCAGCACGGCACCACCATCCTCCTGGTGGAGCAGAATGCCCAGATGGCCCTGTCTGTGGCCCACCGGGGCTATGTGCTGGAGACAGGCAAGATCGTCACCACCGGCTCCGGCGAGGAGACTGCTGGAGGACGAGGCAGTCGAAAAAAGCCTATCTGGGCGGCTGACCGTCCCCTCTTCTACTTTCCGTCCGCGGCAAACGCGGACGGAATTTTTTATGCCGTGCCCTTTCTCATAAAAATAACACACCCAAAAATGCAATCATCCTGTCCTTGACCTTGCTTTTTTCTTTCGTGATAGGATCAAAGCACCAGATGCATGCATCTCTTTGGCTGAACCACAGCCTTCCATAGGGGATCAGCATCTCAAATCAGGAAAGGAAGGAGAAAGAACATGAAGCTCTTCCGCAAGCTTGCCGCACTGTCTCTGACCGCCGCGCTCTCCGCCGGCATGGTGCTCCCCGCCAGCGCCGCCTCAGCTCCCTCTGTGCAGGTAGATGGAGGCACGGTGGATACCTCCGCCTACATCAACGCAGACTCCCGCACCATGGTCCCTGTCACCATCGCAGAGGCGCTGGGCCTAGACTGCACAGCTGACGGCGACAGCGCTGCCTTCTCGCTGTGCGGCCGTTCTCAGACCTATAGCGCCGGTACCGCGGCAGGGGATACCACAGCTGCCCTTCAGAACGGCCAGCTCTATATCCCCCTCTACCATCTGGCTCAGACTTTCGGGTACCAAGTGAGCTGGGACGGGGCCGCCCGCACCGCAT
>ENA-OQDC01000690-OQDC01000690.1-human-gut-metagenome-genome-assembly--contig:-NODE-690-length-22159-cov-4.105937_pt1 | contig 22159 bp, 26 predicted proteins | sample MGYA00242770_ERZ504601 | MGnify/ENA primary metagenome ERZ504601 (study PRJEB26092, sample SAMD00036305) | human gut metagenome | host: Homo sapiens | study: EMG produced TPA metagenomics assembly of...
ACAGGAATTTATTTTACGGTCGGACGCGTTTTCTGCGATTCGCCTGTTCCCGGATATGGTGCAGGCACTGGTTGAGAAGAAACAGAAAAAAACAGTCTGTCTTCATTTCAGACACTGTATCGTTTCGGACCGGCGAACCCGTTGAGTCGGGTCATGGGGAAATGCTGGTGCTGGTGGTTAGTTGCTGGCAATTTCGGGCAGGCGGCGCCGGTGCGGTTTTCTGGATGTGGGTGACGGCAATTATCGGTTCATCAACAGCTTTTATAGAAGCGACACTGGCACAGCTTTATAAAGAAAAGATCCGCTGTACGGAGGTTAACCGCGGACGGTCCGGCGTATTATATTCATGCATATGTAGAAGAAAAACAGAAGAAAAAGAGAAACAAAGTGGTGATTTCTGTGTTGTTTGCAATCTCCGGTCTGATCTGCTGGTGCGGTATCAGTCAGGTAATCAGCAACTCCGTGGCTTCTTCTTTTAAAAATGCATTTTCCATTCCGCCGATCTATATGACGGTAGTACTTGTTGCTGTGGCTGCTGTGATAGTGCTTCGTAAAGATGCGACAGTTAAGATCCTGGATATGGTAGTGCCGGTCATGGCGGTATGCTATTTTGCAATCACGATTCTGGTCATTGTGATGAATATCGGCAGTATTCCGGGCGTTTTTTGGCAAGAATTTTTTGAGGAAGCATTTGGATTCCGACAGGCAGCAGCCGGCGGTTTTGGCGCAGTCCTAATGAATGGAATCAAACGTGGACTGTTTTCGAATGAAGCAGGTTCCGGATCTGCTCCGTGTGCGGCAGCAGCGGCAGAATGTGACCAGCCGGTCAAAGCCGGATTGGTACAGGCGCTCGGGGTATTTGTGGATACGATCGTGATCTGCAGCTGTACAGCATTTATCATGCTGCTTGCGCCGGAAGAAAAAGTTACAGGACTTTCCGGAATGGATCTTCTGCAGACAGCAATGGAACATCATCTTGGCCGTTTTGGTGTGATCTTTATTGCGGCGACGCTGTTTTTATTCAGTTTTTCGACGTTTCTGGGCATCCTTTTTTATGCGAGATGCAATGTTGCATATCTTTTCGGAGATAACTGGGCTTCACAGACTGCATACAAAGTACTGGCGCTTGTGATGCTGTTCATCGGCGGCCTTGCAGCATATACATTTGTGTGGGATCTTGGTGATGTTGGAATCGGACTGATGACGATCTTTAATATCATCATTCTTTTACCCACAGGGTGAGAAGGCTCTGAAAGAACTGAAAGAATACGAAAAAGAAAAAACGAAAATTGAAAAATCACAAAGAGGAAGCAATTTGAAACTATGTCTGTTGTTATTGATTTATGGTTCTGGGATGTTTTGCGATAACCAATGTCAGGACGACAACGGTGCAGGCATCATCGCGGACGTTCAAATCAAATGGCAGAACCTATATGGAAAAGCATAATGACAATACACTTAATACGGTATTGTATCAAAAAGTTTCCGGACGTTACAAACAAGTTGCGAAATCGTCAAGATATCTCATCTACAGATTTTCTTAGGAAAGAAATTGTATTTTTCAAGTGCTGACGATAAAACTTCTGATATACCAGGGGTAATTTTCGAACATTTTTGGGGATGTGAAAAAACTCAATCGAGTTTTTTCACATCCCCTTTTATTTCATATATACCATATAATCAGCAGGCTGTATACACTACAACCTGCCTTCATAACACTTTCTAAAATATTCAATACTTACTTGTTTTATCTGTATGCTGTAATGTAGGTGTTGTGCGAATCTTAAGTGGTATATCAACGCCTTCTGCTGTTGTTACTGTATACTTTATTACCTGTGGTGAACCTGCTTCTACTACAAGATCAACATTATAACCAACATCAAGATTATCATACTCATCAGTTGTTATCTTAAGGCCATTATTAGTCTCAAAGTTAGCTATAGTACCACCTGCTGGTGCGAATAAATGAACAAATCCTCTTATTCCACCATCGAATCCACCAAGAATATAGCCACCTGCTCTTGTTATATTGCTTCTTTTAATTGTATTAGTTAATGTCACAGTAATATCATAGCTTCTTGTTCCATCTGCATTAATAACAGGCTCACTCATCTTAGTATCAATATTTAAGAACCAGCCTAATTTACAAGGCTCATATAAGCTAAAGAACACTCCTGCTTCTGGATTAGCCGGGTCATCATTAAGATTCCCTGAACAGCCTGCATCCTTAGCATACTGCTCTTCCTGCTCATCTACGAACCAGAGCATAATTGTGTTCTCTTCAACACCTTCATTAAACATATCTACATATTCATTAATTCTCTTAAAATCAAAGCCTGATACCAATACTGCCATTGCCTGCTTGGCTGTCTCTGCAAAAAGACCATCAACATATTCATTAGCTTCATTATAATCAACATTAGTGCCTCTGTCGCTAAGATATTTATAATAAAGCTCATACTGTAATACTGATACGGCATTATCACCATTAAGCTCTGTTCCATCAGGAAGTGTAATTGGTCCTGATATTCTAAGAACCTTCTGTATAATAGTCGGTGTAAGTGAGAGCACACCATCAACGCTCTCACCGTGCTTAGCTTCATAAGCCAAAGCCCATATCTGAGCAGCTCTTTCAAAATCAGGGTTAAAACTTGCATCTCTTGAATAGATTAACGTATCATTAAATATCTTTAATTCTTTTCTTGTAACATTAGCTTCATCTGGTGGGTATGTTGCCAATACATCATTAACAGGATTAAAATCTCCAATTGACATTACACCATCTTCAACCCTTATTGTTCCGATTGAACCTGGGAAACCACCTGCGGCTCTTATCTCTGCTGTGTTCTGTGCAGCAAGAAGATATACCTTATCACTTCCATCGCCGATAAATGCTTTCATTAATGGAATGTAATCTTCATAATCTGTGTACATACTCATAAGTGATGTTATCTTATCACTATAAGAAGATATCATTGTTCCCATACTTCCCGGAAGTTCAACCTTGTTCATCTTAGCAGTCATATTATTAACCACTGGCTGTATCTGCTCTAAAAGATCAAGATAGGCATTAATTGTTGTTACACTAAAACCATCACCTACTTTAAGACCTGACATAGGGTATTCTGATATTGTTGCTACTGCCGGCTTTATAATATCATCTGATGCATCTTCAACAAGTCCTATAAGTGTATCTACTGACTTAACATACTTTCCTGCAACCGGAATGTGGCTTGCCATCTTCCACAATGGGCTTGATAATGTCTTGCTTATCTTATAAGTTGTATTGTCAAGCTTTAATACTGCTGTATTAGCTGCCTCAGCATCCTGGGCTTTTACAGCTCCAAGCATATCATTCATCTCTGTCTTTAATTCATTAGCATTCTTTAACATTCCCTTGGCATCAGATAAGCCTTTAACACCCATAATTCCTATAATAACAACAACCGCAGCTACTATTGAAACAATTGTTATAGTACGTTTCTTTTTCTGCTGTTTTGTTAATCTCTTCTTACCACTGTGGCTATGATGTTCCCCACTGCTATGGTGGCTGTGGTGTCCTTCACTACTATTGCTGCTGTGATGTTCTGAATTATTGTTACTTCCCTCTCTTACATTGTGACGGCTGTTATTGTTAGCTGTATTACTGCCAGTATGCTGGACATTGCTTCTTCTATGACCACTGTTCTGGCTGCTTTTATTATCCACAGTGTTCTCACTGTTTAAGTTCTCATTGTTATCTTTATAATCATTATTGTTCATTACTATCCATCCATTTCCTATTATAAAAAGAATGTGCTAAGCACATTCTCGCGACGAGTGCTGTCGCTTGCAACAAACTACAGCTTCACGCGAGTGCGCATCACTGGCACATAGTGCCTATTATTTAATAGGAAATTCTATTGGAATTTCCTATTAAATAAAAAAATATGAGCAGTACTATAAGCCGGGTTATGTCCAGCCAGGCTTTGACCTGACTACTGATGATCATCTATCTAGACCTGCTGTTACCAGCAGGCTCAAGCAACCTACCTAAAAGCACGACGGGCAGCCGTATCGCTTTATATTTGGTCTTGCTTCGAATGGGGTTTACATAGCCAGTATTGTTACCAATACCACGGTAGTCTCTTACACTGCCTTTCCACCCTTACCAATAAGCTCAACACTAAGTGTTAAGCACTGGCGGTATATTTCTGTTGCACTAGCCTTGGAGTCACCTCCACCGGACGTTATCCGGCATCCTGCCCTGCGAAGCCCGGACTTTCCTCACCTGCGGTCTTTCGACACTTGCAGCCGCGATCATCTGTACTACTCACATTTATTAGTATTATTAAGTTAATTGTAACTTTGTAAACATCTAATGCCTACTTAATGAACATAGCATCCCCAAAACTAAAGAATCTGTAACGTTCTTTTACTGCAACTTCATAAGCATTAAGAACATTTTCTCTTCCTGCAAGTGCTGACACAAGCATTACAAGAGTTGATTCTGGGAGATGGAAAATTAGTTATAAGACAATCTATTGCCTTAAACTTATAACCTGGATATATAAATATTTCTGTCCAGCCACTCTTAACTGGTATATGTCCATTTTCATCAGCTACTGATTCAAGAGTTCTTGTGCTTGTAGTTCCTACAGCAATAACTCTTCCACCATTAGCCTTGGTATTATTAATTATATCTGCTGCTTCTTTATCAACCTGATAGAATTCTGAGTGCATATGATGATCAAGTATATTCTCAACCTTAACTGGTCTGAATGTTCCAAGACCTACGTGAAGAGTAACTCTTGCAATCTTCACTCCCATATCTTCTATCTGTTTAAGCAGTTCTTTTGTAAAATGTAGTCCTGCCGTAGGTGCTGCTGCTGAACCCTCGTGCTTGGCATATACTGTCTGATAGCGGTTCTTATCTTCAAGCTTATGTGTGATATATGGTGGAAGCGGCATCTGTCCTAGTTCATCAAGAATTTCCTCAAATATGCCATCATAACTAAACTGTATAAGTCTGTTACCTTCCTCAACTATATCAATAATCTCACCTGTAAGCTTTCCGCCACCAAATACTATCCTTGCACCAACCTTGCATTTCTTTCCTGGCTTAACAAGGACTTCCCACGTATCCTGTCTGTCTTCAAGTCTTTTTAACAAAAGCACTTCAATGGCAGCACCTGTTCCTTCTTTCTCACCGATAAGTCTTGCAGGTATAACCTTAGTATCATTAATTACAAGGCAGTCACCCGGCTTAAGATATTCTGTTATATCCCTAAATATCTTGTGTTCTATAGCTCCTGTGTTCTTATCAAGAACCATCAATCTGGAGCTTGAACGGTCTGACAGAGGGTCTTGTGCTATAAGTTCCTCTGGCAGATCATAATAAAAATCATGTAAATCCATAATAATCCTCTATTCAGATTGTGCACTCTATATTCACTACATACGAAGTTCGATTCCATTATCACTTAAGTCTTTATATATCTTCTCCATTACTGGTGTGATATCCTTATCCTCAAGTGTTCTGTCCTTAGCTCTAAAAGATATTGAATATGCTACTGACTTGTAGCCCTCTTTAATCTGGGCACCTTCATATATATCAAATAACTTGTAACTCTCAAGTATGCTTCCGCCGCGTTTCTCGATTATCTTCTCAATCTTTCCTACAAGAACTGACTTAGGCATAACCATACTTATATCCCTTGTAACTGCTGGGAACTTGGCAATACCCTCAAACTTTCTGTCAAAGCTTGCCATCTTAGTTACAATTGAAAGGTCAATAACAACAATATATGTTCTGTCGCCTAATGAATAAGTATCTGCTACATCTGGATGTAATTCACCCATATAGCCAATCTTTGTTCCATCATAGATAATCTCTGCCTGACGTCCTGGGTGAAGGAATGTAATTCCTGCCTCTGGATTGTATTCCGGCTTAACTCTCATTCCAATTCTTTCAAGGAATTCTTCAACTACACCCTTCATCTGGAAGAAATCAACATCTCCAAATGCTCCAAGCGTGAACATAACTCTCTCATCTGGAAGCTCGTTAACATCATCTGCTGCAAGATATACCTTTGCAAGCTCATATAACTTAACATTCTTATTACGTCTGTTATAGTTAGTTGATAATGATGTAAGCATACCATTAACAGGAAGTGTTCTCATTATTGAGAAATCTTCTCCTAATGGATTAGAGATAACCACTGTCTTTCTGTATTCTGAGTCGGCCGCAAAGCTTAAGCTTATCAAAATACCTTAGGGCTTTCAAATGAAATATGTCATAGCCTGTGAGAATCCACAGAACTGTGCAACTTCACCTGCTACATCTTCAATACTTCTCTCAAATGGTATCTTACCCATTGTTGTAGAACCCTTTGGAAGTGTTGTAGGAATATTATCATATCCGAAGAATCTTGCTACTTCCTCTGCAATATCTGCATCTCTGTTAAGATCCTGTCTAAATGTAGGAATAATAAGCTCATTAGAAGCTTCATCATATTCTACTTCAAGTCTCTTGAAATATGAAAGCATATCTTCCTTTGATACATTTGTTCCAAGAAGTGCATTATACTTATCTGGTTCAAATGATATTCTCTTCTTAGATACCGGCTCATCATATATATCAACAACACCGCCAACTACTTCACCTGCACCTAACTGTTCTATAAGGTCACAGGCCCTGTTCATAGCTTCAAGTGCAAGCTCTGGATCTAAGCCCTTCTCAAACTTACCAGAAGCATCTGTTCTTAAACCAATCTTCTTAGTTGACTTTCTTATATTAGTTCCATCAAATGTTGCAGCTTCAAAAAGCATTGTCTTAACATCATCTGTTATCATTGAGTTCTCACCACCCATAATACCAGCAAGACCAATAGCCTTTTCTCCATCACATATAAGAAGTGCTTCTGAATCAAGTGTTCTTTCCTGTCCATCAAGTGTAACGAACTTCTCATTCTCAGCAGCAGTTCTTACAATAATCTTCTTATCAGCGATTGTATCATAATCATAAGCGTGCATTGGCTGACCATATTCTGTCATAACATAGTTAGTAATATCTACTATGTTATTAATAGGTCTGATGCCTGCTGTCATAAGTCTGTGCTGCATCCACTTTGGTGATGGAGCAAGCTTTATATTCTTAACAACTCTTGCTGTATATCTCTTGCAAAGCTGCTTAGCTGCTACTTCAATCTTAATATAGTCATTAACATCTTCGCTATTGCCTGTAGCATTAACAACTGGAGGATTGAATGGCTTTCTGAATGTAGCTGCTGCCTCTCTTGCGATACCAAGGATACTATAGCAGTCTACACGGTTGTTAGTAATCTCATATTCAAATACTGTATCATCAAGTCCAAGATATTCTACAGCACTCTCTCCTACTTTGGCATCATCACCAAATATATAAATACCATTTTCTGCTGCATCTGGATAGAATTCTCTTGATGAACCAAGTTCTTCAATTGAACACATCATTCCATAAGACTCAACGCCTCTTAACTTGCCTTTTTTAATCTTAATTCCATCTTCTGGAAGTGGACTTCCATCGTGTCCGCCAGCCACACGTCCGCCGTCAAGAACAACTGGAACTTTCTGTCCACTTGTTCCTGGTTCAATATTAGGAGCACCTGTAACTATCTGAACAGTTTCATTTCCTACATTCACCTGACATACTACAAGCTTGTCTGCATCTGGATGTCTTTCTACTGAAACAATCTGTCCTACAACAATTTTATCCAGATTTTTATCAAGCTCATTAAAACATTCTACCTTAGTACCTGAAAGAGTCATAGCATCTCTGAATTCCTGATTTGTACACTCTAAACCTGGAACAAGGTCCTTTATCCATTTAATAGATGTATCCATACTTATCCTCCACTTATTATTAATTAGAACTGCTTTAAGAATCTTGTATCATTCTCGTATAACAATCTCATATCATCGATTTCGTATTTAAGAAGGGCAACTCTTTCAAGACCTACGCCAAACGCAAAACCTGTATATTTATCTTTATCAATTCCGCACATTTCAAATACATGTGGGTGAACCATTCCGCAGCCAAGTATTTCAATCCAGCCCTCACCCTTACAAAAACGGCATCCCTTGCCGCCACATTTAAAGCAGCTTACATCCATCTCGGCACTAGGCTCTGTGAATGGGAAATGATGTGGTCTGAACTTAACCTTAGTATCTTCACCGAATAACTCCTTAGCAAATTCTGCAAGTGTTCCTTTAAGGTCAGCAAATGTTATATTCTCATCAATTACAAGACCTTCAACCTGATGGAAGCAAGGTGAATGGGTTGCATCAACTTCATCTGCTCTGTATACACGTCCAGGTGAAATCATTCTTATTGGAAGTCTGCCTTTTTTCCATAACTCTTGCCTGAACAGGTGATGTCTGTGTTCTAAGAACAACTTTATCATTGATATAGAATGTATCCTGTTCATCTTTTGCTGGATGGTTAGCTGGAATATTAAGTGCCTCAAAGTTGTAATAATCATATTCTACCTCTGGACCTTCTACAACTTCGTATCCCATTCCTATAAATATCTTTTCTATTTCTTCACGCGCAAGCATATTAGGATGTTTATGTCCAAGTTCAGCTTTCTTGGCTGGAAGTGTTACATCAATTACCTCTGCCTTCATCTGAAGCTCTCTCTTCTTGGCAGCAAGCTCTTTCCTGGCAGCCTCTAATACTTCTTCAATTGCCTGTCTTGTTTCGTTGACAATCTGTCCAACCTTAGGTCTGTCCTTAGGAGCTACCTCCTTCATACCCTTTAAAACTTCAGTAAGCTCGCCTTTTTTACCAAGAAAAGCAACTCTGATATCATTTAACTTATCAAGAGAATCTGTTGCCTTTATCTGTGACAACGCATTTTCTTTGATTGCATCAAGTCTTTCTTTCATCTTATCCTCCTTCTTGCGCTATTTACACATTGTTAATCATTTCGCAAAAAACCACTCTCAATTGTAACACAATGCTCATATTTCGCAAGTATTATTTTAATTATTCTTATGTCTTTTCTCATAAATCTCAAGAACCTGCATAGCTTCCTTGGCATGCACCTTATTCTTTTTAGTCACATTTTTAATATTATTTCTTGCATCTTCTATTCTTGATTCATTATATTCTATCTGTTCTCTTAACTTCTGGCGTCTTATGGAAAGATTATGTCTTACCTCTACCATTTCTTTAGGATTAAGTATCGCCTTAACTTGTCCTATCCATATATGTGTATCAATTACACCAAGCTGTCTTAATATATCTGTAAGCTCCGCTTCTGCCTCATTAAGATTACTTGTTATCTCAAGTATTTTACGCTGTTCATCTTTCATCTCAACATATGACTGAAACTTCTGCTCAAGCTCAAATGCACTCTTTACCGCATATTTGCTATATTCATATTCAAGCACATTTACAGCATTTACATACTTTATCTTGTACTTATTAAGAAGTGCTGTTGCTTTATTAAGCTTCACCTCTGTCACATACACTTTTCGTTCTGTTGATTTAAGATAAGCAAACAGACCAAGCGAAAGCGTAAGTGCAAGTATTACAACTGTTATGAACATTCCAATGTGTTCATCATCTGGTGAAGCCGCTGATATAAGAAGAAATATAACAAACACCCCTACAAGAAGTGCCAGCATAAGTACTGAATACTTCTTAATTCTAAGCTGTTTTTTCACAAGGTCATTTGCCTCTATACGATACATTGACCTCTCACCCTTAATCATTCTTACATTCTTTAATACTGTATTGTAATCTTCTTCATCGTGCCTCAGCTTTACAAGTGCCTCTGGAAAATCTTCCTCATAAGATTCCATCATACGGTACACTTTGTTGGAAAGCTTGTTCTCCGGTGATTTAAAAATACGCCTGTCAACCGACAGATTATCAACACGGTCTGCCGCATACATAAGCTTAAGCTTTATATCTTCCGGTGCATTCTCGATTCTTTGTATATCCTCATAATAATCAGTTACACTGTCATATTCTACCTTGGCATTCTCTATATATCTTGAAGCTTCCTCCATAATATCACACTGGCTTTTAACAAAGTTCCCAACCTCTGAGCCTGTAAATCCTGCCGTGTCAACCTCTTCAAGATTATCCTGCGTATTATTGACCGCTCCGCCAAGATTAACCTTATCAACTGTTCTTATAAGCGTCTGTGCCTGTATACTGTTAAGCAGGTGGTCATATTTTTCTTCTTCCTTTAATGCATCTGCCTGCTGTTTCTTAGTCTTTTCTGTCAGCCCTCTGGATTCATCAGCAGATGCATCACTGCCAGCCGTCTTATATAATTCTTCTTCCAGATCATCATTATGATTACTGCCAGTATACGAACCCACCTGATAGCTGTGTATCATATCATTAATAGAACGTTTATTTCTAAATCCATTCTCATCTTCATACACAAGCTCCTCAAGGTCTTTTAAATCCTCATCACTGTCATAATTATTTTTTAAGAATTTGAATAATCCCACTTGTCTTATCACCTCGCAGTATATTTATAATAATCCTGTTTCCAATTGGTAAGAATATCATCTAATACTTTATGATACCCTGCCACATCTCCTGCATTTTTATACTTCTCTGTGTCATTAAGCTTTCTAATCTCGTCCTGATAAGCAGCATTATCCATAAGCTGTTCTATCTTTCTTCTTATGATATACTCCTCCTCTGGCACATCTTCATTAATAACACCTCCGTCTTTATCCATAAACCACTTTGCCGCAAGGTAACACTTGTATGAATTCTTATGCTGTCCTATCTCATATGCTTTCATAAAGCTGTATGAAGCCTCATTATATAAGAACATTCTTGCAAGTGCAACACCCATATTATGGTACACACCTGCTAAGAACGCTGCCGGGGCAGCATTGCTGTATTCATCTATAATCTGCTTATAACAGTCAACCGCCTTATAGAAGCACTCATTAGAAAGAAAACTGTCCCCTCTTAATCCAAGTCTTTCATAAGCATTCTGATTATCAAGCGTATTCAGTATTTCGCTTATCTTTTCAATCTGTTCCAAAGAATAATAATCAACTGATTTAAGTATTGTGACAAGCATACTTGCCAACAGCTCATTATTACTTTTCATTATGGTTAATCTCTGGGCAAGTGCTGTATTTCCCACTTCATCCCTAAGAAATGTTATAAGCTCATCATTGATAAAATCATTAGTAAGTATATATATATTATTGTAAATATAATAACACAGTTCTTCTTCTGTATACAATCTGATACCTGACTGCATTATATATAAAGGATTGTCTGCAACCTTCCCCCTGCACAAAATCATTGCACTCATACATCTGCCTCACTTAAATCCAGTTCTTCAACTATAACACTATCCGATGCCTGATATATCTCACCAAAACCAAGGTCTTTTACTGTAACAATACATTTATCCTGTGAAGATGCCTTTACATTCATTGATATTCTTGTTGTCTTTCCTTCCCTGTAAGGAATAGAGCTTATATCAACCTGCTTTTCTATATATTTTCCGTCCGGCCATATAATCTGGAAATTTATAACCGACACATCTTCAATAATAAAATCAATTGTTCTTTCTGCCATATACCAGTTAGTTCCCATTTTGACAATTCTAAACTTCATAGGACGTCCGTGTTCTGATATATCCGTTTCAATATCAGCTTTTATCCTGCCATCTGTAAGAAGGCACACATTACCAAATACCTGTGGAGATATATACTCCAACGCTGCAAAGCACGCACCTCTTACATATAAATTCTGCCCAACAAATGCTTTTCTTCCTGCAACTAATACTTTGGTGAATTCATCTGGAAGCCTGTCCACATCAAATCCCATACCTGTAAGATATACACTTGAAGCCCTGTGCTTCTTAAAATATTCTGTCATATACAAGGTAACGGAATGTGAAGCCTTTTCTATTGTACTTCCTTCAGGCTGGCTTAATGTATGCTCCTGTAATATGTACTGCATATCACCAATCTTATTGCAGTACAATCTGTATACATCAATTCCCGAAGCATTGTAATCCATAAGCACTGTACCATTCTGATAAAGTTCCTTCTTCTGGCTGTACGCATAATATGCAAAGCTTTCTATTCTGCTTATTATCTGGTACTGCTCATTTGCAACACCTGCATTGTACAGCTCCTCCTTTACAATCTCCAGTGTATCTTTGGTAAAATCAGGAACAACAACACATATAGAAGCTACACTGCTGGCATTTTTCTTATTAATAACAGCTTTTATATTCTCTGATAAAGTTTTGTCTTTTTCGGTATCTGCTGCCACTGGCACTTTTAACTCACTGTCATACACACACATCTGTATATTATCCTCAAGCAGCTCCACTCCTATTATCAAATCTGTATCGTTCATAACTATCTCCATTCTTAGCAGGAACTAATGGAAGCTCTCCGGCGATCAACTGTCTTGCTCTTTTGGATGTAGCCATTACGATAGAATAACGGCTGTTGACGATCTTGGATTCTCCCTCTTCAACGTCTTTGTTCACGACCTTCATCAGGTCTGTATAAGATGGATGCAGCATATTTATTTTTCTCCTTTCAAACTGTTCAGATCTTCTTTGATCTTTTCCATAAATCCTGTATTTCTGGTACTACGGTGATGCTCGCCACGGATAATCTGATGAACCTCCTCCACACAGGTGTCCAGATCATCATTCACGATCAGATAATCGTATTGATCCATTCCTTCTGCTTCTTCACAGGCACGATCCATTCTTGACTCGATCACATCCAGCGTCTCTGTTCCCCTTCCGACCAGACGGCTTCTCAGCTCTTGTGCTGTCGGCGGAGTGATGAATAAAAGCAACGTATCCGGGAAAGCCTTTTTTACTTTCAATGCCCCCTGAATCTCAATCTCCAGGATCACATCCTTTCCGGATTCCAACTGCCTTTCTACATAATCACGCGGAGTGCCGTAGTAATTTTCCACATATTTAGCATACTCTATCAGTTCGCTGTTGGCAATCATTTTTCAAATTCCTCTTTTGAATGAAAAAATACTCTTTCCCATCTGTCTCGCCTTCTCTTGGCTGCCTGGTGGTTGCCGAAATAGAAAGTGCATAATTCTCAGGATATTTTTTCATAAGAGCTTTCATCAGAGTTCCTTTCCCTGAACCCGAAAATCCTGATACAACGATCAATATACCTTTTTTGTCCATAATCCCGTTCCTCTTTTTCTCAAACTACTCTATATTCTGGATCTGCTCCCTGATCTTCTCAATCTCAGTCTTCAGTTCGATTGCCAGATTCGATACTTCCAGATCATTGGCTTTGGAAAGAATCGTATTCGCCTCACGGTTCATCTCCTGTGCAATAAAATCAAGTTTCCTTCCGATTCCTTCCTTTTCTTCCAAAGTCGACCTCATATGCTGAATGTGGCTTTTCAGTCTCACTACCTCTTCATCGGTACAGATCTTATCTGCAAATAAAATTACCTCTGCTGCGATCCTGCTTTCATCGATCTGCACATCTTCCAGAAGCTCTTTCACCTTTGCCTCCAGCTTTGCACGATACTCTGCAACGATCTGCGGAGAACGCTCTTCCACTTTTCCTACCTGACATTCAAGATAAGACAGTTTTTCAAGAAGATCCTTTTTCAGATTCTCGCCTTCTGCTGTCCTGGTTTCAACAAACTGACGGAATGCTCCCTCTAATGCTTCTTTCAGTCCATTCCACAATTTATCCTCATCCTCTGCCTGCTCTTCCATTGTAAAAACTTCAGGGAAACGTGCAAGTGAAGATACACGGATATCATTCTCCAGACCAAATTCTGTCTCCATCTGCTGAAGATACTTCAGATACTCTCCGGCAATTCCTGCATGATATCTGACAGAAACCTGGGACTGCGATGCATCTTCATAAGTAATAAAAATATCTACTTTCCCTCTGCTCGCATAAGATTTCAGCAGAGTACGGATCGATGTCTCAAAAAAATTCAGTTTCTTTGGCATACGGATATTTACATCCAGATAACGGTGGTTCACACTTTTCAGTTCCACGGTAAACTTTCTGTTCTCCTTCTGAACCTCGCATCTGCCAAAACCGGTCATGCTTTTGATCATAATTATTCATCCTCTGTAATTCTCATTTTTCCCATAAAAGAAACGGTTTAAACGTCTCGTTCAAATCCGTCTGCCTTCATGTCTATAATCTTATTTATTATACTCCTACTTTTCCTTATTGGTCAACAGGTCTTTTTTGAAGTTTTTCAGATTCTGTGCTATACTGATTTCAGACTTATAAGAAATGAGGAATCTGAAATGGCATTTGACGGAATCGTTGTCGCGAATCTCGCGTATGAATTAAAAGAAAAACTTATAAATGGAAGAATTTCCAAGATTGCACAGCCTGAGACAGATGAACTTCTTCTCACTGTGAAGTCAGCATCCGGGCAGTATCGTCTGCTGATTTCTGCCGATGCTTCTCTTCCGCTGCTTTATCTTACTGATACCAACAAGCCAAGTCCTATGACCGCACCTAATTTCTGCATGTTACTGCGAAAGCATATCAGTGGTGGCAGAATCGTCGACATTTATCAGCCGGGACTGGAACGGATCATTCACTTTAAGATTGAGCATCTGGACGAACTGGGTGATCTCTGCCGGAAGGAATTGATCATAGAGATCATGGGAAAGCACAGCAATATTATCTTTTGTTCAGAGGACGGAAAGATCATTGACAGTATCAAGCACGTTTCCGCACAGATGAGTTCTGTACGTGAGGTTCTTCCCGGACGGGATTATTTTGTACCAGACACGATGTCCAAGGCAGATCCTCTGACCGTGTCCTTTGAAGAATTTTCCTCACATCTGACCAGGAAACCGATGCCTGTGTCAAAAGCAATCTATACAAGCTTTACCGGGATCAGTCCGGTCACTGCAGAAGAGATCTGCTCTCTGGCAGAAATGGATTCATCTATCGCCGCCAAAGAATATTCTGAGGATCTTCTGCTGCATCTTTACACGCAGTTTTCTATTTATCTGTCTGCTGTAAAGGAGCATACTTTCACACCGGTTATTTATTTTAACGGATCAGAGCCAAAGGAATTTGCAGCACTCCCTCTGTCCCATTTTTCCAATTATATGCCGAAGGAGTTTTCTTCGATTTCACAGGTCCTTGAGACCTATTATGCAACCAGGAACCAGCTTACCCGTATCCGCCAGAAATCCGCAGATCTGCGTCATGTCGTACAGACTGCACTGGAACGGAACCGTAAAAAATACGATCTCCAACTCCGCCAGTTAAAAGATACCGAAAGCCGGGATAAGTATAAGGTTTACGGGGAATTGATCAATACTTATGGATACAATGTTGCTCCCGGTGAAAAAAAACCTGGAAGCTCTCAACTATTATACAAATGAAATAGTATCCATCCCGTTAGACCCCGTCAGGACACCGCAGGAAAATGCACAGCGGTATTTTGCAAAATACAATAAGCAGAAACGTACTTTTGAAGCACTGACGGTTCTTTGCAAAGAGACTGCCGAAGAGATCTCCTATCTCGAATCTGTACAGACTGCACTGGACATTGCCCTGACTGAGAATGATCTCGCTGAGATCAAAGAAGAACTGACCAATTCAGGATACATCCGCCGCAGATATACAAAAAAGAAAGTCAAAATAAAAAATAAACCGCTCCACTATATCTCCAGTGACGGTTTCCATATCTATGTCGGTAAAAATAATCTGCAGAATGACCAGCTCACTTTCCATTTTGCAGTTGGGAATGACTGGTGGTTCCATGCAAAGCAGGCTCCGGGTTCTCACGTCATCGTCCGAACCAATGGAGCTGAACTGCCTGATACTACTTTTGAAGAAGCAGCACGGCTTGCTGCTTATTATTCCAGTATGCGTGGTTCTGACAAAGTAGAGATCGACTATGTTGAGAAGAAACAGGTCAAAAAGCCTGGTGGAGGCAAGCCCGGATTTGTCGTATATTATACGAATTATTCTATGGTCATCGACAGCAACATCAGTCAGATCCGGCTATGTGCTGATTAAATTTTTCAACCGGTTCTATACCGAGATTCTCCGATCTACCATCTGAAGAAGAACATATCCTGGCATTTTTCTGCCATATAAAAACCACAGAACAAAATTCCCGGTCTTTCTCCGGGTTCTGTTCTGTGGTTTTATTCTCCCGCTGCTTCTTTTACTTCCTCAGGAACTTCAATGGCATCCACCTGATCAAAATCTGTAAACTTCAGATCGATCGAATAAAGATTCACTTTGCTTGTCTCTCCATAGGATTCATAGAGTTCATTCAGGACATCACTCATATCCACCAGGATCCTTGCCGGCAGCATCTCATCTTTATAAATTTCAAAAATCACCGGGATTTTCAACTCCCTGATTGCATCTTCATCCGGAAGTTCTACCAGGTGAAAAGCATTGACCATATCTTTTCCAAGAATGCCCATCAGCTCTGTTCCGGTCACATCCCCGTACATCTGATAACATTCTTTTCCATCTTCTTTCACAGTCTTCTTTGCAAGATGAAAAGATTCCATTGCTTTGCCTTCCTGCCTGAAAATATCACCGTCCACTCCAAGATGACTCTCGGAGCTGTCCCCTGTCGTTTCCTTCACCCAGCTATCATTGGTTCTGCTGTACGTTACCGCTTTTCCATCTTCCTGAACCTGATAGATCTCCAGGTCGGCTGAAACCTGTGCATTCTTGATCTTTACTTTGGCGGTTCCCTTTGCATATCCGGCAGGTGGCTGTGTCGTATTCTCAAGATCCAGTGCCATATTGACATTTCTTATGTCCAGCACATCTTCCATCTGGATCGCTACTTCAACATGATTTGCTGATGACGTGACGTTCTGCATATTTTCTTCCATGTCCGCCAGCAGCCTCTTCGGTGTCATCCTTCCGCTGCATCCTGCCAGCATCCCGGTCAGTACAAAGAGCAGCAGAATGGCTGCCACTTTGCACCTATATTCCTGTCTGCCTTCGCCTCTGTATTCCAGTCTGCCCTCATACCCGGTCTTATATCTGCACTCCCTTTTATATCTTTTGCTGGATACTGGTATTTTTTTGTCTGTCATACTCACTCCTGTCCGGACAGATAATCAATAAACTGCTGAGCTGTTCTTCCTGAAAGTCCTCCATGAGATAACTCCCATTTATTTGCTTCCAGAAGAAGTTCCTCTTCCGGCAGACTGATTCCATTTTTAATGGCGAGCGTCCTTACAATCTCCTGAAATGCTTTTTTATCCGGTGAACCGAAATAAATCGTTACTCCGAATCTTGCTACCAGTGACAGCTTTTCCTGTACCGTATCATTTGTATGCATGTCTTCATCCCGATCCTGCTTGTCTTTAAATGTCTCGCGAATCAGATGACGACGGTTGGAAGTCGCATAGATCAGTACATTTTCCGGCTTTTTTTTCAAGGCCTCCCTCGATCACAGCTTTCAGATATTTATATTCAATCTCAAACTCCTCAAAAGAAAGGTCATCCATATAAATAATAAACTTGTAGTTTCTGTTCTTGATCTGAGCAATAACATCATTCAGATCCTGAAACTGATGCTTATACACTTCGATCATACGCAGTCCCTGATCATAATACTGGTTCAGGATTGCCTTAATTGAAGAGGACTTTCCTGTTCCCGCATCTCCGAACAAAAGACAGTTATTTGCTTTTTTCCCTTCCACAAATGCTTTTGTATTATCGATCAGCTTCTTTTTTGCATTTTCATATCCAACAAGATCATCCAGATGCACATGTGCAATATTCGTGATCGGCACGATCTGAACTTCTTCATGCTCCGGATGCTCCACCCGGAATGCCTTGTGCAGACCCAGTTTACCTACACCAAATTCTTTGTAGAACTGTGTCAGGATCACTTTAAACTCTTTTTCATCCTGTGCTGTACCAAGGTCGCAGCTCAAAGTGCAGATCCGATCCCGTATCCTGCGGTTAAAAACCTTCCCACCGACATTACATTTCTGATAATCCAGAATGACCTGCAGACATTCTGCATCCAGACTTTTTTCCATCGCACTGAAATCATAGTCAAATAATTCCTTAAATATTTTAAAATCATGCAATGCAATCTCATTGATACTTCCTTTTACTTCTCCCACAATCTCACAGGATGTGCTGTATGCATTCTCATCACTGGCAAGAAGAAAGGTAAGATAAGTATGCCAGAGATTCCCCTCAAATCCATGACTTACTGACAGTTCCAGCAGTTCATTGATACAATCAAATAACAATGCTCTTAAGTCTTCCCTGTTGTAATACTCACTTTCATAATGGTCGATCAGAAAGGTAATATCTTTCAGAATCTCACCATATTCCATGTTCTTATACAGCATCAGTTCATTTGTCCGCATTTTTATAACCTCTTTTCCAGCTTCCGTCTTTCTTTTGTGTCTCTGTGCTTAAAATAGTATTCTGATCAGCAGGCTCTTTTTCTCAGATCTGTCCGTCTATGGAATAATTTCCCAAAATCCGGAGATTTCTTGCCTCTTCCCGCAGACCTCTGATTGCATTCTTCACTGCCGCATCTTCCAGATTTCCATCAAAATCTACAAAGAAACGGTACTCCCACTGCTTGCCCTCGACCGGTCTTGACTCGATTTTTGTCATATTCAGATCATTATAAATAAAATGTGAAAGAATGTTATACAGTGAACCGCTTTCATGAGGGAGTTCAAACTCGATACTGATCTTGCTTGCATCTTTCAGAAAGATCTTCTGGTTTGTAACCACGATAAACCTGGTTGAATTATCTGCCTCATCATTAATCTCATCCACCAGTACTTCCAGTCCATGAATTTTCGCTGCATAAGCACTGCACACTGCAGCCTGTGCCTTATCCTGGTCTTCCAGTACTTTTTTTTGCTGCGATCGCTGTATTTACAACACTGATCCTCTGCCAGTCTGAATGGTCATCCAGGAATCGGGTTGTCTGCATCAGTGCTTCTGCCTTAGAATACACCCTCTTAATCTCGCTTAACCTTGTTCCCGGAAGCCCTGAAAGAGTATGAACAACCGGAAGGATCGTCTCTGCTACAATATAATTTTCAAATTCATCCAGCAGATCATACATCTCGTTCACCGGACCTGCCGAAGAATTTTCAATCGGAAGAACTGCAAAATCCGCAGAGCCTTCTTCAATTGCCTCCATCGCATCCCGGAATGTCCTTACATGAAAGCAATTCACATCCTCCCCGAAGAACTGGTTCATTGCAGCCTGCCCGTAGCCCCCTCTGTCCCTGAAATACAACTCTTGCATTTTCCTTTATCCAGGGAATGAATCTGAATAAACGGTAACCGCCCTAATGCTCCTGCCTCTACCAGTCTCTGGTACTGAAGTTTCCGGCTCATCGACATCAGTTGAGAATACAGTTCTTTAATTCCCTTCTTATTAAATTCTCCCTGCACTTTTGAAGCCACATCTGCCAGTTTGTCTTTTTCTCTCTGACGGTCATAGACTTTTCTTCCGGCTTTTACTTTATATTCACCTACCTGCTGGCAGACATCCATTCTCATCTGATATAGCTCTGCCATACGGTTATCAATCTCATCAAGCTGGTTTCTCAATTCTTCCAGTGTTGCCATATCTTTCTTCTCCTTTGCACATACTGATTTTTAGTATAATACATTTTTTCTTTAAAATCTACGATAGATTTCTAATTCGGAGAATGAACGTTCCCTGAAATGAGGAAGAATCTCCCCTTATATTCTTTCTCATATACTTTAATTTGCTCTTGAAACCACCGCCAATTTAGTATATCATTATACAGAAAATAGATCAGATCTTTACAGGTTTCCGCCGTGGATCTCCTGTAACCGGTCACAATGCAATATCAATTAAAAAGGAGGGTTATATTATGAATGTGAATGAATGCATTACAACTCGCAGAAGTATCCGAAAATACAAGCCTGATCCCGTCGATCACTCTTTGATTGAATCGATCGTATCTATGGCATCCTATTCTCCTTCTTGGAAAAATACTCAGATCACCCGTTATATCGCAATTGATGATTCTTCTATTCTTAAAAAAATCGCAGATGATTGTACCCCGGTATATAATTCCAATATCATACAGCAGTCTCCCATGCTGATTGCCGTTACTTTTATTAAAGGAAGGTGCGGTTTTGAACGTGACGGTTCTTATTCTACAAAAAAAGAAGACCGTTGGCAGATGTTCGATACAGGAGCTGCCTGTCAGACTTTCTGCCTTGCTGCAAAAGAAAAAGGGCTTGGCACTGTCATTATGGGCATTTTTGATGAAGACAAGATTACAGAGCTTTTAGAGATTCCAGAAGAACGCGAACTTGCAGCACTCATTGCTGTTGGTTGGCCTGACATCGACCCGGAAGCTCCAAAAAGAAAAAGCGTGGATGATTTATTACAGTTCCGATAAGATATACATTTTTACAATTCTATGATACAAGGAGGTTTCCTGATGAAACATTTGATAAGCCCACTTGATCTTTCAGTGGAAGAATTAGACCAGCTTCTTGACCTGGCACAGGACATTGAAGCAAATCCAAAAAAATATGCCCATGCATGCGATGGGAAAAAAACTTGCTACGCTCTTCTATGAACCGAGTACCCGTACCCGTCTGAGCCATGAAGCCGCAATGCTGAATCTTGGTGGAAGTGTTATGGGATTTTCCTCTGCCGACTCCAGCTCTGCATCAAAAGGTGAGAGCGTTTCTGATACCATCCGTGTCATTTCCTGCTATGCAGACATCTGTGCCATGCGTCACCCAAAAGAAGGAGCACCGATCGTTGCAAGCCAGTATTCTACTATTCCGATCATCAATGCCGGTGATGGCGGACACCAGCATCCAACCCAGACGCTGACAGACCTTTTGACGATCCGCAATTTAAAGGGACGTCTTAACAATATGACGATCGGTCTCTGTGGAGACCTGAAATTTGGACGCACTGTCCATTCTCTGATCAACGCACTGGTTCGATATGAAGGAATCCGCTTTGTCCTCATTTCTCCGGAAGAATTAAGACTTCCCGAGTATATCCGTCAGGATGTCCTGGACAGACAACAGATCCCATACGAGGAAGTAGTCCGTCTTGAAGATGCTCTTCCAAAACTGGATATCCTCTATATGACACGCGTACAGAAAGAACGTTTTTTCAATGAAGAAGATTATGTTCGTATGAAAGATTTTTATGTATTAGATCAGAAAAAAATGGCTCTTGCACCGGAAGATATGTATGTTCTCCATCCACTTCCAAGAGTAAATGAAATTGCTGTTGAAGTCGATGACGATCCGCGTGCCGCTTATTTCCGTCAGGTACAGTATGGTGTCTATGTGCGTATGGCACTGATCCTTACCCTGCTGGACATTCACGTAGACTGACCGATTTTACGACTGACAACCATACATAATGAAAGGAGTACCTGAAATGGTAGAAAATACATTAACTGTAGGAAAGATTTCCGAGGGATTTGTACTGGATCATATTGAAGCCGGAAAGAGCATGGAGATTTATAAATATCTTCACCTTGACAAGCTGGACTGTTGCGTTGCTATTATCAAAAATGCAAAAAGTAATAAGATGGGGAAAAAGGATATCATGAAGATTGAATGCCCGATCGACTTCATGGATCTGGATATTCTCGGTTTCATCGATCATAATATCACTGTAAATATCATAGAAGATGGAAAGATCATTTCAAAAAACCGTTGAAACTTCCGCGTGAGATCAAAAATATCATCCGCTGTAAAAATCCCCGCTGCATCACTTCTATCGAGCAGGGGCTGGATCATATTTTCGTCCTGACTGATGAAGAGAACCAGGTGTACCGGTGTAAATATTGCGAGGAGAAGTATCAGAGGAATTAAATTGCTCATTAAATTTGTAGTTGTTGGGGTGATACGCTTGTAAAGAAAAAGACTTCTTTGTGGCGAATCGGACGCAGAAAGCAGGGATATTCCTTCGCGGTGCAAGCCCGCTTTACCTCAGCCCGTTGACCGTTTGTAACTCGAAAGTGGAAATCTTCGTGCAAAGGCACTCGATTTACTTTCTCTAACAAACGCTGCAAAGTGTCTTCGGAACGCTCCCTGCTAATGCACCTGCTCAGGAACACCCTGCTTTCCGCTGACCATCTCGATAAGAAGTTTTTAGCTCCACAGC
>ENA-OQDC01000691-OQDC01000691.1-human-gut-metagenome-genome-assembly--contig:-NODE-691-length-22154-cov-4.010351_pt1 | contig 22154 bp, 14 predicted proteins | sample MGYA00242770_ERZ504601 | MGnify/ENA primary metagenome ERZ504601 (study PRJEB26092, sample SAMD00036305) | human gut metagenome | host: Homo sapiens | study: EMG produced TPA metagenomics assembly of...
GGCATTTCTAGCCAAGATTCGCAGCTGTTCATGATTAATTCTGCGGGGATTTGTTACAAGCATATATCAAAAAGCTCCTTTGTATTTTTTCTCCCATGCGCTTACTTGCATATCCGGATTCTGCTTTGGGCAAGAGGCGGGAGTGTGTTGTTTTTGCCTCTCACTATACTAATGGCTTTTTTTGTCGTTTTATTCACCCCCTAACGCAAAAAAATAAGCAGTTTGAAAAAAGTATTTTTTCCTAAAAAAACTTTGCACAGGGGGTTGAAAATTTTAGCATTTTTAGCCATTAGTATAATGAGTTTTCTTTTTTCTCTCTTTCTTTTTATAATTTTTTCTTCTGTCTTTATTTCTTTTGGCTGTGATAAAAACTACTAGCGTAAGCTAGTAGTAACCTTGTTCTTTAGAGTACTACCTAGAGGATAGACGTAAAGTACGGTAGAAGTAGAGCGTAAACAAAAAGCGTCCTGCCCATAGTAGGGCAGAACGCTTAGAGGATTAAGCAATTATTGCTTTTAATTTTTTTAGACCGTTAGCACGATGCTTGTAAGCAGTTTTCACACTGCACTTATGCTTATCGCAAAATATTTTGTAATCAACATCCTGCAGAACAAGCTCATTGACAGCAGTAAATTGCTCTTTAGTGAGCTTACGCATCGTATCAGACAATAGCTGATTATGCATCAGCTCGTCAATATCATTCTTCTTGTCAGCAATCTGCGTTTCTTCGCCTTCTTCCTCTGCGTCCAGATAATAACAATCCTTGACAGATTTCCCGCGCGTAAACTTGTGCAGCAGGCCGTAATGGATATAGTACTGCAAAAGTCCCGGCAGATGCCCGAAGTCCCGTCCCTCATACTTCTTGATTTGCTCTAAAAAGATTAACTAGGCAGTATTGATTGCGTCCTCGCCCAAGGCTTCACGCACTTCGTAGCGATAGGCCTCTTTGTAGATTAAGGGCTTAAAGGCGTTGCATAATGTGTTGATGGCCTCGCGGTCACCATTTTGGGCGCTGTGAACCAGCTCCTTGAATTCTGTGAGAGTGAAGGTTGTTTTTTCCTCCGTGCAGTCCTGCGGTTCGGTACCTTCCGGCACGCAGCAGATTATTTCTTCGGAGTTTTCCTGCTCAGGGCACTTTTTTGTTGTTATGTTGTCCAGTTCCTTTCTGTGGCGGTAGTTTTACCGCATATGGCAGAATTCTGTGCTGTACTACATCAAGCTCTTGATGTGCCTATTATAACACAGAAGATTAGCAAGTTTCTTATTTGAGCATAATAATGCGCAAAAACGTTTTGACTAGTCTTTTTGTAATAATCTGTTAGCAAAATAGTAATATTTTGAGGTGACAGTATGAGAAAAAGACTTAGAAATTTGTATTCTGAAGAGCTGGTGGATTCGGATTATTTGCCAGAACTGGTTGAACTGGGAGTGCTTATAGGATCGCATAGAACGGCATCAGGGATAAATCAGGAAGAGTTTGCCAGGATGATCGGGGTGTCGCGACGGACGATGACTAAGATTGAAAATGGCAGGCAGTCTTTGAGTTTTGTTGCTTTTTTGAGAATTGCTGCTGTGCTGGAGATGCGACCGGAGTATTTGCTGCAGGAGCTGACGCGGGTGACGCAGAGGAAGTGGAGTACGAAGGGGGAGGATTGAGAGAGAGGTGGCTTGTTAGAACATAAGTTAAACTGATAATTTAGGTTGAGTGCTTTTGACAGAGCACTATTATTTTTTAATTCGCAGCCAAATGGACATTTGGTTGCGGGGGGGAGAAGAGATGATATAATAAAGTTATAGCTATTCTTGAAATTTTATTTGGATAGGAGAGTGTGTTTATGTATTGTAAAGTTTGTGGAGAGAATCTTAAACCAGATGCTAAATTTTGTGAAAATTGCGGAACGAAAGTAAAAAAAGAGACAGATGCTATTCCTAAGACTGATATAAAAAAGAGTACAGAACCTGTAAAACCAAAAGTAAAGTTAGAAGAAACAAAAACTTCAAAAAAGCAAACTATTATTGGTGTAATTGTTTCTCTAGCATTTATTGGTCTAATTTTTACTGCTACAAGTAGCGATACACAGAAAGAGGCTAACAAACAGATAACGGTTAATAAGAAAATTACAACTGCTATACCGAAAGAACATAGGGAGTTTTTGGCTAAAATTGGTTTAAAAGTTCCTACTGATGATCAAATTAGCTTTACTGATGAAAATGGAAAATTGCATTACTATAGAATTCCGTACCAAGATGGTGAACAGGGAGATACTATGGTATTCGTTAATAATAAAGGAGCTATTGATAAAGTAAACGTATCCCATAAAGCTGAAAATTGCAATGGGTCATTTGATTTAGTTGAAAATGGAAAGGTTCTTGGTACATATAGTGATAAATTGGCTGAACATAAATTAGCAGATGCCAAGGCTGAACAAGAAGCTAAGGCTAGGGAAGCTCAACAAGCCGCTGAAGCAGCGGAAAGAGAAGCAACAGCGAGAGAATTTGCTAATTATTTAGGATGTACGCCAGAAGAGTATAAGGAACATTTTGGTCCGATGCTTAGTGCTGGATTTGAAAGAGGTAGATTGGATACATGGTATAATGATAGTTCTTCAACTTCAATCAATACATATGGAAAGCGTACACAATATGTTCTGCATTTAGTAGGTCGTGGTAAAAATGGCAATAGAGTTTACGTGAATGTATATGAGTATTCAGATAAACCGGGAAATTATCAATTTCAAGTTATGAACACTTCTCATGAATAAATTTAGCAAGGGGGGATTTTAGATGCCTTTTTGGGATACTGATTACAAAAAAGAAATGATGAAAAGTAAGGCTGCAAAGGAAGCTGCCGAAGAAAGAGCAGCTGAGGCTAAACAAAGAGCAGCCGAATATCGGCAAAAGGTTAATGCCGTAATTGTTACGACTGGTGATTTAAAAGAGGATTATGAAATTATTGGTCCCGTATATTTTCAGGTTTCTAACAAAGGGTTATTTAGTAGTACCTTGAGTGATCTTGTAAATAAGTATAGTGCTGAAATTGAAGAAATGAAGAACCATGCTTTAATGTCTGAGAGAAGGAGCGATTGGGGGTTCTTATGGGGAGAATATTCTGTCGGTCAGAATGATTTTGAAAAAGCATTTTTTGTTGCTACTCAAGAATTGAAGAAAAGAGCACTAATGCTTGGTGGAGATGCTGTAGTTTCCATGCGTCAGGATATAGATCTAGATACTAGTGGATTTCAATATTTTTATTTGCAGATGTATGGAACTGTTGTGAAAAGAATAAATGGGTAAAATTGTTTATTTCCCCAGCTTTATGCTTGCGTAAGGCTGGGGAGATTTTTGTAAAAACAAAAAACATACAACGCAAACTTCACAGCTTGTTCGTTGTATGTTTGATGACAGTATGATAAAATACTATGCAAGACGACCGTGTTGCAGGGTGGCATTGCCAAAATTCTTAGGAATGGAGGTGATGTCTATGGTATATTTCAGTTTTCAGGACTTAATGTCCTTTGGAATTTTTATCGTAGCGTTGCTGACGTTCATTTTTCAGAACCGAAAGTAATAAGACAGTTACGGACATAGAAAAACCACTCCTGAGTTTTTGAAAATGCACCTGTAATGGTGTTTTTTATTTTAAGCAGCGCACTCCAAATCATTGCGCGTCGTCGTCCCAGAAAAGCTCAAGCTGCATCTGGACGTCGTTTAAAATAAAACGGCCATCACCATTCTTGTTGATGCTGGATGCAAGCCGATGCCATTCGCTAAGGCTATAGCCAAATTGAAGAGTATTGCTTAAGCCTAATAACCTGATAAGCGTTTTTATCAGGTTACTTTTTTTGTGTGCGGTCAGCGCAAAATTTGTAAAGCTGCGCTAGTGTGATGGTATTTTTTATTTACATGTTTATTCTGTCTACGGGGGTTATGAAAGCTTTTTCTAACGGAGTGAAGAATGAGATGGATAATAGTATAAAAAATTAATTCGATACAATTGACAAAACATATGTAAATTATAATATACTAATACGTACAAATAAGAACATACAAATAAGAAAAAGTGCATTAAGATAATTAAATAAAGTATCTTTTAATTACTTTAGTAATAAATAGCGATGCTTACCTAAACAGGAGACCGTGAAGTCGGTGTATATTAAAGTAAACGTAAGATTAGACTGTTGGCTTAATTTTATGATGACAGAAATGTTAAGCTTTTTTTATTTATATAAGCGATATACAGGGGTGTGTATTGTTTTGTGGGGGACAAAAGAAAGGTTTGCTTTAGTCGAAACTTAGCAAAGGATATTCAGAAAAGGAGTTGTTAGTTGTGAGAAAATTAAAGCTTGGCAACATTCAAGAATTAGCGTTAGGCATTGCCTTTGCGCTTGGCTGCAGTATGGCAGCAAGCGCTAGTGCGCAGGTGATTGAAGCACCTATTACCGGTGATGCAGCTGTGGACACAGCGTATAAGGATTTTATTGAATTAAATGGTTCTACTCCATCTTATGCGTTTGACAAGGATGCAACTATTAAAGTTGACAGCAGTGTCAATACGCCTTTGCAGTTTACAGCTAATGGTAATACTTATGATGTGGCTGCCGGTATTGCTGCAATGAGTACAAAGGCTACGTATTTGTATCTGAGTCCTAATGACTCGACTTTGAGTATTGACGTTACTGCTCATGGTGACGCTATTGGTGCAGGTATGCTGCAGACTGGTGCACAACAGGCTATTTTTACTACTAATGGTAAAGTTGCTAATTATAATATTACGGTAACCGGTGCTGATGATAATACTAAAAAAAGCTATGGCATCTGGCGTTCAATGATTAATACCAACAATAAAGGCATGTTTATTAATTCCAATAAAGGGGATTATAGCAGCAAAAAAGTCAACATTGATATAAAAAATGCTAATGGTGGTTATGGTATTGCTGCATCTGCTCCGGAGGGTGTCGATAATCTTGCCTCTAATGCCAGCGCGATTTGGATTTATGGTAATGTTAATGTTAATGTAAGTGAAAATAAAAAGGCAGCAGATTTGTTAGATAACAGTGCAGGTCTTTATGTTAATCTTAAAGATAGCAAGATTAATATTGACGGCTATGCTGATCTTAATGTTGCAGGCAACGGCATCGTTGTTAATGCAGCAGATGGACAAGCAAGCGTAACTGTTACCAAGGGCGGCAGAATAAATGTTCTTGCCAGCGAAGATGGCAGCGATCGTTATGCAATCTATAATCAAGGCGGTAGGGTGTATTATGGCGCTGCTACTTTAGCCGGACTTAATAATTATAGAGGTCCAGTAATCCAAGGCAATCGTACGCAGATTGATGGTGACGTTTATGTTGGTGATAGCAGCGCCGGCGTTTTATGGATTGGTGCTACCGGAGCTGATTCGTATTTGAAAGGCGTAATCAAAGAAGCCGGTGAGTTCAGCAATGTCGGGATGGCCTTGAATGATGGAGCTGTATGGTATAATCAGGCTGCTAATAAAGGTAATGTTGGCACAGATACAGTTTTCAACAAGATATCCGGCACTAATGGCCTTATTTACCAGAATGCTTTAAGCGGTAAAGTAACTATTGACTCACTTGAAAGTAATGCTTTAAATATTGCTTATGAGCATGACAAAACAACTCCTGAAAAAATTCTTGGCGGCGATGTAACCATCGTTAAGGCAGAAAACAAGAGTGAGTTGAATGTTTTCACTGATTATGACAGCAATATGAATACAGATGCTAGTCGTGAAGCTGTGCTGAATGCGCTGGCAAAGAAGATTTATTATACTGGCTACAAGACAGGCGAAGACAATATCAGCGGTACGGTCAGCATTGCTGAGGGCCTTACCACGCGCTCTGCAAAAAAATATTTTGCTGATATGAGCTTTGATAAGACAACAGGTCAGGGCATACTTTGCTAAAGATACAACTGTTCAGGAATTTACCAAGCCTGATGCACAAAAAGAAACTGAATTTACCAAGGCTATTCTTGGTGACCGCAGCAATAAAAACGTATTATGAGGATGCAGGTGTATATGTAAACGGAAAATATAATTTTACCGCTGATACTACGATGAATGTCGAGAACAACAGCCAGGTTGCAGGTACGTGGCTTTGGGCAACTGCTGCGGGCATTTATAGCGGCTATAATCAGGAGAACGTTAACCTTGATTTAAATGGCAAAAAGCTGAATATCAATTTGGTAACAGATCAAGACACCGCTGGTATAGCAGCTATTGCTGCGAATAGTAAGGTAGAAATCGACAATGCGGGACCGATGAGCGTGTATGCTGAGAGCACAAAAGGCTCTAATGTTGCTACTCTGTTTGTTAATGGCGGCGGTCAGTTGTTCATTCATAATGGCGGCGATGATGCAGAAAAGCAAGATTCTGACCTTGCGCGGCAAAACGACGAACAGTACGAATGGTGTTGTTATCAAATCCAAGAATGGTGTGTCAGGCGAGCGTTCCTGGCTCAAGGTCGATGGCTTGGTTGATATCGAGGCAGATACGACTGACGGCGTTGGTATGGCCGAAGGTCTGCTCGCTGTTGCGTCTACGATTGACGTCGGCGGCGGCAGAATCATCATGAGTGCTTCCGGTAAAAACCCTGGCGTAAGCTATGGTGATAATGCAACGAACTGTGCAATCCGTGCTTATGGCGAATTTGTTTCTCCCAATACTGGTATTGCTAACGTCAATGTTATTAAAGATGAAGACACTGCTACAGGCAAGGCTATTGCTGCCGGTAATAATCGTACGCAGATTAATGGCAACTTCAACACTGTCGGCGGCATGGGCACGAAGGGCACGATTAACGTCGGTCTGAATACTGCTGATTCCTACTGGATCGGCAACTATATTAATGGCGCTGGCTGGGGCGTAACACCTGGCGATTATGGCGTTGTAAACCTGTTCATGGGTAATGGGGCTCAATGGAAGGGTCATTCCAAATTTGCTACTAACTTAAAAATGGATAGTGGCGCTTCCTGGGAAGGCTATTCTATAAATAAGGCTGTAGCGGCAACAATTAAAAATGGTGCTACCTGGTATAACAATAATACGCCGGAGATTGGCAAGGATGGGCTTAATACAACGTTGAAGGCTTTGCGTGGCGGCGCAAGCATTGCTGAAGCAGGCTTTGTTGATATGACGACCGAGGGCGTACGTGATACAAGCGTAGATAATTATAGCGGTCATACAAAGCTTATTTATAAGCGTGATGCTGATACACCGACAACTGTTTTAGGCGGCAACTTTACAGTAGGCAGTGCTGAAAAGGGCTCCTATATTTCCCTGCTTACCAATGATAGCGGCCTTAACCTGAATAATAATACTGTAGTTAGTGAGACGCTGGGAAATCTTGCCAATAAGCTGTACTACACCGGTGCTATGACAGGTGAAGACAATATCACAAGCTTTGTTAGCATAAATGATGCCTTGAAGGGCGACAGCACGAACAAACGCGTAGGCAGCGTAATTTTTGATGAAACTACCGGTCAGGGCAAGCTGGACTGGGTTGCAGAAAAGGCACAGACGAAGCTTGCTTATACAGATGCTATTACGGGAAACATTGATACCAATATCAATTATGTCAAGGATGGTGTGCTGGATATTGAAAGCAAGGAATACAGCTTTACAAAGAAAACCACGAATTTGACGGTTGATAATCACACCATTCCGGGCGGTCCGTGGATTGCAGCTATCGGCGCAGCAATTTCTGGTGCAGCAGGGACGAATACACAGATCAATCTCAACGGCAACAGCATGAATGTTACCGGCATTGCTAACAGTCATTCGACAGGTATTGCTGCTATCGCCGATGGTGTTGTAGAAATCCATAATGCGGGAGCAATGAACGTAACTGCAAACGGTGGTGGCCAGACAGCAGCTTTGTTTGCAAACGGCGGCGGCCAGCTGACAATTCATAACGGCGATGGCGACCTGGAGAAAAAGGTTCTGACAGCACGTGCGAGCGCAAGCTATAAGAATAACGGCGCAGTTATCAAGACCATGAACGGCAAAAATGGCGTAACCTCGAAGATTACTATTGACGGTCTTGTTGACGTATTAGCAGACGGCGTGAACTCCAACGAAGCAGTGAGCGCAGTTGCTTCTACGATTGACATCGGCGGCGGTCGCATTGAGGCTGCCAACGGTGCGTGGGCTGCAATCCGTGCTTACGGTGAATTTGTATCGCCGAACTATGGCGTTGTGAACTTCAACGTACTGAAGGACGAGGATGGCAATGTTATAGGCGCAGGTGACAACAGAGCAGTTGTTATCGGTGATGTCGTAACGAACGGAGGCATGGGCACGAAGGGCCGCATAAGCCTGGGCATGAAGGGCGAAAACTCCTATTGGGAAGGCAACTATGCTGATACCCGTGGCTATGGCGTAACCCAAGGCCAGCTTGGTGCAGTAAATCTGTTTATGGAGGATGGCGCACATTGGAAGGGCTTTGGCAACGGCTCGATGAATGTTAAGCTTGATGGTGCAAAGACTAACTGGTACGGCTTCAGCATCAGCGATGGCATGCAGCTGTCGTTGAAAAACGGTGCAACCTGGTATAACGCAATCACTGCGGAGCAGGTTGACCAGAGCAGCAAGCATACAGATGCAAAGATTGGCTGGCTGACAAGCGACAACGGCTTCATTGATATGACAGGCAGCAGAGTATTTACAGCTAAGAGCAGCAGCCTGAATGGCGGCACAACTGCTGACGGCTCGTCCTCTATTACCGAGAGCGAGCACGGCATAACCGGTAATGTTGTTGTCAATAACTATAGCGGCAATGCAACTGTAATTTATAAGCATACCAAGACTAATGATGGCATTGATGTTATCGGCGGTAACTTCACGATTAAGAATGCAACAGAGGGCTCTAAGATTACCTTGAGCACTGATAACAACGGCATTGATACAAGCAACCCGGATGATGTTCAGGGTACGTTAAATCAATTAGCTAATAAATTGTATTATCTTGGCGCTATTGACGGTGCGGAAAGCAATTTGGACGGCTATGTACAAATTGCCGAAGGTTTGACCTCTAGCTCTGCGGCTCTTAAGCTTGGTGATGTTGAATTCTCTGGCGAGGATGGCAAGGGCAGTCTGGCAGCCGGTTCTGTAGTAACTCCGGATAGCAAGAAAAATCCTGCTGTCATTTACGGCGATAAAGAAACCGCAATGATGAAGGGTGCAAAGACGGCGATGGTTTCTAACGCTCTGGTATGGCGTGCAGAGAACAACGACCTTATGAAGCGTATGGGCGACCTGCGTCTGAGCGAGGGCGAAAGCGGTATCTGGGCAAAATACTATGGCGGCAAGTACAGCATGGACGGCCAAAACACTAACATGAGCGTAAGATACAACGCTTATCAGGTTGGCTATGATAAAGAGGTTGCCGATGGCTGGAAAGCAGGCGTGGCCCTTTCCTATGACGATGGCAGCTCTTCCTACGGCACTGGTCATGCTGATCTCAAGAATACAAGCTTAGGCCTGTATGGCACCTGGACCGGCGAAGACGGACAATATGTGGATTTGATTGCTAAATACAGCCGTCTGGAGAACGAATATGATGTACGCAACCTTTATGGCCATAAGTTGAGCGGCGACTATAAGACCTGGGGTGCATCACTGAGTGCTGAGTATGGCAAGCGCTTTGAGGGCAAAAACGGTATGTATGTCGATCCGAGCGTAGAGCTGACCTTGGGTCGCGTGGCAGGCAAAGACTATAAGGCAGCAAGCGATTATCTTGATGCTTTTGGCAAAGCCAAGGATCTGTATGTACATCAGGATGCCTTCACAAGCCTTATCGGACGCGTAGGTGTACGTCTGGGACAGAAGCTGGATAATGCAAGCTATTTTGTGAAGCTGGCAGCAGCACATGAATTCAACGGCGATTTCGACAGCAGCTATCATGTTGAGGGCGAGCCGGACGGCAGCACAAGCATCAGCTTCAGCGATACCTGGTTCGAAGCACAGCTTGGCGGTAGCGTGAAGCTTAATGACAACAGCATGGTTTACGCAAGCTTCGAGCGCTCCTTCGGCGGCGACGTTGAGCAGAAGTGGCGTGTAGATGCCGGTCTGCGCTGGAGCTTCTGATTGTAGCTGATAACTCCTTGATTAAATAAATCATATACTCATACTCCTTTTAAAAGCAGAAGGGCGGAACGGCGATAGCCGGGCCGCCTTTTTGGCGTTTGGCAGGTAGTATGTGGCTATAAAAAATGCTATAATAAAAAGCAAGAAAGTGATATCTTGATAGCAGTCGTTGTGCAGGAAAGTGAGGTAGGCAGTTATGCAGAGAAAATTACGGCTACCAATAGGTTCGACAAATTATAAAGAGGTATGCACGCATTATTATTATCTTGACAAAACCTTGCTTATTAAGGATGTATTAGATGATGGAGCAAAGATACTGCTGCTTACACGTCCGCGACGCTTCGGCAAAACGCTGAATATGGATATGCTGCGGACTTTTTTCGAGAAAACTGACGAAGATACGAGCATCTACTTTAAAAATAAAAAAATCTGGCAGCAAGGAGAGGCTTATACTAGGGAGCAGGGAAAATATCCTGTAATTTATCTAAGCCTGAAGGATATCAAGTCTAGTGAGTGGGAAACTGCGTTTGGCCTGCTGAAGCTGGTAATAGCAAGTGAGTTTTCGCGGCATAGGGAACTGGATGACAGCACTAAAATAGCCGAAGAGGACAGTTCTTTTTATAAAAAAATAGTGAATGGTACGGCTGCCAAGGAAGATTATATGCTGAGCTTGCGGCGTTTGTCGCAGATGCTGCAAGCATATTATGAGCTGCCTGTGGTAATCATTATTGATGAATATGATACGCCGATACAGGAAGGCTATGTAAATGGGTATTATGCGCAGTCCGTGGAATTCATCAGAAACTTTTTTTCGGCAGCGCTCAAGGATAATCCTTATGTCAAGCTGAGCGTGATGACGGGAATTTTGCGGGTAGCTAAGGAAAGTATTTTCAGCGGTCTGAACAATGTACGGGTGTATTCGGTGCTAGATAAAAGGTTCAGCAGCTATTTTGGCTTTACGAGCGCAGAAGTGCAGACTATGGCAGAGTATTATGAGGCAGAAGCAAAGCTGCTGGAAATTAAGCAATGGTATGATGGCTATAAATTTGGTGAGGTAGAAATTTATAACCCGTGGTCGGTGATTAATTATTTTGCCAATGATTGTGAGGCAGAGCCATATTGGGTACAGACCTCCGCTAATCTCACCATCAGAGAGATTATTAAAAATCTTGATGAGTCTGCCTGCGAGCAGTTACGGGAATTATTAAACGGAGCAACAGTGCAGTCTGTCGTGGAAACCGATATCATCTATCCTAGCTTGCGGGACACAACAACGAATATTTTTGGCTTTCTGCTTTTAACAGGATATCTGAAGGCAGTAAAAACAATGAAGCTTGAGGGCATGAATATCTGTGAGCTGGCTATTCCTAATAAAGAAGTTAAGACAGTGTATCGGCGTGAAATTTTATCGCTGCTTCAGGAAAGCAGAAGCGGTGATACGATAAATAAGCTGCAGCTTTATCTCATTACGAAAAACAGCAGGCAGCTGCAGGCTGCTCTGCGAAAATTTCTGCTGGAAGCTGTCAGCTTCTATGACGGGTTGCAGGAGAACTATTATCAAGGACTGCTTCTAGGTATGACAGGCATGTTTACTAATGACTATTATCCGTTGTCGAACAGAGAAAGTGGCGAGGGTCGCTTTGATATTCAGCTTACGCCGAAGACGCAGGGAATGCCGGGAATAATTATCGAAATTAAGGCTGCCAAGGATGCTTCTGCCGAGCAATTGAAGATGCTGGCAGAGCAAGCGCTTGAGCAGATTGAAGTAAAGCATTATGATACGGAGCTGCGCAGGCAGGGAATTGGTACGATATATAAATATGGCATTGCATTCTGTGGCAAGAAGGTGGAAATTGCAACAAAGTGAATAGATGAAAGAATAAAATCCCACAACTTTACGTAGCTGTGAACCGACCCCCTAAAGTTAGACCTAAAAATCTAATTTTAGGAGGTCGGTTTTTTAATGGCAAAATACAGTTTTGAACTAAAGAAGAAAATAGTCCTGGAATATCTAAACGAAGAGGTCGGATATAAAACTTTAGCAAAAAAGTATGGGATACCTGCCATTAAAAGTATAAAAACGTGGGTATATAACTATAATGCTTTTGGAGATAAAGGCTTTTTTCGTTCTAGAAAAATGAAACCTATTCTTTCGAAAAGAAGCTTTCTGTTGTAGAATTATATATGACAACAGAGGTTTCATATCAACAGCTTGCTCTGCAAGAGAACATACTCAATCCGTTTATGGATATGTATAACAGTGAAATTATAAGCTATAGTATTAGTCGAAACCCATCTTCACAAGCTATTGTTTCTGCATTGACGCAAGCTATAGAAGTTACTAATGATTGCAAGTATAGAAGGACGTTCCATTCCGACAGGGGCTGGGCGTACCAAATGAAAGTGTATAACAAAATGCTAACGAAGAATAAAATTTTTCGGAGTATGTCACGCAAAGGTAATTACTATGACAATTCAGTCATGGAGAATTTTTTCGGAGTACTAAAGCAGGAAATGTATTATGGTGTAGTTTATTACAGTTATGATGAGTTAAAAAATACAATAGGAAAATATATTACTTATTACAACAAATATAGAATTAAGTCTAAACTTAATTGGATGAGTCCTGTAGAGTACAGGCTTAGTTTTGTTGCATAAAAAATACGCAACAGATTCTAAATTCTGCTGCGTAATAAAAGTCTAACTTTTTTGGGTCACTACATTTGACCGGTAACGGAGTGGCTTTTCTACTCTTTTTTCGGGCAATCCACTTTGTTGCGGGTGCATCCAAGAAGCGAGTCCGTAGGACAATGCTGATTGGCTCATGCACGCCATGCGATAGTGCCCCAAGAGGCGTAGCCGATTGGATTGGCACGAACCGCTTAGGTGGTTGTCTTCTTGCCTATAATATAACATAAAGAAGTATTTTTCGCAAGCGAGTGTTTGTGACGTTTTGGTTAAAGACTGAAGTTCAAATAATTTATGTTAACAGAGCAGGATTAAGAATAATTCTTCGATTGGATTGTTAACATATGACTTTAGCAGTAAGAAGTCTGAAGATGTGTATTATAAAATTTTGGCAGTGCAGGGCTCTTCACTCCTTGACTTATCACATTGTCTAATGTATAATATTAGCGTTTATTGATATTTGCTAACGCGATGAAAAAGACAGTAGCTTGCGGCGCAGGTTAAGCGAGCCGGGGTATGGTGCAAGCCCGGACGAAGTAAAGCAGGTGAAAATCACTTTGGAGCGGATGCGGCGAACCTGAGTAGCTGCATACGGGAGCGCCCGATATTGCGCACACGAGTGGCGTGCAGCAAAGGCTGTCGTCATGAGGGTGGTACCACGGAGTACACATTTGATAATGATGCATGATACGTAAGTGTATTAATCGTTGTTAGTCTATAGCTTCGTCCCTTATCTGAGGGACGAAGCTTTTTTATATTGTTAATTTTTTTGTTTAATAAAATTGGAGGTTATTAGTAATGGACTATGGTAAAACACTGAATCTGCCCGAAACAGAGTTCCCTATGCGTGCCGGTCTGCCGCAACGCGAACCTGATTTTCTGAAATTCTGGGAAGAAAACGATATTTATGGCAAAAAGCAGGCTCTGCATGCAGGCCACAAGAAATTTGTTCTGCATGACGGCCCTCCGTATGCAAACGGCAAAATCCACATGGGTCATGCCCTGAACAAAATCTTAAAGGATATCATCATGAAATACAAATATGCTCGCGGCTTCGATACCCCGTATGTTCCCGGCTGGGATACCCACGGCATGCCGATTGAGCACGCTGCTATCAAAGAGCTGGGCCTGAATCGCAATGAGCTGGATCCGCTGACTCTGCGCCGCAAATGCCATGACTTCGCTCTGCAATGGGTTGATATCCAACGCAACGACTTCAAACGTCTGGGCGTTTTAGGTGACTGGGAAAATCCGTACATCACTCTGCATCACAGCTTTGAAGCTGAGCAAATCCGTGTATTCGGTACTATGGCTAACAAAGGCTATATCTACAAAGGCAAAAAGACCGTTTACTGGTGCCCGCACTGCGAAACCGCTCTGGCTGAAGCAGAAATCGAATACGGCGAACAAAAAACTCCGACTATCTTCGTAAAAATGCCGCTGGTAAAAGACAACGGCCAAACTCCGGAAGCTGCTAAAGGCAAAAAAGCTTACATGGTAATTTGGACCACCACCCCGTGGACCATGCCTGCCAACGTTGCTGTTGCTCTGAACCCTGCTCTGGAATATGCCTGGGTTGAATGCGAAGGCGAAGTTCTCTTCATGGCTAAAGACCTGCTGGCTCAGGTTGGCGCTGTCTGCCATAAGGACCTCAGCAATATTCTCGGCACTACTCTTGGTAAAGATATGGAATACGCTGAATGCGTGCATCCGTTCCCTGAATACAACAACCGCCGTTCTCTCGTAGTTATGGCTGACTATGTAACTACCGAAGCCGGTACCGGTTGCGTACATACCGCTCCCGGTCATGGCGATGTCGACTTTGAAACCGGCCTGAAATACAAGCTGCCGATTCTCTGCCCTGTTGATTCCCAAGGCAAGCTGACCGAAGAAGCAGGCGAACGCTTCAAGGGCATGTTTGTATTCGACGCTAATATCCCGGTACTGAAATATCTGGCTGAGCTGAACTGCCTGCTGGGTAAAGAAAACATTAAGCACCAATACGCACACTGCTGGCGCTGCAAAAACCCGATTATCTTCCGCGCAACCTCTCAATGGTTCGCTTCTATCGACGGCTTCCGTGATGAAGCACTGAAATCTATCGACGATGTACAGTGGATTCCTTCCTGGGGCCAACAGCGTATCCATAACATGGTAAGCGACCGTCACGACTGGTGCATCAGCCGTCAGCGCGTATGGGGCGTTCCTATCCCGGTATTCTACTGCGATAACTGCGGCGAGCATCTGATTAACGAAGCTACCATCGACTCCGTTGCCAACTGGTTCGAAAAAGAAGGCAGCGATGCATGGTGGGCTCACACTGCAGAAGAGCTGCTGCCGGAAGGCACTGTCTGCCCGAAATGCGGCGGTAAGCACTTCCACAAGGAAAGCGATATCATGGACGTATGGTTTGACAGCGGTTCTTCTCACATGGCTGTTGCCGCAAAACGTCCGGAGCTGTCCTGGCCGGTTGCTATGTACCTCGAAGGCAGTGACCAGCATCGTGGCTGGTTCCAGTCCTCTCTGCTGACCTCCGTTGCTGTTGCAGGCCGTGCTCCGTACGAATCCGTACTGACTCATGGCTATGTAGTTGACGGCGATGGCCGCAAGATGTCCAAATCCGTAGGTAACGTTATCGTTCCGCAGGACGTAATCAAACAATACGGCGCTGATATCATCCGTCTGTGGACTGCTTCCTCCGATTACAAGGCAGATATCCGTATCTCCCCGAAAATCCTGAAGCAGCTGGCTGAGGTATACCGCAAAATCCGTAACACCATCCGTTACATCCTGGGCAACACCAACGATTTCAACTACGAAACCGATGCAGTTCCGTTCAACGAAATGCTGGAGCTTGACCAATGGGCACTGATGCATCTGCAGCTGCTGAAGAAGGAAGTTACTGCTGCTTACGAAAGCTATGATTTCCATGTACTGTACCATGCAATCCATAACTTCTGCACCGTTGAAATGTCCAGCTTCTATCTGGATATCATCAAGGACCGCCTGTATGCTTATAAGGCAGACAGCAAAGAGCGTCGCAGCGCACAAACCGCTATGCATGAAATCCTTATGGATCTCATCGTTATGCTGTCCCCGGTACTGAGCTTCACTATGGAAGAAGTATGGCAGTTCATGAAGAAACCTGCTAATGCTCCGGAATCCGTACAAATGCTGCCTTGGCCGGAGGTTAAGGAAGAATACATCAACGAAGAGCTGGAAACTAAATGGGATAACTTCATTGAAATCCGCAGCGAAATCACCAAGGTGCTGGAGCTGGCTCGTCGTAACAAACAAATCGGTCACTCCCTGGACGCTAAGGTTGAGCTGCACGCTGAAGGCGAAGCACTGGATATCCTGAAATCCGTAGAAAAAGATCTGGCAACTCTGCTGATCGTTTCTCAGGCAGTTATTGTTGAAGGCGCTGCCGAAGGTGCCGAAGCAACCGGCCGCGAGGACCTGAAGGTTACCGTTGCTGCTGCCGAAGGCCACAAGTGCGAGCGTTGCTGGATTTACAGCGACGAGGTTGGTCAGGACGCTGAGCATCCGACTCTGTGCAAACGTTGCGCTGAAGCAGTTAAAGCTTGAGTATAAGGCATCATCTTTGCATAAAGCTGTAGTCAACATAAAATAAAAGATTAAAGCCGTCGTATCATGTAAATTTTGCTGATATGGCGGCTTTTTTGCTACAAATTTTACAAAAAATTATTTTGCTTTATTGTCTATCTATGGTACAATACTGTTAATATTATATATTTTACGGAGGTGAACTGTTTTTCTGCAATCTGCAGGATTACAGAGATTTTTGGACTATCTCATATGTTTGTTTAATGTTATAGCGATTTTATTTTTGGTGGCGCTGAACGGCTTTTTCGTTGCTTCGGAGTTTTCTATCGTCAAGGTACGCCCTTCGCGTCTTGATGCGCTGATTAAGGAAGGCAATACGCGGGCAGAAAGCGCTAAGCAGGTTACGGAGCATCTTGATGCCTATCTTTCGGTTACGCAGCTTGGTATAACCATTGCTTCGCTGGGCTTAGGCTGGATTGGCGAGCCGACGGTGGCGAAGCTGATGCATCCTGTATTTAACCTGTTGCAGCTGCCGCCGCAGGTTGAGCATACAATAGCTTTTGTTGTCGGCTTCGGTGTTATCACTGCTTTGCATATTGTTTTAGGTGAGCTGGTGCCTAAATCATTGTCTATTCAAAAGACTGAGCAGATTGTTCTGTTCGTGGCAGCTCCGCTGATTTTGTTTGATAAGCTGATGTATCCGGCGGTGTGGTTTCTCAATCACGTTGCCAACTGGGTGCTGCACAAATTGGGCGTTGAGGCTGCAAGCGAAGCGGAAGAGGCGCACAACGAGGACGAAATCCGCATACTGATGGAAGAAAGCCACAAGCATGGCTATATTGATAAAACAGAGCTTACTTATCTGGACAATGTCTTTGACTTTTCCGACCGTCGCGCCAGCGACATCATGGTGCCGCGTACCGATATGATCTGCCTGTATCTGGAGGATTCCTGGGAGGATAATATCAAGACGGCGCTGGAGGAGCGCATGACGCGTTATCCAATCTGTGATGAGGATAAGGACCACATTATCGGCTTTTTGCATATCAAGGATTTGCTGCGCAGCTTAAATGCCGGCGAGCGTCCTGATTTGCGCAGTCTGGCGCGTAAGGTGCTGCTGGTGCCTGAATCTCTGCCTATCAGCAAGCTGCTGCGTATTCTGCAGAAGCATCGCAGCCAGCTGGCAATCCTCGTTGACGAATACGGCGGTACCGCAGGTATGGTTACCGTTGAGGATATCCTGGAGGAAATCGTAGGCGAGATTCAGGACGAGTTTGACGAGGAACGTCCGGAGGTAGAGGAAAAGGGCAGCAAAACCTATTCCGTTGACGGCAAAATGCTGCTGGAGGATGTTAACGATACCTTTGAGCTGGCCTTGGATACCGAAAACTGTGATACTATCGGCGGCTGGGTTTACTCTCAGCTTGATTATCCGCCTAAGGTGGGGCAGAAGGTGCAGACATCTGCTGCTGCTTTTACGGTAGAGGAGATTGACAAGATGCGTATCGTGCGTGTCGGCATCCAGCTTTTGCACGAGCCGGAAAAGATTCACGAGGAGCTTCAGGAGGAACACCTGGAGGATGTAAAATAATATCTGCATAAAAAGAGAGCACGCTGAGATTGATTTCTCAGCGTGCTCTTTAGCGTTGTGCTTATAAATCGTGGAATTTCATACCGATGTTGCTGTGACGCAGGAAGTTAAGAGTTACCTCAGGGAAGGAGGCATAGCTTAAAACGTCTTCGATCGGTGCGTTGGGGAAGCCTTCCTCAGCCAGCTTTTCGCGCAGCTTTTTCATTTGCGGCGGAATATCGTCGGCAGGACGGTGGTCGATTTGCGGTGCGTCACCGATGGCCAGGCGTTTTACCTCAGGGTCAATCGGTCCCGGAGTGCGGCCGTATTTGCCAAGGATTAAATCCTTAACCTCGCGGGGAATCATCTTATAGCGTCCAAGTGCAACGTTCAATACGGACATAGAACCTACAATCTGGCTGGTAGGAGTAACCAGCGGCGGATAGCCGAGCTCGGCACGCACGCGCGGCATTTCCTCAAGCAGCTGCGGATATTTGTCGGCAACGCCCATTTCCTTCATCTGGTTCAGCAGGTTGGAAAGCATACCGCCGGGAATCTGGAAGGTGAGTACCTTGGGATCTATGGGGATGTTGGCGTTCAGGTTGAAATCGTGGATAAGGTTCTTGCGTACATCCTTGAAATAGTCAGCCAATGCATTAAGCTCGGCAAGGTTGATGCCTGTATCGTAGGGAGTGCCCTCCAGCGTTGCTACCAGAGCTTCGGTGCAGGGCTGGCTGGTAGATTCGGAGAACGGAGAAAGCGCGGTATCAATCATGTCCGCACCGGCTTCAACAGCCTTCAGGTAGGTCATATCGCCCATACCGCTGGTGAAGTGTGTGTGCAGGTCGATAGGCAGGTCAAGCTCTGCCTTCAGGCTGCGGATAAGGCTTTCGGCAGCGTAGGGACGCAGCAGACCGGCCATATCCTTAATGCAGATAGAATCTGCGCCCATCTGCGCCAGTTCCTTACCTAATTGAACGAAGTCCTTATCCTGATGGTAGGGGCTGATGGTATATACAATGCAACCCTGAACATGTGCGCCTGCTTCCTTAGCGGCACGCATTGCACATTCCAGGTTGCGTGTATCGTTAAGAGCATCGAAAATACGGATAATAGATACGCCGTTGTCAACAGAACGGTTTACAAATTCGCGTACAACGTCATCGGCATAATGGTTATAGCCCAAAATGTTCTGACCGCGCAGCAGCATTTGAATAGGGGTTTTGCGCAGATGCTTTTTGAGCGTACGCAGACGTTGCCAGGGATCCTCGTTAAGGAATCGCAGGCAGGAGTCAAAGGTGGCACCGCCCCAAGCCTCCAAAGCATAGTAGCCGGCGTTATCCAACTGTTCCAGTGCCGGCAGCATGTCGCTGATGCGCATTCTGGTGGCAGCAAGGGACTGGTGGCCGTCACGCAGGACGGTTTCAACTATTTTTACGGGTTTCTTCTCCATGGCAGTACTCCTTTTATTAGTATAGTTCGTTAATTAAAGCTGATTTATAGCTGTCATTATTATAGCATAAATCTGTATTCATGTATACAATATACTTAGTTTCGAGCAATAAAAAAATGGTGGCCACACTTGGTGACCACCATAAAAGTGAATTAGTTACGCGGAGTAGGCTGATTGCTGACAACAGGCTTGCCCATGATTTCGTTAACGCGGTCCTTAATGCTGCGTTTCTTTTTAGTGGGCTGGTTGCTTACTACAGGTGCCTGGTTGGCATTGCCTTCAGTTGTTACCGTAGCGGGAGCCTGCTTGTCTTTGTCCTTATCTTTATCCTTGTCTTTATCTTTGTCCTTATCATCCTGCTTGATTTCCGGTTCCGGCGGAACAGCTACGCCCGGATTACTGAAGCCGGTGCGCGGAGTAGAGGCCAGAGCGTTGACCATGAAATCATGCCAGATAGAAAGCGGAGCGCCGCTGCCGTACATACGGTTCATAGATTTGTTGTTATCATCGCCAACCCATACGGCAGTACTGAGGTCGGGAGTGTAACCAACGAACCAGGCATCAATGTAGGTATCGGTAGTACCGGTTTTACCTGCTGCCGGACGGCCGATTCCCATGCCGCCTGCAGTGCCGCTGATAAGAACATCCTGCAGCATATTAGTAGTCAGGTATGCTGCTTCGGCATCAATAACACGTTTGGGTTCAGGCTTAGCTTCGTACAGAACCTTGCCCTCGCGGTCAACAATCTTCAGCAGAGCAATAGGCTTGCAATACATACCATTGCTTGCCAGAACGCCGTAGGCTGCAGCCATTTCCAGCGGATTAACGCCCTTGCTGAGACCGCCGAGTGCCATAGCGAGGTTTGCATCGCTGTAGGCGCCGGAATCAACCAGAGTAGTAATACCCATTTTTTCGGCATTGTTAATAATTTTGCTTACACCAACCTTTTGGGCCAGCTTAACGGTAGGCACGTTCATAGAACGTACCAGAGCAGTACGCAGGCTTACCTTACCATGCCATGCTCTGTCGGAGTTCTGCGGTTTCCAGCCGGGAGAGAATTCTTCTTCCTTATCTTCAATGACACTGGCCGGAGAATAACCGTTCTGCATAGCGGTCAGATAGACAAAAGGCTTGAAGGCAGAACCGGGCTGACGTACTGCAAGAGTAGCACGGTTGAACTTATCCTGGCCGCGGCCGCCGATCATAGCTTTAACATAACCGGTATGCGGGTCAACGGCAACCAGAGCCATTTGCGGCTGAGTCAGCTTCTTGCCGTCTGTATAATAGCCCGGCAGATGCTTCATAGCATTTTCAGCAGCCTTTTGCATATCCGGGTCTAAAGTGGTGTAAATCTTAAGACCGCCCTTATAGAGAGCATCTGCACCAACCTCTTCGATAACCTTTTGGGTAATCATATCGAAGAAATAGGAGCGAGGATCGGAATTGGTTTTATGTGTTGTGCTGAAGACAAGCTTTTCCGCTTTGGCAGCATTACCATCGGCAGCAGAGATAAAACCGTATTTAACCATCTGGTCGATAACAAGCTCCTGACGATTTTTGCTTTCCTTAGGATTTTCAAAAGGATTAAAATAGTTAGGACTTTTGGGAATAGCTGCCAGAGTAGCAGCTTCGGCGATATTCAGATTCTGGACATGCTTATTGAAGTAATACATAGAAGCACTTTCAATACCGTATGCACCCTGACCGAAATAAATCTGGTTCAGATACATAGTGAGGATTTCATCCTTAGTATATTTGTGCTCCAGCTCCTTGGCAATAAAAGCTTCCTTAATTTTACGGATGATGGAACGTTCCTGAGTAAGAAAAGCATTCTTTGCCAGCTGTTGGGTAATGGTACTGCCGCCCTGTACTTCGTGACCGCTTAATGTAGAAAGCAGAGCACGTGCTGTGCCGCGGTAGTCAATACCACCGTGTTCATAGAAGCGATTATCTTCAATAGCAATAAAGGCACGCTGCACATGCTTAGGAATCTTATCAATAGTAACAGGTACTCTGCGTTCTTCCGAAAGCGTAGTATAGATTGCGTTACCATTGATATCGTAGAACTGTGAAGCAGCGTCTGGAATCAGTGTTTCATCCATATTAGGAGGTGCAAAAAGACTGGAGAAGCCATAAAGCACTGACGCTCCCATTATAATGAGGCAAACAACACTGATGACAATGAATTTTAGTACTTTAAACATTTTCTACCTCTTCTTCATTATATTGACTGCGCAGCCAATACCAAAGGCTGCAAATAGAAGTCATCTTATTATAGCATTTTCAGACAACTTTGTCATAGAATTATTGAAAACTCAGCGTATTTATTTTAAAGGAAAGTATGTAAAAGCATGCTCCGGAAGGATATGTATTGAATCGGCAGCTTGCGGATAATGAAGATAGAAGAAAAAACCTACATGATTTTAAGAAAAAAATCTGCGGAACAAAGAAAAATTTTACTGATTTTCAGCGGTTTTTAATGGAAAAAAGAGCTGAAAAAAGCACTTTTTTGAAGTTTTTTCAAGAAATTTAATCCCGATAAATGCGATAAATCAAGCATGTTTCTTTTTCCACTAATCCTAGTGTTTCACGAAAAAAATCTCAAAAAAGTGCCGAAAAAAGTGTTGACATAACCTATGTCACGTGGTATTATATACAAGTCGACGCGATACGGCAACAAAACAAAAGCCAAAATCGCTAGGCACTGAACCTTGAAAACTGAACATAAACCTAGAAAAAAGCGAATGTGCGGGTCGAGCGCGAAAGCGCAA
>ENA-OQDC01000692-OQDC01000692.1-human-gut-metagenome-genome-assembly--contig:-NODE-692-length-22119-cov-13.246590_pt1 | contig 22119 bp, 25 predicted proteins | sample MGYA00242770_ERZ504601 | MGnify/ENA primary metagenome ERZ504601 (study PRJEB26092, sample SAMD00036305) | human gut metagenome | host: Homo sapiens | study: EMG produced TPA metagenomics assembly of...
AGATGCAGATGTCGTTGCAACCTCGTCTTTCACATACTCAAGTTCCAGATATGGAGCACTTCCATTTACATCATTCAGAATGATCTGGTTCTTTCTGCCCAGAGTTTTCTTATCTGAATATTTCCCATCTTTATCCACCGAAATATTCTGAACCGCCTTATTGATCACACAGGTTCCATCGGTGGAAGTCGTCAAAATCACATCTTTCTCTGTGTCAGAAACCTTGATGATATTCAATGGTTTCTCATTTTCCGTAAGTGTTATAATAATTTTATTATTTCCATTGCGGAGACGGATTCCCAGCTCAGTGGCAGATTCTTTGGCACTCAGCGTGATCCAATGATCTTTCGGATTTTTCTTATCACTAATAGAAATCGAATGAAGTTTCTTATTCTCACTTGTCAGAGAAAATCCGTTTTTAACCTCATCAATAGCTGTAGAAACTGCCAGATCCGTGATGTTTCCATCGGCATCTTTCTTGATTTCTGTCGTTCCCGCTGGAACTGTCATACCGGTAACTTCCTCTGTTTCCGTCGGATCATCCGAATCTTTCTTTGCAACACAAATCGTACCAACTGCAGTTTCCGGATCATACTCCGTCACAATATCAGTCGAAGTGGAAGATGCAAAAGAAGCATATTCTTCATCGATATCTTCATCTGGCAGGTCTTCCTCTGCATCTTCATTTTTACTATCGGCAGAAGTGTCTGAATCAGCAGGATCTGTTTTTCCGGAAGTACTGTCTTTATCTACGGAAGCATTTTCTGTATTAGAATTCTTATCTTCTTCAGAAGCATCTGTTTTGCCATCTTCTGATTTGCTGTCGGCATCTGTTCCCGGCGTCTCATCTGTCTTTGTATCTGCATCGTCTGTTTTGCCATCAACAGTATTTGTATTTTTGACCGGTATCTCCGCCAGTTCTGTATAATCGCATCCCTGTCTCTGACATTTATATGTGATCACACCTGGTTTATCTGCTGTCGCCTCCTGCATGGAAACTTCTTTCAGTTCATGACCAAGCGCAGCTGTCTCATCTCTCTTTTCTTCGTAGGTACAGCCATCCACTTTACACTTGTAGATCGTATAACCTCTTTCTGTACAGGTTGGCAGAACGACTTTACTTTCTATAAGCTCATGCTCACCTTCATTGCATGGAGCAGATTCATTCTCTGCTGCCCTTGTGTCTTCCTTTTCATTATCATCCGTTTCAGTTGTTTTCGCAGAAGGATTCTCCTCAGCATATACCGCAGAACTTCCTGCCAGGGTCATCGCCATGATCACGGCCAGTATCGCTGCACTTTTACTTTTCTTTCTCATACACATTCTCTCCTTTGTACAAAATATGGAGTCAATAAAACAGATTTATCTTATCATTGATTCTATGCTTTGTGGATCTCACATGACTAAAGTCACATGCTCCTCGGTCGCTTTAAGCGACAAGACTAAATATCGGCGGATACGCCTGTAGCTTAGGATATGCACAATCATGCGCTTTTTCCATGCCAGATATGACAGGTTCCCACACTGCAGGTAATCCGCTGTATATCTGCCTGTGTTTATGCTGCTCTTAAGAGTTCCATTTCTGAAAATAGTTCTCTTAAGTCTGCATATACACATGAGATCCTACGCTTTACTGAAGGGACTTTTGCCTCCAGCAAAGACCTTTCCGTTGCCGGAAGGGGTTTTAAGAGTTCCCGTATAAAATATCTTGCTCCAATATTATAGGACGCCGAAAGATCACAGTTATATCTTTTTCCATTCTGGAATGTACATAAACTGTGATTACCTGGATCACGGACAACTGTTCCCGACCCATCACAGGCAAGCCTGCTGGTATTCCATGCACAGATCCTGGAAATCCGCATCCCTCTGCGATGCGCCTGATGTTCACATCTTATCTGGATATCCCTTTTTCTCCACAGATGCAGCTTCTGTTTCTTTCTTCCGGATATCTTTCCTTTTGTTTCCAGATACTCAAACACGATCACATCCGCGTGGTTTTCTTCCGCATATCCTGTAACTGCTCCTGCGATCTTTCTTCCAAGTTCTGTGTTAAGACGCTTCGCATAAGCCCATCTGCTTTTCACCTGTACAGAACCATGTTCCCGCTGGAACCTGCGTATCCGTCCCAACACACGGTACATCCGGTCTTTTTCACTGGGAAAATCAATAAATTTTCTTCCCAGGACAGTTCCATCTGACCGCATAATGGTACAGACTGCATCCGTATTGATCCCTAAATCCACACTGCAGATGATCTGTTCTTTTACAGGTGCCTTTGTAAGCGGCACCTCTTCTATATAAGAAAAACGCAAGAAGTATTTACGATGCCTTTTTTCCAGCACGGGAGCTGCTGCTCTTTTTCCCGCCCAGTATTTTCTCAGATATTCCATATCTGTATGGCTGAGACTGACCCGGAACCATTTCCAGTCATGGCCGTCATAAAGTTTCAGGCACGCTCCATCTTTTTCCTCAGTATCTTCACGGTACATCACATCACGGTAAAATACCGGCATGGCATGATTACCACACACCAGCTTCGGCGTGCCGCCTTTCTGATCCATTTTATTCCACAGTTCCAGCCTCGTCTTATATGAGGATACACTTCCCAGGGCATGCTGGATAGCTGCCCTTCTGAGATAAGAAGGCATCTTTGGAAATCGCAGGTCAAAATCAAACCTTGCCTGGATCTTTTTGGTGGTATGCACCAGATGTTCTGCAGTATTGAAACGTTTTTTAGGTTCCGTGATTGCTTCCAGTTCATCCCATGCCTGGGCATAGATCTCAATCAGACAGCTGACCGCAGAACGATAAATATCCAGTGTCTGGCGGATCGGGATATTCTGTTTTCGCAGTTCTACGCCATAACTGGATACTGTCCTCATCTTTTTTCCTCTTTCTATTACAATATAATTATGGTTAATATCCCTTACAGCCAGTAAGGAATTATCCATCTACAAATATAAAAAATGGGGCTTTGATTACTATTTTTCTTTTTGCCCTTCGATATAAGAACATACCTGTTCCCTGCTCCTGTCACTCACCGTTACTGCACAATAAGATGGATTCCACAGATGCCCTCCCAAAAGTTCCTTCTTCAGTTCCGGATGCGCAAGAAACATCTGCCTGGCAATGTTCCCCTTCATGATCTTGATCATATCCGAGATATAAAACTGTGGTCTGCAGTCTACAAGAAGATGGATATGATCCGGCATAACCTCCATTGCCAGAATCTGAAATTTGTATTCTTCTGCAAGATCATAGAGCATTTTCTTGCATTCTGCATCAATACCATCTTTTAAAACCTTTTTCCGATATTTTGTACACCATACCAGATGATACTGCAGGGAATACACATATCCTCTACCATATGAAAGTTCATTGTTATTGATATTAAACATATTTTTATCCATTTTTTTATTATACCATATGTAAATAGAATTTACAAACATTTGTTCTGCTTATTTTCAAAAAGATAGTGCGTCTAAATCATCACTGAAGTAACGAGAATGCGACGCACAGGTTTTCAATTATGCGCCAGATCTTTAATTACTTCCCCCGCTATGATCAGCCCTACTACCGATGGAACAAATGCAGTAGATCCCGGTATATCACGACGTTCTGTACATTTGTGTGCTGCACCCGGAGGACAGATACAATGTGAACGACAACTGATTGACATATCTTCAATCGGACGGATTGGTTTTTCCTGAGAATACACAACCTTTAACTTTTTAATTCCACGCTTCTTAAGTTCACGGCGCATAACCTTCGCAAGTGGACATACAGAAGTTTTATAAATATCAGCCACCTGAAAAGCAGTCGGATCAAATTTATTTCCAGCGCCCATACTGCTGATGATCGGAACGCCAGCTTCCTTTGCCTCCATAACAAGCTGAATCTTCGCTGTTACCGTATCAACCGCATCCACTACATAATCATATTTGGAAAAATCGAACTCATCTTTCGTTTCCGGCAGATAAAAACATTTGTGAACATTAACCTCTGCCTTCGGGTTGATATCAAGGATTCGCTCCTTCATAACATCTACTTTGTATTTACCAACCGTACTTCTTGTCGCAATGATCTGACGGTTCAGATTGGTCAGACATACCTTATCATCATCGATCAGATCGATTGCACCTACTCCACTTCGCACAAGCGCCTCTACTGTATAACCGCCAACTCCACCGATTCCAAAAACGGCAACTCTGGAACCGGCAAGTTTCTCCATTGCTTCTTTACCAAATAGCAGTTCTGTTCTGGAAAACTGATTTAACATTTATTTCTTAATCTCCTTCTCTTCCTTAGTTAATGTTTCATTCATGCTTCCTGTACGATATCCCAGAAGATCCAGAGTCACATAATCAAATCCATATTCCTTAAGCTGCTTCGCAATTCTGGTTCTGTTTTCTTCTTCTACAAGTCTTGCTATTTCCTCCGGCAGAACTTCAATTCTGGCGATATTTCCGTGAATGCGTACACGGATCTGATGGAAGCCCATGTCCAGAAGAAGCTGTTCCGCCTGATCCACCATTCCAAGTTTTTCCTCACTGATTGTTTCTCCATAAACAAAACGGGAAGAAAGACAGGCAAAAGACTGTTTGTCCCATGTAGGAAGTCCCATCTCTTTGGACAGTTCACGGATTTCTTCTTTATACAGCTCAGCCTGACGAAGCGGACTGCTGACACCAAGCTCTTTAACGGCAATCAGTCCCGGACGGTAGTCACCGTTATCATCCATATTGGAGCCCTCGGCTACTGCATTCATGCTGTTTTCTTTTGCAATCTGCCAGATTTTTTCAAACAGTTCATGCTTGCACAGATAGCAGCGGTTCTTCGGATTCTGTCGAAAGCCATCAATATCCAGCTCCTCTGATTTACAGATAATATGACGAACACCATTTTCTTTGCAGAATTCCGTCGCTTCTTTCAATTCTCTCTCCGGGAATGAACAGGAACTGGCTGTCACTGCGATTACTTTATCCTTTCCAAGTGCTTCCAGCGCGGCTTTCAGAAGGAAGGTTGAATCTACACCGCTTGAAAACGCAACTGCGACACTTCCCATATCTTTCAGGTTCTGCTGTAATACTTTATATTTATCATGAATACTCACTATAAAATCTCCTTTTTAACCTAGTAACCTAGTGTGTATTATAGCATAACGCCCCAGAGCGTACAATATAGAATTATCCTACAAACAAAAGCTGAGCTCAGCCTACTATATCAGTTTTAATTGATTGATATTCCAAGTCTCTCTTTAAATTGTTTTATATTTCTTGTCTCACATAAAAGGCCATGTCTCTTCACAGAAACATGACCTCTTATTATTAAATGATAGCATTTTGACTTACAAGTATATCTCTGGAGTTACGAATCAAAACTTCTTCGTTTATTCCTTCCTGATATTCAGAGGCCATAACTCCTGCTGCCTGCCCCGTTGCCATACACGTAATTGAAATTCTGCAAGATGCATTAGCTTCAAATGTAGAGCTTATGCATCTACCACCCATAAACAAATTTTTTATATGTTCTGACCACAAAGCACATGCTGGAATTCCATATCCCCTTAAAACTCTTTCATATTTCATTCCACTTCCCTGTTGATGTATATCCATAGGAAAAGCGCCTATTGCAACACTATCTTTGCATTTTTCTTCTGAAATAATATCTTGTCTGGTCAATACATATTTTCCCTTGACACGTCCGCTTTCTCGAACTCCCACATACCCATTTTGAACTATTTTGGCATTTTTAAATGCTGGAATTTTCTCTCGAAAATATTGAAACAACTCATATACTTGCCTGGAGCCATCAAGCTGTGCCTTGCTCATTTCAAAAGCATCATATGGATTCGCACCCATTCTGGAAAAATTGAGTATAACCTCTCCAGGTACTGTTGATTCCATTAGATGCATTTCTTCTCTTTTTAAACTTAATTTTCCAGTTTCGTATCCTTCAGTCAAAGTTTTGCCAAATCCCCATAGATGTAAAAACTCTGCTTCCACATCCAGTTCATTATTAAAAGAAGTAAATTCATCCATATGAGTGCGAACATATTCTCTCAACTGTTCTTTATTTATATTTCCCCATTTTGTTAATACCGTAACTGGCTGACTGACTCCATTCTCATCTCCAAATAAAATGTCACAGCCAGAATAATAACCCAATATTCCGCTCCCTGAGCAATCTACAAAAGACTTTGCATATACTGTAAGCCGTTCTCTTTTCGTTTGTATTTCTATACTGACAAGAACCTGATTTTTAATATTTGCCTCTACAAGCATTGTCTCCATCATAAGATCAACTTGATACTTATCCAGTAGACATAACATTGCATATTTCATACATTCCGACTGGTACGGAATAATTTTATTACAATATCCTGTTGTATCATCTACATTTTCAGCCTGCCTATCCTGCGCTTTTATTAATTCAAGTAATTCATCAGCAATTCCGCCAATAACTTTCCGATCAGCATCATACTGCGTCATTAATGCCTCTAGCGGTCCCATTGTTACAACGCCACCCAGAAAAGTAGCACTTTCAATTAATAATGTCTTACTTCCATTTTTAGCAGCTGATGCTGCAGCTGATACACCAGCAATGCCTCCACCAACTACTACCGTATCATATGTAATCTCTTTATTTTTCTGACAATTTGTACGTCTTATAATCATGTGCATTCCCTCCTGTCAGCCAAATAGTATTCCAGGAAGAAAAGTTGTAAGCTGTGGAATAAAAGTAATCGCTAACAGAGCACCAAACATTACAATGTAAAATGGTACACTTGCTTTTACCAATTGCTCAATATTTCTTCCACTTATCGCACTGCACACATAGAGTAATACACCAAACGGCGGTGTCATAAGACCAATTCCAAGGTTAAAAATCATGATTACTCCAAGCTGAAGAGGTGTAACACCAACGGCTGCTACAATTGGAAGAATAATCGGTGTAATAATCAGAATGCTACAGATCATATCCATCAACGCACCCATAACCAGCAACAGTAAATTAATTAATAACAACAAAACTATTTTATTCGAAGATATACTCATCATAAAATTAGTAAGTTTCATCGGTATACGTAAATAAGAAACTACCCATCCAAAAGCTGATGATACCCCGATTAAAGCCATTACCATTGCCAGCGTTTTAAGACTCTTCTTAAACACCCCAAACAGCTCTCTTATAGAAACAGATTTGTAAATAAACAATACGACAATAATAGAATAGACACATGCAATTGCTGCAGACTCTGTCGCTGTAAAAACCCCCGCAACTACACCTACTACTACAATAAGAATTGTGAGGATTCCCCAAATTCCATCAACAAATGCTTTTACTGCAATTTTAAGTGAAAACTTTTCACCTTTAGGATAATTTTTTTTCAATGCCACAAAATAGGAAAATACCATAAGCACGATTCCAAGAAATACACCTGGAATAATGCCTCCCATGAACATCTGTCCAACAGAAACGCCTCCCGCTGCCATACAGTAAATAACCATATTATGACTTGGTGGTATTAGTAATCCCTGAATAGCACTGCTCATTGTAAGTCCTGTAGAAAAATCTTTATCATATCCAGACTTATCCATCATTTCTATCTCAATCGGTCCTAATGACGCTACATCAGCAGTAGGTGATCCTGAAATTCCTCCAAAGAACATAGATGCCAGGACATTCACCATTGCCATACCGCCCCGCATCCACCCGACTAGTGCATTTGCCAGGTTAACCAGTCGATCCGTTATGCCGCCTGCCGACATAATGTCACCCATCAGAATAAAAAATGGGACAGCCATCAGAGAAAAAGAGTTTAAACCTTTAACTGACTGCTGGGCAACTGTCATAAGTGGAACTTTTAAGTATAACAAAGTTAATAATGTAGAAATACCTATTGAAAAAATGATATGATTTCCTGCAAAGATCATAATAAAAAAACTTGCAAGAAGAATAATCGTTCCTACTGTTTCCGTTGACATACTTTCGCCCCCATTCTATAAACTAGCATAATTGCCATAAGTAATCCGCCCACACAAATTGATGCATATAGTATACCTGATGAAATTCCACTGCCTGGAAGTTTTGTTCTGGAAGTCTGTATGACTAATTTAGATCCTTCCCAAAAAAGTATTAAACTAAAAGCAATATTACAAATTGAAAATATGATATCTCGAATTTTAAGTGCTTTTTCTCCAAAAAATTTATCAAACACGGAAATTCTTACATGTGAGTTGTCTTTAATTGCCATGCTGGCTGTGAGAAAAGACATCCACACCATTAAAACTCTGGCAATTTCTTCAGACCACGTGGGAGTGTAACTGAATATGTATCTTCCAATAACGGCAATTGAAATAATAATTACCTGTCCACATAAACAAAGCGCACTGACAAATTCAATCAATTTATAAATTATTTCGAAAAATTTAATTTCATGTTTTTCATCTACCTGTTCTTTCCCCATATGAATACCTCCATTGCCTTAAGCTGCCTATCTGAAACAGCCCGGATGACTCAGTTCACATTCTGATTCACCCGGGCTGCACTTTCACAGATTATTTCTGACAATCTATAATTTCCTGAAGAAGATCTTCATTTCCCTCTGTAAATTCCGAATAGATAGTCTGCGCCGCATCTTTCCACTCCTGCGGATCATCAGGTGTAACAAATTCCATTCCTTTTTCTTCCAGCTGCGAACGATATCCTTCCAAAGCCTCGTCGGAAATCTGTTTAAAGTATTCAGCGCCTTCCTCCATAGCCTCATTGATCACTGCCTGATCTTCCTCGCTTAAACTGTTGAAGAAATCAGAATTAATAATGATGACACTTGCTTCATACTGATGAGGCATATCCAACACATATGAACCAACCTCATAAAAGCTCATATTTAAGATTCCCTTCAGCGGATTATCTGCTCCGTCAACAATGCCAGTCTGCAGCGAACTATATAATTCATTGTAAGAAATAGGGGTTGCAGATGCTCCAAGACTACTTACCATTTTAGTCGCAAGATCATTCGTCTGTACACGAATTTTTAATCCTGCAATATCCTTCAGATTCGCAACTTTTTTATTTTTAAAGAAAAAATAACGTCCTGATGGTTCAAGATAACCAAGTGCTTTTACCATTGTGTCGCTTTCTTCTACCTGATTAAGGATTTTCTGTCCAACATCGCTGTCCAGAACCTTGTTAGCACTATCCAGATCATCAAACACGAAAGGAAGCGCAAGAAGATTCATTGAAGAAACACCTGCATCTGCAAGCCATGATGGATTTGTTCTGGTCATCTGCATAGATCCAGACTGTACTGCCGTCAAAATATCTGTCATTTCTCCCATCTGTCCAGCCGGATATACCTGGACTTCAATTCGACCATCGCTTTTTTCATTAACTAATTCTGCAAATTTATATTCAAATTGTGTTTCAACATCATTTTCGGCCTGCACATCTGCAAGTTTAATCACAACATCTGCTGCAAAAACATTTGTCGTACATCCTGTTATTGCTAATCCTAATGTAGTAAGTAATGCTAATCCTTTCTTCATTTGCCTACTCCTTTCATGTATTTACAGAATACATTCAATATTATAAACTATTTTTCAAATTTTTCCAATATCTTTCAGAATACCAAGAGTTACTTTCATTTCTTCATCCGTCGGCGGTGCCAATGGCAGTCTTGCATTTCCAAGTTTGATTCCAGATACTGCTTCTATTGCCGGACGCATAATCGAGTTCGGAAGAATACGGCCATTCTGACCTGTACTCTTGCAGAAACGGTAAAGCGGTTCAAAAGTTTCTTTTGCTTTCTCATTCTCACCAGCCTCAAACGCATCAAAAATTGCACGAATTTCATGTCCAAAAATCTGTGCTCCACCAGACACAAGTCCCATAGCTCCCTGCACAATCGTTGGAAGAAGCATTACATCGTCTCCATTATAAATTGCAAAATCTGGATCAACATCTTTTGTTGCAAGGAAGAAGTCTGTAACCTGTGTTGGATTGATTCCAGCTTCATCTTTAATTCCAATAATATTAGGAATTTCTGCAAGTCTTCTGACTGTTTCCGGTTCCATATTCACACCAACAAAAATAGGTATATTATAAAGCATAATATTTACCTTTGTATTCTCAGCCAATTTCTTATAGTGCAGATAAATACCTTCCTGTGTAGGTTTATTATAAAATGGAACTACTACAAGACAGGTTTCTATTCCAAGTTCCTCTGCTTTCTGTGTCAGCGCAATAGTTTCTTTAGTACTTGCACAGCCAGTTCCTGCAATTACTGGCATTCGTCCTGCTGCCGCATTTATAGCTGTTTCCATCAACTTGACTCTTTCATCAAATGTTAAAAGACTTGCTTCTCCTGTTGTTCCTGTAACGATCAAAGAATCTCCTAATTTATTAGTAATGATATAATCAATCAATTTTTCGTACTGAACATAATCAACTTCTTCATTTTCTCCATAAGGTGTAATAAGCGGTACCAGGATCCTTCCATATTTAGCAACAAATTTGTTCATAACTCATTTCCTCCTTTAATCTTTACATTTTATTTTTACTTTGTGAATGTTTCACGAATTGCTTTCTTTTCTTCTTCTGGTAAATACGTAATTGGACTTCTACAATATCCACAATCACGCCCCAGACACTTCAATGCATATTTCATTTTGATTGGGAACTGGTTGCCTCCAAGAACCTGCCATTTTTTATATAAAGACTGTTGAATTTCCAGTCCACGTAAATGATCTCCTGTCTGCGCGCATTTCCACATTTCTACTGATTCTTTAGGGAATACTGACAAAATCGCCGAAATTGCACCTTTGGCCCCCAGATCAAAGCAAGAATAAATCATATCATCTGTAGCCGCATATACACGACCTTTCCCTTCAATTTCCATAAGGTCTGCGTACAGAGCCTGTATTCCTCCAACACTCTGCTTTATTCCCATAATATATTCCGTTTCGTTTAACAACCGATGGAACAAATCAGGATATATCGTATTTTGTGGAATCACATTATAAATAATTGTTGGAAGTTGAACTTCTTCAGAAATTGTATTATAAAAATCAAACATACCTTCTGCATTTGGTACCAGGACATTATAAGCAGTAGGTGTAACCATAATTGCATCTGCCCCTGCTTCCTTTGCAGTTTTTCCAGCTCTGACAGCATCTCTTGTACAAGTTCTCATTATTCCGCAGACAACCGTTTTATCTGATCCTTCTTTTACGTATTCTCTGGCTATTTTAATCAGTTGAGTCAGCTCTTCATCACGTAATGTCGGTCCTTCTCCGGTACTTCCGCCAACACTGATTCCATCAGCGCCTGCATCCAGACAGATTTCCATTTCACGCCTGATTTTTTCTTCATCAATTTCTCCACTTGCCGTGAATGGAGTAACAATCGGGGGAATTATCCCTTCATACTTTACACTCATATGTTTTCTCCTCTCTTTGTTATATTGTCTTATGTTTGATTGTTTGTTTGTAGGATTGTCTTACAATTTGTATATTAGTCTTTTTCTTTCATTTTGTCAACATGAAATATCATTTCTGTCATAATGTCTCTTTTTTTGTCACATTTTTATGCATTTTGCATAATTCTACAATCATTTTATCAGCATCCAAAAATATTGTATAATGTCCTACAATGTACTTGACATATTTTTTTTTATCCTCTATGATAATTAAAACTGTATCTCGTCATAGTTTTAATAAAAAATTGCAACAGGGAAGGGGGCCATATGTATGGAACCAATTAAACGTGTGCCACTCGTTCACCAAGTAGAAGAACGAATTAAAGATTTGATTAAAGAGGAAAAATTTACAGCCTGGTACAAAATTACCTACAGAAAAGGAGCTCTGTACGAACTTAAATGTCAGTCGTGGAACTGTACGAGAAGCATTCCGTTTTCTTCAAGCTAAGGGAATTGTTGAATTAAAGACAGGAAAGGGCGCTTTTGTTGCAGAAAAAAAGGCAGAAAAACCATCTCCTGCCATCAACTGGCTTGTAGCTAACGAAACTGATCTTAGAAATGTTTTTCGAATTAAGATATGCAATTGAAACCCATTGCTGCAAAAATGACTGCTGAAAAAAATTGATGAAGAAGGCATCATATGTTTTAAAAAAATATTCATAAAGAATTTTTGCGATGCTGCTGCAAAAAAATGATGCTAATAATCTTGCCCTCATGGACGAAAAATTTCACTCTGAAATTATAAAAAGATGTGGAAATAACTTAATGATTGATGTTATGGAACGATTAAATATGGGATTAAAGGATTTTAGAAATAATACTTTTTCAATTAAACAAAATGTCAAAGATACTATTGGACCTCACGAAAAAATTTTAAAAGCAATTATAACAAAGGATTCTGCAAAAGCAGAACGTGAAATGAAAAAACATATTGTGTTAATGGAAACCAATCTCACATTAAACATTGTAACATTAGAAGATGAATAGGCAAAACCTGCATATGCGTTGAAGTTTACAACACATATGCAGGTTTTACAATATTCAAAAATCAAATTTTGCCTTATATGTCTCGGGATTTTGGCAAAAAACATGCCAAAACACCTCGCGGGATAGTGCCGTGTGAACGGTTACCGATCATATCATTGTCATCAGTACAGTTCCTGCCGTGATCAGGACAACCCCTGTTGCAGATTTCCGTGTCAGTTTTTCGTGGAATACGATCCACGAGAAAGCAATCGTCACGAGGATACTCAGCTTATCGATCGGTACAACAACGCTCGCCGGACCTTCTTGCAATGCTCTGTAATAAAAAAGCCATGATGCTCCTGTTGCAATTCCGGAAAGTCCGATAAAAAGAAGTTCTTTTTTCTCAATTTCCCGAACCTCATGCTGTTTTCCTTTCATAAATACCATCAGCCATGCCATAACCAATACAACTGTGGTACGGATCGCAGTACCCAGGTTTGAATCAATTCCGGAAATACCAATCTTTCCAAGGATGGCCGTCAGGCTGGCAAAGACTGCTGATAGTACCGCATAAATCAGCCAGCTTCCGTCTCTCGATTCGTTGTTTTCGGTTTCTTCTTTTCTGGTTATCATCATCATCGTTCCGATTCCGATCAGACAAACACAGCCCGCTTTTGCCCAGGACAGGCCTTCATGAAGAAAAATCAGAGCCAGAAGAATCGTCAGGATCGTGCTTGATTTGTCAATCGGTACAACTTTATTGATGTCTCCTTTTTGCAATGCGTGGAAATAACAAAGCCAGGATGCTCCCGTTGCCAGACCGGAAAGCACAAGAAACAGCAAAGTCATTCCGCTTATGTCCTTTATTCCGGACATTGTTCCTGTTACAAATACCATCAGCCAGGAAAACAAAAGCACCACGATCGTCCTCACAGCTGTTGCCACATCAGAATCCGTTTTCTGAATTCCACACTTTGCAAGAATTGATGTGATTCCTGCAAAAAACGAAGATCCCACCGCATACAGAATCCACATATAAATCCCCCCTTGGTAATTTTTCCTATTACAGAACAAAGCGGACAAGTCCGCTTCAAACTCCCTGAATCCCTCAATCTTTGAGGGACTTGTTACGCTTTGCGCGCCAGATGCAGTCTGCTTCAGCAGACATATTCCTCATGCATCTGGTCGCATCCTCGCGGAGCGTTTTTTGTAATAGGAACATTACGGAGTAATTTCCTATTACAAAAAAAGAGCAGGTTTTCACCCGCTCAGTTCGTTTTACTGTTCACAGAATATTATCGTTAAACAGTAGCCCTCAATCCTCATCAAAATTTGCTGCGTATACGCCTTCCGGAAGTCTCATGGTAAGGATTCCAAGATTAAATTCATGATCCATAATAGTAATGTGATATTCAAAGATCACATCATCTTCAAACTTGGACAGTAATACATAACTGCCATTTTCTTTTCCTTCAATCTGGTCACAGATATCTTCGTAAACAGCCTGTCCGGATATCTCTCTAGGATATCCTGCTGCCTTGATCTTCTCTTCAATTGCCTGGTATAATTCGTCCACGTGTGCGTCCTCCTTAATATCTTACCCCGAAACCTCGCTCTTCCTCATCAACCGGAAGACTGCGTTTTCGGATGTCATCAATCTCTATATAACGGTCATTGTAAAGTGCCTGAAGAATCTTGTCAATATCTTCTTCCAGTCCCTGCAATTCTGTTGAGACTGATCCGTCATATTCATTTCTCGCCCAACCGGTCACGCTGTATTTCTCAGCCAGATATCTCAGCTTGTAGCGAAATCCGACTCCCTGGACTCTTCCATAGAAACATATGGATACTCTGATCTTGTGCATGATTATCTTACTGTCTTTTTCCCTTCTGCAAATTTCACAATGTGATATCCAAGCCATCCGGAAAGACATCCAAAAATGATTCCACCTAGAACATCTGTTGGATAATGCACATACAAATATAATCTGGATACAGCTATCAGGCATGAAATCACAAGAGCTATAAGCCCAATCCTTCTTTCTCCTGACAGGTACAGTGCTGTCACTGATGCAAACGATGCCGCTGTATGTCCAGACGGAAATGAATAATCGCGAAGTTTTGCAACCAGTAATTCTACTGTCGTATTCACATCATAAGGTCTGGTTCGTGCTACAAGATTCTTTAACAATACATTACATAATAATAAATCTACGATAAGCGCAGCTGCCATGGTCACACCTGTCTTTCTCATTTTCGGTATGATAAGAAAGATCAGAGTCAGTATAATCCAGAATATCCCGGCATCCCCAAGCTTTGTGACTGAAGTCATTAATTTATCCATCACCGGCGTATGCAATGTCTGGAACCAGTCAAGTATATTTAATTCAAATCCCATCTTTTAGTGTCCTTTGCATATATTTGTCTGCACCCTTTTTAAAAGCTGCATCAGCTAATCCTCTGCTCTCAGCGGAGCTTTCGCATTTCCCCTTCAATCAGAAATACTTTGTCTCCCTCATTGATGTCCAGCTCATATAACCGGGCATCTTTTTCCTGAACGGTCATCTCCTGACCTGTATAATTGCTTTTCAGAAGGACATTATCCTTCACTTCCATCCCGTCCGGACGCCCCTCACATCCGAAATCAGGCTCATCGATACGTAAAACATTGAATGTTTCAAGCATATATATCTCCCCTTTTATTACCAGATATCAGACTTTCGTGTATACGTTACTCTTTTTCCCCTTCATTCGCATCCTCCATCGTGATGCATTCCTGCATCTGTGCCTCTGTATAATACAGGCGCAATACAGCCTGCGGCCAGTTGATATTGACAACCGCCGTCTTATTTTTCTCTTCACCGGCTTTGCGGATCAGTCCAAGAAGTTCATTCAGAACCTCTCTGGTCAGATAACCGCCTCTCCAGTGAAAGGTCAGTGTTTTTCCTTTTTTGGCTGCCTGAAGTGAACGTTTATACACATCTTCTGTCTTTGTGAATGACAGTTTCTTTTCTTTGTAATAAAAGTGATCGTGGTCTGTACAGTGCGGTGCCGCCGCAATCAGTGGTTCGTGATCTTTAAAAATATGTCCATCATCCAGATTAAAGTAATCATAACGGATATCTTCGACTTTATCACTCTTTCCAAGTGTATTATCAAATGTTGTATCCAGATGATAATATGCACCGCCGATCCGGACAATGTTCCAGGTATGACGGTATTTAATTCCTTTTTCCGGATTATTCCCGCATATTGCGATCACACACCAGACTCCCAGCGCATCGAGAAGAACTTTCACTGCTTTTGCAATGCCTTCACAGACGCCCACGCCCTGTCCCAGAGGACCAATGATCTCATGGGAATACGCCTTTTTAAGCTTATCGTAATGTACATTCTGACAGATAAAGTCATGTACATATTTTTCTTTTTCCCACTCGGAAAGGCTTTGTGCCGGACGAACCAGCTTCTCGACTCTGGATTTCATTGCTTTCTGATGTTCTTTTATTTTTCCTTTATCAAACAGATATTCCGGGATAAAAATAATGTTCGGTGAATCTTTATAATAACGATATTTATATCCTGTCGCCCAGAAAATCTCCGGATGATCCAGCCGGAGCTGAAAGAAAACATTGTATAAATCTTCTCCGTCCAGTGCCGGAATCTGGAATTCATCTGCCAGGCTGGTAATTCCCTGGAGGATGCCATGATAAGCAGCCTGTTTCTGTTTATCCATGTGGTTGTAGTAATACTGCTCCATTGTACTTCTCCTGGGGTTATTTCATACTATACTGCATCATTTCATAATGTAAGATACAGCCCTCGTAGATTTCTATCGGAAGAAGTGCCCTCGCAACCAGCTTCAGTTCCTCCTCTGGGCGGTCGATTCTCTGCAGATGTGCATAATCTCCATCAATCTGTTTCACTTCATAATCACATTTTAACATCGGTATTTTCCTTTCTCGTAATCTTGATTTTGTTACATTCTTAATTTCTTCCTGAATTCTCTCAAGGTATCCTTTTTCTGAAAGATAAACATCCCTGCTAAAGTCAGAAAACTGATACCTGTGCACAGTACAGACGGCAGCGTATAATGCACGATTCCGATCCAGATAAGGATTGCCGGTATGCATCCGATCATCGCTGCCTGCAACAGATAATACAGGTATTCTTCTGTTTCCAGGTGGCTGACTCCGGCAATTACAGGGATCGAACCCAGAACTGTCAGCGTCCCAAACGGAAAGACAAAGTCAATCGACCAGCCCTTCCATCCGGTAAAATGATCCCACAAAACACATAAAATAGTTATGATCAGAAGCTGCCAGGTCAGATTTTTCAGTATATTTCTCCGCTTGAAATATGCCACATTTACAACCAGCCATGCACAGGCACATCCTGCTGCCGCGAACCAGAACCAGTTCAGCGTTTCCAGCATAAGATAATTGATCATGCCACAGATCACTGCCACCGCAAGGCACAGAAACGTAAAAGTCTGCAAAATTTTTATTTCTTCTTTTTTATTCTGTTCACCGCATCCGGGGAAATCATTTTTCTCTTCTTTATATGGAATCTCCTCTTCACGAAGCATACGCATAAAGTTTTTCTGGATACTGTCATCCGGTATCTTGGACGTAAATCCAAGCACCATCTGGTCTCCATAAGAACAGGAACAAAGCTGCAGAGAATTCGTACTTGCAAAGATTCCAAACCGATCGATATATGCTTTGTACTCCTCCGGAAATTTCAGAATTCCTATATTTGAATAAACCGCTGTTACACTTCTGCTGCCAAGATTTGCACCTGCCATCATGAAATATTTCTTAATTTCCAGAGGAACCGCACGCACCAGAGGATTCTTCTCCAAACGTACATAACCATTCATATCCATGGCAACTTTTTCTTTGTACCAGCTTATCATTAAACTGATTTTTTACAGATTCCAGCACATCCTGAAATACCGTTTCATCCGCAAAGGTATACCCAACTTCAATCCATCCAAAGAAATTTCCCATGGACTGTGATGGAAAATAATTTCTCAGATTTACTGGAATCATCAGAGCAATCGGCCTCTTCTGACGGTTCTTCGGTATCTCCTCATGTATTGAACAGAGCAGCATCGCCGTGAGAAATACAGTAATCGACACACCATAAGAACGTGCCTTCGTCAGTGTTTCTTTTACCGGTATAATGACCTCTGTGATCTGCATATCTGCATGCAGCAATTTCTCACCTTTCAGCTTCACTGCTGCCGGTTTTTTCTCTTTATTTTTTGGAATATCCGAGGAATAATACTGTGAAAAGCTGTCCTCTTCCTGTGCACCCGGAGTCGTTTCTTCTATCTGTTCAACCCACGGAAGATCTGCAGATGGGTGCGCCAGGATCAGATAATTCTGCACCAGTTCACTTAAGAAATTCATTGCTCCTGTGCCATCTGTCAGGGCATGATATACCTCAAAATTAATTCGATTTTTATAGTAGCTCACCTGAAAAAGCAACGTCTTTTGATCTGGTATATAAAGACTGCTGCAAGGCGGTCTTTTTTCTTTTTTACGATAGCATGTATATCCCTTCTCTCCAGATAAAACCAGAACAGTCCCTTACGCAGAACCGCCTGGAACAATGGATATTTCTCCATCGTCTGATCCAGAGACTGCTGCAGGATCTCACTGTTTACTTCTTCTTTCAGCTGACAATAAAATCGAAATACCCTGGTGTCATTTTTGTCTGTGACAAGAGGAAATGCCAGTGCCGCGTTATCTAGTTTTCGCCATTTTGAATATCCTGTTTCCACGTTTTATTCGCTTCCTTTATTCAACTTTTGTTCAAAAAAACGATTCATGATCTCAAAACTTTCCTGTACATGCAGAAACCGGATCCCAAGTGCAAAATATCCATGAAGCGCATCCGGAATCCTATGTATTTCCACATAATTATTTGCTTCTTTCAGACGTTTCCCATACTCTTCGCCTTCATCCCGAAGTGGGTCAAATTCCGCTGTAAGAATCAGTGTTTCCGGCATATGTGAAAGGTCTTTTTCAAGGATCGGTGCGAAGTAAGGATTCTGTCTGTCCTCAGGACTGCTCTCATATAATTTAAGATAGTCCTCCATTTTTACTGCTGTGAGAAGGTATCCTTCGCCGTTTTCCTGTACGGATTTATAAGGAGATCCTTCTGTATAGCAGTTGTTCAGTGCCGGATAGATCAGTATCTGCTTCTTCGGTATAAACTCTCCGGTATCCCGTGCTTTGAGACATACAGCCGCTGCCAGATTACCCCCGGCACTGTCGCCAATGATCGTGATCCTGTCCGGATCAGCGGGAAGGACCAGATGTCCCGTATAAAGTGCTTTTGCCGCTGCATAACAGTCTTCCAGCGGAACCGGGAAACGATATTCCGGTGCAAGGCGATACTCCACAGACATCACGATATGACCTGTAGACTGCGCCATTCTGCTGCACACGCGATCATAATTCTCCACACTTTCCGTCACCCAGCCACCACCATGAAAAAAGAGCAGCACAGGATATTTTTCTCCCTCTACAGGCTCGCCGCTCATGGCTTCCTCGCTCGGGAAATACAGCCGCACAGGCACTTCATAAGTTCCATTATATACTTTCGTATCCAGCTTTTTCACAAATATCCTCATCGCATCCAGCCTCTTAATATCTGCCAGCCGTCGCGATGCCTCCACCTCTATATTTCCATAGGATAATGCGTGCAGAATTGTCTGCATTGTCTTTGAAATCAAATGTTTACTCCTTGTCTGTATAGATTAATTCCGTCCTTTGAGTTTCTTTTTATTCAACACACTGTTATTATAGCAGAAATATCTATAGTACGAAATTGCAAAATAATTTTCTCTGATTTTTCATAAAAAAAATCCAACGGCAAACCGCTGGTTTTTTTTATGAAAAATTTAAAGAAAATTATTTATTTCTTCCGCAGCATTTTTTATATTTTTTTACCACTTCCACACGGACATGGATCATTCGGGTAAATTTTTCTTTTTCGGCTGCATATTTACTATATTGTTTGTCGGAAGATTTCCCATCGGAACAAAAGACTGCATTGCCGGTGCTACCGGTGTTGTCTTCTGCTCAGATACACGGTTGATCTCATTTGGCGTATATCCACGGAAATCAAGCATTCTTGTGTTATTGTTTACTTCCATCATAATTGGAGCAAAACGTTCCATCTGGCGATCAGAGTCAAAAACAATATCACGTTTATTGAATTCTTCCATGATATCAGAAAGCATCCCGTCCATAGAAAACTCTTTGTATACAATGTAAAGAAGTTCTTCTGTCTTTTCTTCCTCAAGATGGAGTTCATCTCTCAGGAAGGACGATAATTTGCGATAAGAAACATCCTGAGAAGGATATCCATGTTTTGCATAATCCAGAATTTCATCTACCGTCGGAATATAGAAATCTCTTTCTCCCTGAAATTCTTCAATTCTCTCATAAAGATTATCCTGTAACACAGCTTTCCAGATCAGTTTATCTCCTTTTACGATACACATACCATCTTTTTCAGCAAGTTCGTTCAGAATATCCATAAATTCTTCATAGCTCACTCTGAAGCCATCACGTTTACGGTACATGCGATACACGATCTTAAGCGGCGCGATTGCATAAATCAGTCCCATCATACTTTCACAGGAACGCATCCAGCTGAGTTTGCGGCATTTTTCCTGTAATTCAGGGGTATTCACCTGTTTATAAACAGAAATTACCTCCTGCGGCACTTCTGCATAATTATCACTATAAGCTACGATATATCCTTTATTACTGAACCATTCCAGTTCTTTCCAGTCTTTATGAGTAGCCGGAAAACATTTTCTCTCAGTTGCACGATCAAATGCTTCAATTTCCCATTCATCTGCCTGAAGAAAAATCTCCTTCATGATTTCCGGATTCAAAACTTTTTCTGTAATGTTTTCTGCAAGTTCTTCTTTACTTAAACCATCAATTTCAATATCCAGCTCAATTGCACTGGCAATAAGATCTTCCTTATTATAAGAATTCAGGTAATCTCTGACTTTTGGATTTCTACTGAACGAATTTTCCTGCTGTTCAGGTTCCATCTTCTTTTCCATTTCGGCAACCTTTTTGGCAACTATATCAGCAATTCCAAGAGCACCATATTTCTTTTCCAGCTCTGTATTCTTCGTCTGCATATCTGCTGTCCAGAAATCATCTTCTGCACTTCTGGTTTCTTTAAGAATCTCAGGAGTTCCTGCTTTTTCTTCATCTGTTATTTTCTTTTCAATATCAGTACGATATTCCGGAAGCTCCATTCCTTTTACTCTGAAAGTAAACCATGCCTCTGTATCCAGAAGTTCTGCTATCTGTCTGCCTTTTGCTTCTGCATATTCATAGCTGCCTTTTGTAGCCTCTGCAGTCTGTGCCTCCAGGTTCTGCAGTCTGAGTTTTTTCTGGAAAAATTCAAATTCATAGTTCTCAGTGTCTGCATATTCCAGAATGTCTTCCAACATTGCAGCAAGTTTCGCAAAGTCTGTGTCTGCCGGTACCAGACAGCGTCTCCATACCGGAGGTTTTGTTCCTTTTCTTGTAATTTTTAACTGATAGAATTCCATATGTTCACCCTTTATATGCTTGTTTTTAGAAAACATAAAAGCCGGAACAGATTTTGTCCGCTCCGGCTTCATTATCGTATCTTCAAAACCACATACATGTTGACTAAGCAATTGAATCTTAACCACGCTTTCTTGGTCAAGCCCTCACCCTATTAGTAGCAGTCAGCTCCATGTGTTACCACACTTCCACCCCTGCCCTATCGACCTCGTCGTCTTCAAGGGGGTTTACTCCTTTCGGATGGGATATCTCATCTTGAGGGGGGCTTCACGCTTAGATGCCTTCAGCGTTTATCCCTTCCGGGCTTGGCTACCCGGCTATAGACTTGGCAGTCTAACCGGTGCACCAGCGGCCCGTCCATCCCGGTCCTCTCGTACTAAGGACAGCTCCTCTCAGATATCCTACGCCCACGCCGGATAGGGACCGAACTGTCTCACGACGTTCTGAACCCAGCTCGCGTACCGCTTTAATGGGCGAACAGCCCAACCCTTGGGACCTACTACAGCCCCAGGATGCGATGAGCCGACATCGAGGTGCCAAACCACTCCGTCGATGTGAACTCTTGGGAGTGATAAGCCTGTTATCCCCAGGGTAGCTTTTATCCGTTGAGCGATGGCATTCCCACTTAATACCACCGGATCACTAAGCCCTACTTTCGTACCTGCTCCACCCGTCGGTGTCGCAGTCAAGCTCCCTTCTGCCTTTGCACTCTTCGAATGGTTTCCGTCCATTCTGAGGGAACCTTTGGGCGCCTCCGATACCCTTTCGGAGGCGACCGCCCCAGTCAAACTCCCCGTCTGGCATTGTCCCACCGCCGGGTCACGGCGGCTGGTTAGAAACCCAATACTGCAAGGGTGGTATCCCAACAGCGGCTCCTCGGCAACTGGCGTTACCGATTCTCAGCCTCCCACCTATCCTGTACATGCAGTACCGGATCCCAGTACCAAACTGGAGTAAAGCTCCATGGGGTCTTTCCGTCCTGGCGCAGGTAACCAGCATCTTCACTGGTACTTCAATTTCACCGGATGCATTGTCGAGACAGCGCTCAAATCATTACGCCTTTCGTGCGGGTCG
>ENA-OQDC01000693-OQDC01000693.1-human-gut-metagenome-genome-assembly--contig:-NODE-693-length-22110-cov-6.924851_pt1 | contig 22110 bp, 28 predicted proteins | sample MGYA00242770_ERZ504601 | MGnify/ENA primary metagenome ERZ504601 (study PRJEB26092, sample SAMD00036305) | human gut metagenome | host: Homo sapiens | study: EMG produced TPA metagenomics assembly of...
CCGTGTCCGGGCAAAAAAATCGCGGGGCACGCGAGGATAGCTTGTAGATACTTGGCTCAGTAGAGCCATTGAGCAAGAAGCCCCCACTTCAAAATCAGAGATTTAAGTGGTGGGAGCATGTCACAAGTAGGTGATATAATCATCGGATATCTTATGCTTGGGCAGTTGATTCTGGAGGATGGGCAGAACAGGCGACAGAAGTGGAACAGAATGTACGACAGAGTGAAAAATTATGAGATTGATTTTGAAGCTCTGGAAAACAGTTTCTGGAAGAAAAATAACCTGACACAGGAAAAATTATATGCAGTTGCCAAACTTATGGAAAGCTGCGCCAGTCATTTATATGTGACGGAAACGATATCAGTGGAAGAGGAAGATCTTTCTCGACGAATTGAAGCCTATATTATGAAGAAAATTCATAAAGGTGCAGAAATTACAATTGAAGATATATGCGATGAATTTGAAATACGCTGAACAAAATTACTATTATATGGTTAAAATGCACTATAAATAATAAAAAAACAGTAATATAATGTGATACATGAACAAAACACAGAGGCGTGTGACAAAATAACACAAGGAGGTCTTCCTGTATATGGATTTACAAAAGCATTTGGTTCTTTTGCACAGGGAAGTATTGTAGGTATTCCGAATCAGGTTATTCTGACAATTATTTTGTTTATTATCTTTATCTATGCATTAGCTAAGACGACATTAGGACGTTATCTGTATGGTGTTGGCGGTAACGAAGAAGCATCTCGTCTTTCAGGTATTGGTGTAACAAAGATTAAGCTGATGGCATACGGACTCAGTGGATTCCTCGCCGGAATCGCTGGTCTGGTACTGTTATCAAGAACAAGTTCCGGACAGCCATCTGCAGGTTCCGGATATGAAATGGATGCAATCACAGCTGTAGTACTTGGTGGTGTTTCTCTGAATGGTGGAGAAGGTAAATTACATATGGTTGTTATTGGTATGCTGATCATGGGTGTACTGACAACTGGTATGATCATGTGTGGTATTAACGATTATGTACAGCAGTTTGTAAAAGGTATCGTACTGATCCTTGCAGTTGCATATTCTGAAATCTCCAAAAAGATCAGAAGCAGAATGATCGTAACGGAATAAGAAGTTAATCTTGTATAGTTTTATATGACTGAATAAAAATATCTCTGGCTGTGTGGTCAGAGATATTTTTTGTTGATTGACCTTAGTATAAAATACATGATAAAATAAAAAGTAAAGCAAAATTTTGCAGAGAACGAGTCGATAGTTATAAATGAGGAAAGAGAGTGAATGCATGGCATATAGTTTCAGTGGACGTGTCCGCTACAGTGAAATTGGAGAAAATGGATTATTGACACTGCCGGGAATCCTGAATTATTTTCAGGACTGCAGTACCTTTCAGTCAGAGGAAGTCGGACTTGGAATCGATATTTTGAAGGAATGGAAACGTATCTGGGTATTGTCGGCATGGCAGGTGGTTGTAGATCGTTATCCATATATGGGAGAACGAATCAAAACATCTACCTGGGCATATGGATTCCGTGGATTTATGGGACTGCGTAACTTTACCATGGAGACAGAGGGCGGGGAACGCCTGGCGTATGCCAATACTTTCTGGACTTATATTGATGCGGAAAACGGACTGCCAGTCCGTCTGGAAGCGAAAGATACAGATGCTTACAGAGGAAAAGACGGGAAGATGGAATCGAAACTGGATATGGAATATGCACCGCGTAAAATTGTACTTCCGGAAGATTATGAGCAGCAGGATTCATTTTGCTGTGCAGAAACATCATCTGGATACGAACCATCATGTAAATAACTGTCAGTATGTACAGATGGCAATGGATTATCTGCCGGAGAATTTCAAGATACATCAGATGCGTGCGGAATATAAGCAGCAGGCGAGACTGAATGATGTGATCTGTCCGGCAAGAGCAGTAGATGAAAATAAAACAACAGTTCTTCTGAATGATCAGAAGGGTGAACCGTATGCAGTTGTTGAGTTTAAAATAAAAATTGGAGGAAAAATATGATCGAATTAGGAAAGAAACAGACGTTACTGATTGTGAAGTCCGTAGAGTTTGGCGTATATCTTGCAGAAGATATGAATGCAGATACAAAGCATCAGGTACTTTTGCCGGCAAAACAGGTTCCGGCAGGGACAAAAGCAGGAGATAAACTGGAAGTTTTTATTTATAAAGATTCTCAGGATCGTCTGATCGCGACAACAAATGAACCACTTCTTATGGTGGGGCAGGCAGGACTTCTGAAAGTAAAACAGGTAACAAGAATCGGAGCATTTCTTGACTGGGGACTGGAAAAAGATCTTTTGCTTCCATATCATGAGCAGACAACTCGTATCTTTGAGGGGCAGGAATGTCTGGTAGCTGTTTATGTGGATAAAAGCAGCCGTCTCTGTGCAACTATGAAAGTTTATCCTTACCTGTCCAAAGAAACACCTTATAAAGAAGGTGACCAGGTAAAAGGCCGTGTATACCAGATCAGCGAGAATTTTGGAGTATTTGTTGCAGTCGATAATAAATATTCTGCACTGATCCCTGCAAGAGAAGCAAAAGGTAAATATCGTCCTGGTACTGTTCTTGACCTGCGTGTGACCAGAGTCAAAGAAGATGGAAAGATGGATGTCAGTGACCGTCAGGAAGCATATCTTCAGATCAACGAAGATGCGGAAAATGTTCTGGAGATCATTGAAGAATTTGCAGGAGTACTTCCTTTTGATGACAAGGCTTCACCGGAAGTGATCCGCAGAGAATTTGGCTTAAGCAAAAATGCATTTAAGCGTGCAGTCGGACATCTTCTTAAAGAAGGAAAAATTCAGATCAAGGACCGCAGGATCTATCTGGTGAAATAACAGGTAAAGGATGAGAGTATGAACTTTACACATCTTCATGTCCATACAGAATACAGTCTTCTGGATGGTTCGAATAAAATAAAAGAATATGTGGACCGTGTCAAAGAACTTGGCATGGACAGTGCGGCTATTACGGACCATGGTGTGATGTACGGCGTGATCGATTTTTACCGTGCGGCAAGAGCTGCGGGAATCAATCCGATCCTGGGCTGTGAAGTTTATGTTGCACCGGGATCCCGTTTTGACCGTGAAACAGGAAGTGGAGAAGACCGTTATTACCATCTGGTTCTTCTGGCAGAGAACAACCAGGGTTACAGTAATTTGATGAAGATCGTTTCCAAGGGATTTGTGGAAGGATTTTATTATAAACCGCGTGTGGATCTGCAGCTTCTGGAGAAATATCATGAGGGAATCATTGCGTTGAGTGCGTGTCTTGCAGGTGAAGTGGCAAGATTCCTTACAAGAGGTATGTATGAAGATGCAAAAGCGGCCGCACTTCGGTACCAGGATATCTTTGGAAAAGGAAATTTTTTCCTGGAATTACAGGATCATGGCATTCCGGAACAGCAGAATGTAAACCAGCAGCTTCTTAAGATGCACCGTGAGACCGGAATTGATCTGGTTGCAACAAATGACGTACATTATACCCTGGCAGAGGATGCCCAGCCACATGATGTCCTGCTCTGCCTGCAGACCGGTAAGAAACTGGCAGATCAGGATCGTATGCGTTATGAGGGCGGTCAGTATTATGTGAAATCTCCGGAAGAGATGGAACGTCTTTTTCCATATGCGACAGAAGCATTGGAAAATACGCATAAGATTGCACAGCGCTGTCATGTAGAGATTGAATTCGGTGTTACCAAGCTGCCGAAATTTGGCGTTCCGGACGGATATACTTCCTGGGAGTACTTAAATGAGCTTTGCTTCAAAGGACTGGAAGAACGTTATCAGCCAGTGACCGAGGAATTGAAAGAGCGGCTGAATTATGAACTGACGACGATCAGGAACATGGGATACGTTGACTATTTCCTGATCGTGTGGGATTTTATCAAATATGCCCGTGATCATGATATCATGGTCGGACCGGGACGTGGATCTGCAGCGGGAAGCCTGGTTGCATATACACTGGGCATCACACAGCTTGATCCAATTCGTTATGATCTGCTGTTCGAGCGTTTCCTCAACCCGGAACGAGTATCCATGCCGGATATTGACGTTGACTTCTGCTTTGAACGAAGACAGGAAGTTATTGATTACGTCAGAAGAAAATATGGCGATGACTGTGTCGTTCAGATCGTTACGTTTGGTACACTGGCAGCGCGAGGCGTTATCCGGGATGTCGGACGTGTGATGGATCTGCCTTATGCGCAGGTGGATACGATCGCCAAAATGATTCCACAGGAGCTGAATATTACGATTGACAAAGCTCTGCAGATGAATCCGGAATTTAAGAAGGTATATGAAGAGGATAAAGAAATCCATGAACTGATCGATACAGCGAAACGTCTGGAAGGATTGCCACGCCATACTTCCATGCATGCAGCAGGTGTTGTGATCAGTCAGAAGGATGTTTCAGAATATGTACCGCTTTCCAGAGCATCGGATGGTTCGATCGTTACCCAGTTTACAATGACAACTCTGGAAGAACTGGGACTTCTGAAAATGGACTTTCTGGGACTTCGTACATTGACTGTTATCCAGAATGCGGTACATCTGGTAGAACAGGATACCGGTGTGAAGCTGGATATGCAGCATATCGATTATAATGATAAAAAAGTCCTGGATTCTCTTGGAAAAGGCCATTCAGATGGTGTGTTCCAGCTGGAAAGTGCAGGAATGAAGAACTTCATGAAGGAACTGAAACCACAGAGCCTGGAAGATGTGATCGCGGGAATTTCCCTGTATCGTCCGGGGCCGATGGATTTTATTCCGCAGTATATCCGGGGAAAAAATCGCCCGGATACGATCAAATATGACTGCCCGCAGCTGGAGCCGATCCTGAAACCGACATATGGATGTATCGTATATCAGGAGCAGGTTATGCAGATTGTGCGTAATCTGGCAGGTTATACACTTGGACGGAGCGACCTGGTACGTCGTGCAATGTCCAAGAAAAAAGCAGCAGTCATGGAGAAAGAGCGTCAGAACTTTGTTTATGGAAATGAAGCGGAAGGCGTACCAGGCTGTATTGCCAATGGAATTCCGGAGCAGACGGCAAATAAGATTTATGACGATATGATTGACTTTGCAAAATACGCATTTAATAAGTCTCATGCGGCAGCGTATGCTGTAGTTTCTTATCAGACGGCATTTCTGAAATATTATTATCCGGTTGAATTCATGGCTGCTCTTATGACATCTGTGATTGAAATGCCAATCAAAGTGGCAGAGTATATTCAGGTATGCAGGAAGATGAACATTAAGATCCTGCCGCCGGATGTGAACCGCGGAGCCTATGGATTTTCTGTGGATAATGGTGCAATCCGTTATGGACTTTCTGCAATCAAGAGTGTGGGAAGACCAGTGATCGATGCCCTGGTGGAAGAGAGGGAGACAAACGGAGAATATCGATCGCTGAAGGATTTTATCGAGAGACTGACCGGTACGGTAAATAAACGTGCGATTGAGAACTTTATCAAAGCTGGAGCACTGGACTGTCTGGAGGGAAACCGCCGGCAGAAAATGGTTGTTTACAGTCAGATCGTGGACAGCATCGCGCAGGAGAAGAAGAATTCTTTTGCCGGCCAGATGAGTCTGTTTGACCTGGTCAGTGAAGAAGATAAAAAAGATTATGAGATCCGCATGCCGGATGTGGAAGAATATGATAAGGATATGATCCTTGGCTTTGAAAAAGATGTTCTTGGAATCTATCTGAGTGGTCATCCACTGGAAAAATACCGGAATATTATGGAGAAGATGATCTCAGCGAGAACGATTGATTTCCAGCCGGACGATGAAACTGGTATTCCGAAGGTTTATGACGGTCAGAAAGTGATCATTGGTGGTATGATCACAGAGAAGACGATCAAGTATACAAGAAACAATAAGGTGATGGCGTTCCTGACGGTAGAAGACTTGATGGGAACTGTGGAGATCGTTGTATTCCCGAGAGATTATGAGAAATGGCAGACGTTGATCAATGAAGATGCGCGAGTCTTTATCCAGGGACGTGTCAATGCAGAAGATGATAAGCCGAGTAAGCTAATTCTGGAAAAAGTACGTGCTTTTGATGATATACCACGAGAAATCTGGATTCAGTTTAAAGACCGTGAGGATTATGCACAGAAAGAGCAGGAACTTCTGAACTATCTGAGAGGTTCAGTGGGAACTTCTGCGGTAGTAATCTACCTCAAAGATGTGAAGGCGATAAAACGTCTTCCGGCAGGATACCATGTGCAGATCAGCGATTTTCTGTTAGAAGAATTAAAGAAAAAATATGGTGATTCCAACGTTAAAGTTGTGGAAAGAGTATTGAAAAACTTCTAAAAATGCTTTACACTATACAACGAATATGTGTAGAACAGATAACAAGGTTTCCTATTATTATGCAAGCGATGAAAGGAAGCCTGGAGATGGAGGAATGAATCATGGCAGAGAAACAGATAAAAACCATCGGTGTACTTACAAGTGGCGGTGACGCTCCGGGAATGAACGCTGCGATCCGTGCTGTTGTAAGACGAGGACTGAGCAGCGGACTGAATGTAAAAGGTATTTATAAAGGATACAACGGTCTTCTTAATGAAGAAATCGTTGATATGACTGCCAGAGACGTATCAGATACGATCGAACGCGGTGGTACAATTCTTTATACAGCAAGATGTGCAGAATTCCGTACACCGGAAGGACAGCAGCGTGGTGCAGAAATCTGCAAGAAACATGGAATCGATGGACTGGTAGTTATCGGTGGAGACGGTTCTTTTGCAGGTGCACAGAAGCTGGCAAATCTTGGAATCAATACAATCGGTGTTCCAGGTACGATCGATCTGGATATTGCCTGCACAGAGTATACAATCGGATTTGATACAGCTGTAAATACAGCAATGGAGGCAATCGATAAAGTTCGTGATACTTCCACATCTCACGAAAGATGCAGTATTATCGAAGTTATGGGACGTAATGCAGGATACCTTGCTATGTGGTGCGGTATCGCCAATGGAGCGGAGGACGTCCTGATCCCTGAGAAATATGACTATGATGAGCAGAAGCTGATCAATAACATTATTGCAAGCCGTAAAGCAGGAAAGAAACACCATATCATCGTAAATGCAGAGGGTATTGGTCATTCTGAGGCTATGGCAAGACGTATTGAAGCAGCTACAGGTATTGAGACACGTGCAACGATCCTCGGACATATGCAGCGTGGTGGTAACCCGACATGTAAAGACCGTGTATATGCATCTATGATGGGTGCACTTGCAGTAGATCTTCTCGTACAGGGCAAATCCTGTCGAGTTGTTGGATACCGTCATGGTGAATTCATGGACTTCGATATCAATGAAGCACTTGCTATGCAGAAAGATGTATCCCCATATATGTGGGAAGTATGTAACTCTCTTTCTCATAACTACAAAAATAAAAATACGACGTTTTTACAGCGGAGGCCACCGTTAGGCGGCCTCCGTTCTGGATTAAAGGAGTAGCTGTATGATTTCCAGTGCACAGAATACACAGGTCAAAAATATAATAAAGCTGAATCAGAAGGCAAAGGCAAGACGAGAGCAGGGACTGTTTATCGCAGAGGGAAGAAAGATGTTTCTCGAAGCTCCGGATGACTGGATCGAGAAGATTTATGTGGCAGAATCAATGCTCGAAGATGAAGAAGTAATGAAAAAGGTACGGAGATTTTCCTGGGAAGCAGTTGAGAACGGTGTGTTCAGGCAGATGTGTGATACACAGACGCCACAGGGAATCCTTACCGTACTCCGACAGCCTTCTTACGAACTGGAAGATCTTCTGAAAGAGGAAAAACCACTTCTTATGGTTTTGGAGGATCTGCAAGATCCCGGAAATGCAGGGACGATCATCCGAACCGGAGAAGGCGCCGGAGTGAGTGGGGTTTTCCTGACAAAAACCTGCGTGGATATCACAAATCCGAAAGTAATCCGTGCAACGATGGGATCTGTTTACAGAATTCCTTTTTTCTATGTGGAAGATGTGGTATCATTAAAACAGAAACTTCAGGGAAGAGGAATCCGCTTTTTTGCCGCACATTTACAGGGTAAAAACTCATATGACAGGGAATCCTATGAGGACGGAACTGCGTTTCTGATCGGAAACGAAGGAAAGGGCCTTACAGACCAGGCAGCGGATGCAGCAGACTGTCTGATACGGATCCCGATGTGTGGGCAGGTGGAATCCCTCAATGCAGCTATGGCGGCTGGAATACTCATGTATGAGGCGGCAAGGCAGAGGAGGGGATAAGATGGAACCTTTAATGTGGCTGATCGTGTTGGCGGTCTTTCTTGTGATCGAGGCAATCACGGTAGGACTGACTACGATCTGGTTTGCAGGAGGCGCACTGGTCGCAGCGATTGCGTCAGGCGCAGGTGCAGGTATACTGGTGCAGTGGATCCTGTTTTTAGTCATTTCACTGGTCCTGCTGATTTTTACAAGACCACTGGCAGTTCGATATATGAATAAGGGTGTGCCAAAGACCAATGTAAACAGCCTGATCGGAGAAAAAGCTGTTGTGATTCAGAAGATCAATAATCTGGAGCAGACAGGGCAGGTCCGTATCAATGATATTGAATGGATGGCGAGAACATCTTCTGATGAAGTAACGATTCCGGAACAGACAGTTGTAACAATTGAAGCTGTTCAGGGAGTAAAACTGATTGTGAAAGAAGAAAAGGAGGGTAAGTAACATGGCAGGAATTATTATTTTTATAGTACTCATCGTACTTGTACTCTGGATCCTGGCATCCTGTATCCGTATTGTGCCACAGGCATATGCAATCGTTGTAGAACGTCTTGGTGCATACAAAGAAACATGGAACACAGGTATTCATTTCAAAACACCATTTATTGACCGTGTGGCAAGAAGAGTCAATCTGAAAGAGCAGGTTGTGGATTTTCCACCACAGCCGGTTATTACAAAAGATAACGTAACAATGCAGATCGATACTGTTGTGTTTTTCCAGATTACAGATCCAAAGCTTTTTGCATATGGTGTGGAAAATCCGATCATGGCAATCGAAAATCTGTCAGCGACAACCCTTAGAAACATCATCGGTGACATGGAACTGGATGAAACGCTGACTTCCCGTGAAGTTATCAACACTAAGATGCGTGCATCCCTGGATGTGGCAACAGATCCGTGGGGAATCAAAGTAAATCGTGTGGAACTGAAAAATATTATTCCGCCGGCAGCAATCCAGGAAGCTATGGAGAAACAGATGAAGGCTGAGCGTGAAAGACGTGAAGCAATCCTCCGCGCAGAAGGTGAGAAAAAATCTACGATCCTTGTTGCAGAAGGTAAAAAAGAATCTGCAATCCTCGATGCGGAAGCTGAGAAACAGGCTGCGATTCTGAAAGCAGAAGCGCAGAAAGAACGTATGATCAAAGAGGCTGAAGGACAGGCGGAGGCAGTTCTGAAAGTTCAGAAAGCCAATGCAGAAGGTATCCGTATGATCCGTGAAGCCGGGGCAGATCAGGCAGTACTTACACTGAAGAGCCTGGAAGCATTTGGAAAGGCAGCAGATGGTAAGGCTACCAAGATCATTATCCCGTCTGAGATCCAGGGACTGGCAGGACTTGCATCATCTCTGAAAGAGATCGTTGTTGAGGATAAGAAAACAGAAGAATAATTTTTTATAAAGAAACACGAAAAAAGAGGAGTAACTGTTATGAACTTAAAAGGACGCAATTTTCTTACGCTGAAAGACTTTACACCAGAAGAGATCACCTACATGATCGATCTCGCTGCTGAATTAAAAGCAAAGAAAAAAGCAGGAGAGCTTCATGAATATTATAAAGGCAAAAACATTGCCCTGATCTTTGAGAAAACAAGCACCAGAACACGTTGCGCATTTGAAGTAGCTGCTCATGATCTTGGAATGGGCAGTACATATCTGGATCCGACCGGTTCTCAGATCGGCAAGAAAGAAAGTATTGCCGATACCGCAAGAGTTCTTGGAAGAATGTATGAAGGAATCGAATACAGAGGATTTGGACAGGATATTGTTGAAGAACTGGCCAAATATGCAGGCGTTCCGGTATGGAACGGACTGACAAACGAATATCATCCGACACAGATGCTGGCAGACATGCTGACCATCCGTGAGCATTTTGGAGATCTCAAGGGCCGCCGTCTGGTATACATGGGAGATGCCCGTTATAACATGGGTAACTCACTGATGATCGCATGCTCCAAGCTTGGAATGCATTTTGTAGCATGCACAACAAAGAAATACTTCCCGAATCAGGAACTTGTAGATCTGTGCAAGACTTATGCAGAGGCTTCCGGTGGAAGTGTGACTCTGACAGAAGATGTACAGACAGGAACAAAAGATGCAGATGTAATCTATACAGATGTATGGGTATCTATGGGTGAGCCGGATGAAGTATGGGAAGAGCGTATCAAAGACCTGACACCATACAAAGTAACTGCTGATGTTATGAAAAATGCAGGGGAAAAAGCAATCTTCCTTCACTGTCTGCCAGCATTCCATGATCTCAAGACAAAGATTGGCAAGGAAATGGGAGAACGTTTCAACCTGACAGATATGGAAGTGACAGATGAAGTATTTGAATCTGCACAGTCTCATGTATTTGATGAAGCAGAAAACCGTATGCATACGATCAAAGCAGTTATGGTGGCAACTCTTGGAGAGCCGGAGAACAAATGATAACTACAATCTATAATGAAGAAACAATTTCAAAAGAGATAAACACAAAATGGGCGGGCAAAACCGTCCATTTTGCAAAGGAAACAGATTCCACAAATGAGTGGTGCAAGCGCATGTCAAAAGAAAATGCGGAACACGGAACACTGGCAGTTGCAGAATTTCAGTCTGCCGGTAAGGGAAGGCTGGGACGTAAATGGATGGCACCGGAGGGAAGTTCAGTGATGATGTCCATTCTTCTGAAACCGGAATTTGAACCGCAATATGCGTCTATGCTGACACTTGTAATGGGATTGAGCGTAGCGCAGGCAGTGTGCGAGCTTGGTGTGGAAGTTTCTATCAAATGGCCGAATGATGTGGTCGTTTCCCACAAGAAAATCTGCGGAATACTGACAGAAATGGGAGTGCAGGATGGAAAGATCCGAGAAGTGGTGATCGGTGTCGGACTGAATGTAAATCTGAAAGAAATTCAGGATGAACTGAAAGACAAAGCGACCTCTCTGTACCTGGAAACGGGAAAAACATACGACAGAAACCGTCTGATCGGGCTTGTTATGGAGAAATTTGAAATCAATTATGAGAAATTTGTCCAAACCTGCGATCTTTCCATGATGCTGGATGATTATAACATGCTGCTGGCAAATAAGAGCCAGCCGGTCCGCGTTCTGGATAAGATCAGCCCGTATGAAGGCGTGGCTCTGGAAATCGATAAAGATGGAGCACTTCTGGTGCGTGTGCAGAGCGGAGAGATTCGTAAAGTGTGCTCCGGAGAAGTGTCTGTAAGAGGATTGTACAGCTATATTTAAGTTGCTGCGGACAGGAACATATTTAACAAAGGAGTTTTTATATGTATCAGGAAAATGTTGTGCTCTGCGGTGCAAGCGCTTATGAGCAGAAATATTATTTTAATCAGGATTTTGATTCTCTTCCGGAATCGATCAAACAGGAACTGCATATCATGTGTGTCCTTTATACCGAAGATATCGGCGGAATCCTGACACTGGAGTTTGATGATAATGGCAGTCTGCAGTTCAAAACAGAGGCACTGGATTCCGATGCCATGTATGATGATATTGGAAGTGTTCTTAAGATCAAACAGCTGCAGACCGAAAAAAGAGAACTTCTGCAGTCTCTGGAAATGTATTATAAGGTATTTTTCCTTGGTGAGACCATCGAAGATGATGGCGAAATGATAGGTAAGGAAAGCTGATCTATGGAAACACTTATGAAAATGAAGTGGAAAATTGGTTCTGTAGAGATCGAGAATCCTTTTATTCTGGCACCAATGGCTGGAGTTACGGATCTTCCATTCCGTATTCTCTGCAAGGAGCAGGGGGCAGGTCTGTTGTGCACAGAGATGGTCAGTGCAAAGGCGATTTCTTTTCATAATAAAAATACAATCTCTCTTATGCAGATCGATCCGGTGGAGCATCCGGTTTCCATGCAGATTTTTGGAAGTGAGCCGGATCTGATGGCAGAAGTTGCAAAAAGTATCGAAGAACAGCCATTTGATATCCTGGATATCAATATGGGCTGCCCGGTCCCGAAGGTAGTCAACAACGGAGAGGGGTCTGCATTGCTTAAAAATCCGGAACTGATCCGGGAAATTGTGACAAAAGTTTCTCGTGCGGTGAAGAAACCGGTAACGGCGAAGATTCGTATTGGTTTTGAGGGATATCCGGTAGATCCAGTGGAGATTGCAAAGATCATTGAGGATTCCGGTGCAGCTGCAGTTGCGGTCCACGGAAGAACAAGACAGCAGTATTATGCAGGCGAAGCGGACTGGGATACGATCCGCAGGATCAAAGAAGCGGTATCTATTCCAGTCATTGGAAACGGGGATGTGGATTCTCCAAAGAAAGCAGAAGCACTGGTGCGTGAGACAGGCTGTGATGGGATCATGATTGGTCGCGCAGTGAGAGGAAATCCATGGATCTTCCGTGAGATGAACCATTATTTTACTACGGGAGAGCTGCTTCCGCGTCCATCTTGGGAAGAAATCAGAGAGATGATTCTTCGTCATGCAAGAATGCAGATCGAACTGAAAGGTGAATTTACCGGAATCCGTGAAATGCGTAAGCATATTGCATGGTATACTTCAGGAATGAGACATAGTGCAGGGCTGCGCAGAGATTCTAATCTGGTCAGCAGCTATGAAGAATTGGAAAAGCTGCTGGATGTTACTGTTCAGAGATAAAACAAGGAAAATTACAGAAGCTGGGAATTCGCGGTTAATCGCGGAATTCCGGCTTTTTTGGTTCTTGACAAGGTATACAGATTTGGGTATAATACAGAAATTGTGAATATCCTAGAATAAGTCTGCCTGTTTTGAGGTATGATGTTTTGAGAAGTTATGTAGACAGCAATTATTCCGGGAATGTATATCCAATAAATATCCGGCTATTTTGAAAGGGTGTAAGGATTATGGAAGAAAAGAAGAATTTATTAACATATGCAGGTCTTAAAAAACTGGAAGATGAGCTGCATGATTTAAAAGTAGTAAAAAGAAAAGAAGTTGCAGGTAAGATCAAAGAAGCAAGAGAACAGGGTGACCTTTCTGAGAATGCTGAATATGATGCAGCAAAAGATGAGCAGAGAGACATCGAAGCAAGAATCGAAGAAATCGAAAAAATCCTTAAAAATGCAGAAGTCGTTGTAGAAGATGAAGTAGATCTTGATAAGATCAACGTTGGATGCAAGGTTAAAGTACATGACTATGAATTCGATGAAGATATGGAATTAAAGATCGTTGGTTCTACAGAAGCGAACAGCCTGGAAGGTAAGATCTCCAATGAATCTCCAGTAGGAAAAGCTCTGATCGGTGCACATACAGGAGATGTTGTTGATGTAGAAATGCCAATGGGAATCATGAAATACAAGGTTCTGGAGATCCAGAGAAACGTTTAAATAAGTCAAAAAACAGAAGGAGGCCAACAAAGTGGCAGAGCAGAAGAAGCAGGATACAAACCAGCTGCTGAAGGTTCGTCGTGAGAAGCTTGCAGATTTGCAGGCAAATGGCAAGGACCCGTTTCAGATCACAAAATTTGACCAGACACATCACTCACTTGAGGTAAAGAATCTCTATGAAGCGCATGAGGCAGAGATCTTAAAAGACCACAAGACTCCAGATGTAGAAGGTCTTGATGAAGCACAGGCAAGAGAAGTCCTCAAACAGGACTATGAAGAAAGAAGAAAAATCATGGATGCGAACCCGATCCACGTAGCAATCGCCGGTCGTATGATGTTCAAACGTGTCATGGGCAAAGCTTCTTTCTGTAATATTCAGGATCTGCAAGGCAATATTCAGGTCTATGTGGCAAGAGATGCAATCGGAGAAGAATCCTATGCAGATTTCAAAAAATCTGATATCGGTGATATTTTCGGTCTGGAAGGCTTTGCTTTCAGAACAAGAACAGGCGAAATCTCTATCCATGCTGAAAAAATGACTATGCTGACAAAGAGTTTACAGATCCTTCCGGAGAAATTCCACGGACTGACTGACACAGATACCCGTTATCGTCAGAGATATGTAGACCTTATCATGAATCAGGACAGCAAGAATGTATTTATCAAACGTTCCCAGATCCTCAAAGAGATCCGTAACTTCCTTGCAGGACGTGACTTCATGGAAGTCGAAACTCCAATGCTGGTTTCCAACGCCGGCGGTGCAGCTGCAAGGCCGTTTGAGACACATTACAATGCACTGAACGAAGACGTTAAACTTCGTATCTCTCTGGAGCTTTATCTGAAGAGACTGATCGTTGGTGGACTTGAAAGAGTTTACGAGATTGGCCGTGTATTCCGTAACGAGGGTGTTGATACACGTCACAACCCGGAATTCACTCTGATGGAGCTTTACCAGGCATACACAGATTATGAGGGAATGATGGAACTGACAGAGTCCATGTTCCGTTATCTGGCAGAAAAAGTGTGCGGATCCACTAAGATTTCTTATAATGGTGTGGAAATCGACCTTGGTAAGCCGTTCGCCAGAATGACAATGAACGAAGCAATTAAGAAATATGCAGGAATCGACTTTGATGAAGTAGCAGATGATGAGGCAGCTAAAAAGCTTGCTGACGAGCATCATATTGAATATGAGGCACACCACAAGAAGGGTGATATCATCAACCTGTTCTTCGAGGAGTACTGTGAGAAAGAACTGATCCAGCCTACATTTATCATGGATCATCCGATCGAAATTTCTCCGCTGACCAAGAAGAAACCTTCTGATCCGAGCAAGGTAGAGCGTTTCGAGCTGTTCATTAATACATGGGAAATGTGTAACGCATATTCCGAGCTGAATGATCCGATTGATCAGCGCGAACGTTTCAAGGCGCAGGATGCACTTGCAGATGCTGGTGATGAAGAAGCAAACCATACAGATGAAGATTTCCTGAATGCGCTGGAAATCGGTATGCCGCCGACAGGTGGTATCGGATACGGAATCGACCGTCTTGTTATGCTTCTGACAGACAGCCAGGCCATTCGTGATGTGTTGCTGTTCCCGACAATGAAGTCACAGGGCGCTTCCAAGAACGAAGCAAACAATGCGGCACAGGCAGCACCGGCTGTAAAAGCAGAGGAAAAACCTGCTGAGAAGATTGATTTTTCCAATGTAAAAATCGAACCGCTTTTTGAAGAAAACGTTGACTTTGACACTTTCAGCAAGTCAGATTTTCGAGCCGTAAAGATTGAAGCGTGTGAGGCAGTTCCGAAGAGTAAGAAGCTTTTAAAGTTCACTCTGAATGACGGAACAGACCGGAAACGCACGATTTTAAGCGGTATTCACGAGTATTATGAACCGGAAGAACTGGTAGGAAAAACAGCGATTGCAATCGTAAACCTTCCGCCGAGAAAGATGATGGGCATTGATTCCGAAGGTATGCTGATTTCAGCAGTACACGAGGAAGACGGAAGAGAGGGATTACATTTACTGATGGTAGATGAACATATTCCGGCTGGTGCAAAGCTGTATTAAAAATCCGATAAAGGATTAAAAAATGTAGGCTTTTTGATGTAGAGTACGACAAAGGTACGACAAATAAAACCTCCTTAATGGGCTATAATAAATGATTTTAAATAGTCCATGCAAAATGAAATCAATATTTTTACATTATGAGGACACTTTTCTAAGAGAAATTTTAGAAGAGTGTCTTTTTTGTTACGGTCATGTACAAAAAAACAGGAGGAAATTAAAATGGCAAATAACACAGCGTTAAGAGCAGGTAAAGATACTACTCGCACAATTACTTTCAAAAATAAGGAGCACGAAAAATTTTATTACACCTATCTGCCAAAGTGCAGATATCAGGATGTATACCACAAGGCATTGGTGTATTGTCTTGGAATTGACCGGGATACAAGAGAAAACGCAGAACAGATATACGATTTTAAGACAGGATACGTGAAAACGGAATGCCTGCATGAAGGCTGGCAGACAAGCGGCAGCGTAAGGATTATACGGCTGGCATTTAACCTATATTGTGACGGTACTCCCAGTGTTTATGATTATGAAGGAGACAGTGACAGACAGGTAGATGAATGCAGGGAATATTCGGTCAGTGATTTATTCTGCTGTGGCTATGCAAGGTACTTTTGGGAGGCAGTCAAAATCCGTTATCCGGAGTATTGTTTTTATCGGGATTGGGAGGATTCATATGCTGAAGGTTAGATTACAGGGAACAGTTAAGGATATACAGTGGTTTGGGAAACTTTTGGAACAGCACCCGAAAATCCGGGTGCTTGGAGTATCGAAACCGTTTGCAAATAAAGGAACAAACAAATATTTTCGTGTATACGCAGAAATAGAGAAAAGAGAAAATACCATGCAGTAAAGCATGACAGGAGAAAGGCAGGAAGAAAGTATGTGTAGAGTAATCGCAGTCGCAAACCAAAAAGGTGGTGTCGGAAAGACAACTACCTGTGTGAATTTAGGAATCGGTCTTGCAAGGGAAGGGAAAAAAGTGCTTCTGATTGAAGCAGATGCACAGGGAAGCATGGCGGTCAGTCTTGGGATTCAGGAACCGGACGAGCTGGATGAGACACTGGTCAATATTATGGAAAAACTTATCAATGACAAGGAACCGGAGCCGGGAGAAGGAATTATCCATCATGAAGAAGGGGTGGATTTTATCCCTGCCAATATTGAACTTGCAGGATTGGAGACTTCCCTTGTGAATGTCATGAGTCGGGAAATGGTATTGCGGCAGTATATATGTGGGATAAAAAAAACAGTATGATTATATCCTGATTGACTGTATGCCCTCACTTGGTATGATTACCATTAACGCATTGGTGGCGGCTGACAGGGTATTGATTCCGGTAGAAGCGGCTTATCTTCCGGTTAAAGGGTTACAGCAGCTTATTAAGACAATAGGGCGGGTACACAGAAAACTGAATCCGGAGCTTTCTATCATGGGGATTTTGTTCACAAAAGTAGACCGCAGGACAAATTTCGCAAAGGATATTGCGGCTCAGATTCGAGAGGTGTACGGAAACAAAATACATATTTTTGCAAATTGCATACCGATGTCTGTAAGGGCGGCTGAAACTACCGCAGAGGGAAAAAGCATCTATCTCCATGACCCGAAAGGAATTGTGGCAGAGGGCTATCACTATCTGACAGGGGAGGTGTTGGATGATGAAGAGTAAGAGCGCAGAAAAGATAAAGCTGACTTCTTATGATGATTTATTTGGCAGTAGTGAAGTAACGGCAGAAGAGAAGATTGTATCCGTTCCGATTCGTCTTTTTCACACCTTCAAAGACCATCCATTCCGGGTATTGGATGATGAAAAAATGCAGGAGACTGTGGAAAGTGTAAAAACGATATGGAATACTGATGCCGGGAATTGTACGTCCGTATGGTGATGGTGAGTATGAGATGGTGGCAGGGCACCGCAGATGGCGGGCGTGTGAACTGGCAGGAATGGAAGAGATGCCAGTAATTATCCGGGAAATGGATGATGATACTGCTACGGTGATAATGGTGGATACGAACATCCAGAGGGAAGATATTCTGCCCAGTGAGAAAGCCCATGCTTATAAAATGAAATATGAAGCCATGAAACATCAGGGAAGCAAGGGAGAGAAGCATACGGCTGATCTGGTAGGAGAAGCTGCTGGCGAAAGCGGAAGGACGGTTCAGCGGTATATCCGTCTATCATTCCTTATTTCCAGATTATTAGACTATGTAGACAATAAAAGACTTTCCATGAAAGCGGGAGAGAAACTTTCTTTTCTGACGGTAGAAGAACAGGAATGGGTGTTAGAGGCAATAGATAATGCAGTTTTGACGGTAACAGATAAACAGGCGGAGTTATTCAAGAATCATAGCAGGAAAGACGTGAATCAGGAATATCTATTCTGTTTTATTGCAGAAAAAGGAAGCAGAAACAAAGGTAACTCTTTCGGCAAAGAAGGTACGCTCGTATTTTCCGCCAGCCTATACAAAAGAGCAGGTTGAGGAAGTAATTTATACGCTGTTGGAACAGTGGAGAAAGAAGAAAGGGAAGGAGGAACAGGAAGATGCAGGAGATACAGTTTGATTATTTTCATGGAATGGAAGCGGAACAGTATACCTTTTACCGGATTCCGAAAATTTTATTTACCGCAGAATGCTTCAAAACTATTTCCTGCGAAGCAAAGGTTTTATACGGTCTGTTGCTGGACCGTATGAGCCTGAGTATTAAAAATCGCTGGTTCGATGAAGAGGACAGGGTATACATTATTTTTACTGTGGAAGAAATTGCGGAGCTTATGAACTGTGGCACACAGAAGGCAGTGCGGTTATTAAAGGAACTGGATAGTGAAAAGGGCATTGGCCTGGTGGAAAAAAGGCGGCTTGGATTGGGGAAACCCAACGTGATTTATGTGAAGAATTTTATGGTCAAACAGCCTGAAAAGGAAGAAAAAGAGCCGGAAAAGCCTGTAAATACACAGAATTGTGAAAATCACAATTCAAGAGTTGTGAAAACCACAATTCAGGAATGTCCAAAATCACAATTCAAGAATGATGAAAATCACAATTCTGGAATGATGAAAACCACAATTCAAGAATGTGCAGAATCACAATTCAAGAATGATGAAAATCACAATTCTGGAATAGTGAAAATCACAACTCCTGAATGTCCAAAATCACAATCTAATAATACTGATATTAACAATACTGATTTTAGTGAAAATGAGTATAGTGACACTGAGAGTAGTGAAACTGATTTTAACGAGACAGATAATATCTTATCTAATCTTTCTCATCTATCAGTGAGGAAAACAGCAGGAATGATAGATATGGTGGAAGAGATGGAAGCCTATCGGAAAATTATCAGGGAAAATATTTCGATGAGTGTTTTGAGGACAGCAGGTATCGACAACAGGAGGAAGTGGATGAACTTGTGGAACTGATGGTAGAGGTTATGGTCATGCCGGATAACAGCACTGTTCGCATTGGCGGAGTGGACAAGCCTGTGGTGATTGTGAAGAACCGCTTTATGAAGGTGGAACATGGGCATATTGAATATGTCGTTGGCTGCCTTGAGAAGAATACCAGCAAGGTAGGAAATATCCGGGCGTATCTTCTGACAACACTCTACAATTCAACCATGACCATAGAAAATTATTACAGAGCAGAATGTGAATCACGATATGTATTGGAGGAGGATAAAACGGATGATGAAGAAAAGTAATTTTTTGGAGAATTGTGGCAGATTCCGCTTTTTAGGGATAGCTGTGGTAATGTTTATTGTTTATCTGTTTTGTGTGGAAAACGGTGTGTGATGATTACCGGAAATTGTGGATAGTTTCAGGGATTCCCTTTGGCATACAAAAATGTATTTCTGGATGATTCCAAAAGGGTTTGATATAGGCGGTACTGTTGGAATGTTTGCTTTTAATCTGCTGATAGGAGGAATGATAGGCAGCGTGGTTTTGACATGGCGTTTGCTTATGGTGGGAACATATCTGTTAAAGAGTATTGGATATGGTGGTTTGTGGATAGTGAGAAAAGCATTTAGAACATGATTTCAAAGAGAAAAAACAAAGTATAAAAAATAGAATATAGAGTGTGAAAAGCAGCCAATGCGTAAAAAATATTGGCTGCTTTTTTGCCCTTTTTAAGAAAAACCTTGCGACACGGTGTCGCAAAGTAAAGGAGGATGTGTGTTGGGTAATCGTGCGGAATCGCAGGATTTGATTGACTTAGGAAACCGTATTCGCAAAAGGCGGCAGGAAATTCACTTATCACAGGAAGTATTAGCAGAAAAAACAGGTATCAGCCCCAACACGATCAGCAGGATTGAGGGAGGACAGACAGCAATGTCTATTGAGATATTCAGGAAGCTGGCGGTGATTCTGAAAACCGATGCAGGAACACTATTGGGGGAATGTAAGGAAGAAGAAAACCATCGTCTGTATGATTTGATTTGTCGTGCGAAAAAATCTGAAACGGAAAGAACAGAAAATTTTTGGAAAAAGACAATGGAAGTGTTGATTGAGGGATTTGGTACGGAATTGTAGAAATTCAACAGATATGGTGGGAATATTTAGAAATATCCCCATATCTGATGAGGTAATGGAAAGCCAATGTTGTTAAACTTTAAGTCAGGAAAGAGAACAGATGCGGACAGAAAGGAGGCAGGATATGACAAGGGAAGAGTGCCTTGCATACAGACAAAGATGCCCATATGATGCAATGGGCGATTTCTCTGTTTTTTCGGAGAAAAAGGAAGATAGCAGGGATAATGAAGTGGCTGCTTCACAGCCGGAATTATCAGAACAAAATAAAGCATAAGAAATTTATGTGGCAGTAAAAGGAGTTTCAGGCTCCCGTTAAAAAAAAAATCGGGTGTGCCGGGAGCTGTCTTTTACTGTTTTTTCGTCTGTGATGTTTTTATTTTCTGCCACCCGGAAGAGGTGGTAGTTATGCTGACATTACAGGAATTAAAACAGATCGTAGATGTCCCATATCCGGGCATGAAAATTCCAACTGCAAAAAATTTAAAAGAATATGGAACGGTCATTGCCAAAAGAGCATGGGTTGTGAGACAGAAATCTTGGCATTTCAAAATGGCTATGCGTTGTATCAGGTTAGTCGGTTCACTACGGTATTTCCGATTTGTTTTTGTGGGGAATATCAATACAATGCGGAACAGGCGGACTGTATTTCGGAAGAGTTTTTTAATCAAAGGGAGTGGTATATCCGTCTGGTATTGGAAGGAGAAGACCGTTTGAGTCGTAATCAGGAATCGAAAGAACAGGGCTGGACAATCTCATACAGTGATGTTTCGGAAGAATGGGGAATGCTTCAGACAGAAGAAAAGTCTCCATTGGAGATGCTGGTTGGCAGAGAGTCTGTAAATGAAATATTTGAGGTTTTGACGGAACTGCAGAAAAGGGTATTTTACGGATGTTTCTTTCATCAAAAACACAGAATGAACTGTCAAAAGAATTGGGAATTTTCTCCGTCTGCGGTGTCCAGAACCCTGTCAAGGGCGATGAACAGGATGCGGAGATATTATGCAGATGTACGGTCAGGTGGCTGCAATCGAAAAGAGATAAGATAGTGGGAGGAAAGAAGATATGCGTGGAAAGAAGCCGAAAGAACGAAAAAATTATATTTTGCGGACAGAAAACGAAACACTTGTGGAAGTAACCAGGGAGGTTTATCTGGAATGGTATCAGTCCCGGAGAAGGGAAAAATACCAGCAGGAACAGAAACAGAAATACGGTGTTTGCAGTCTTGATGTGGTGCAGGAAGGCAGTTTTGCAAAAACTTCTATATCGCAGGAAGGACAGCCGGAGGAGATGGCAGTACGCAGTGAATGCCTGGAAAAAAATTGAAGGAGAGTTTAGAACAGTTACCGGAACAGGAGGCATATCTGATTTATCTGTTAATTTTTTGAAGAGGTTACAGTGAAAGAAGCGGCACAAATTTGTGGATGTAGCCGTAAAACAATACAGAACAGAAAAAAACGAATTTTGAAGACACTTAAAAATATAATGAAAGAACTTGGAATTGAGGGAGGATGTATTTATTTCAATTAAAATAGTGGAAAATTGTTCTAAAATCATATAAATTTAAAGTTATAGTATCAGTATAAGACAACGTATATGAAATGAAAACAGCTTTGTAAATTGGTGGGAAGAGCTGTCAGTTTACAAAGCTGTTTATGTATCCGAAGTTAGCTTCTATAATTATGATATAGAATACAAGCAGAAGAATGGAAAAATCTTTGGTGAGTAGCAGGTGGTTAAAATATTTTTTTTGCTTTTTTGGTTTAGGTGTCACCAATTATGTATTATATGTGTGATATATATGAGGAGAAAAAAAGATGAAAAGAAATGCTGATCAGATTTTTAATAAATATTGTAAACTGTTGTATAAAATA
>ENA-OQDC01000695-OQDC01000695.1-human-gut-metagenome-genome-assembly--contig:-NODE-695-length-22079-cov-6.152059_pt1 | contig 22079 bp, 18 predicted proteins | sample MGYA00242770_ERZ504601 | MGnify/ENA primary metagenome ERZ504601 (study PRJEB26092, sample SAMD00036305) | human gut metagenome | host: Homo sapiens | study: EMG produced TPA metagenomics assembly of...
CTTTTTTATTAAGTCTTATCAATGATGGAACAGACGGATACCCGTGAACGTCATGGCAATGCCATATTTATCGCAAGTTTCAATCACATGGTCATCGCGTACAGAACCACCCGCTTGGGCAATGTAATCTACTCCACTCTTATGGGCACGCTCAATATTGTCTCCAAAAGGAAAGAATGCATCCGAACCCAAAGAAACACCTTTCAATGTATCCAACCAAGCCCGTTTTTCTTCACGGGTCAGCACTTCAGGTCTCTCCGTAAAGAACTGCTGCCAAACGCCATCAGCCAGCACATCGTCATGGTCTTCACTGATATAGACATCAATCGTATTATCACGGTCGGCACGGCGGATTTTCTCTACCCATGGCAAATTCAACACCTTCGGATGCTGGCGTAAATACCAAATGTCAGCCTTGTTGCCCGCCAAGCGAGTACAGTGGATACGGCTCTGCTGGCCGGCACCAATACCGATAGCCTGACCGTCCTTCACATAGCATACAGAATTCGACTGCGTATATTTCAAAGTGATAAGGGCTATCATCAAATCACGTTTCGCTGCTTCCGGGAAATTCTTATTCCGAGTAGGAATATTCGCAAAGAGTTCATCTCCATTCAGCTTTATCTCATTACGTCCCTGCTCAAACGTGATACCAAAGACATCCTTATGTTCAATCGGGGCAGGCTTATAGCCGGGACTTATCTGAATCACATTGTAAGTTCCTTTACGCTTTTCCCTCAAGATAGCCAGTGCTTCGTCCGTATACCCCGGAGCAATAACGCCATCCGAGACCTCGCGGTTAATAAAACGTGCAGTAGCCTCGTCGCACACATCACTCAAAGCGATAAAGTCACCATAAGAAGACATACGGTCGGCACCGCGGGCACGCACATATGCGCAAGCAAGCGGAGAGAGCGGAAGATTATCCACAAAATAAATCTTCTTCATTATTTCGTCGAGTTCCAAACCGATGGCGGCCCCCGCCGGACTGACGTGCTTGAATGAAGTTGCAGCAGGCATACCGGTCGCCTCTTTCAGTTCCTTTACCAACTGCCATCCATTCAAGGCATCCATAAAATTAATATACCCCGGACGTCCGTTCAGAACCTCAATAGGTAACTCCCCCTCCTGCATGAAAATGCGAGCCGGCTTCTGGTTAGGGTTACAGCCGTACTTCAGTGCTAATTCTTTTGCCATAAAATTCTGCTTTAATGTTGAAATGCTACAAATTTACAGAATATTTCCGGCTTACAGAAGCCTTGTCACTGAATTTGCCACCGAATGCCTACACTGAAATTTTCGTACATGATTGAAAAGTAACGAAAAAACCACTAAAACTTGCGATTTTAGTGGTTTTTTGACTTAAATAAGCTGTTTGATAGTTGGGCTACCTGGATTCGAACCAGGAATGACAGGACCAGAATCTGTAGTGTTACCATTACACCATAGCCCAATTATTGTTATTTCCGTTTTGCGGTTGCAAAGATACAAAGATTTCTATAAATCAAAACAAAAACGAGTATTTTTTTCGCAAAAAACTGATAAGATACCGTAATCCAAAGGATTATATAACTAAAAAAAATTCAAAAATTGAAAGAGTTTTCCTCTTTTGCGTGTTTGATATGAGAAATCAACGTATATTTGTCAACAGTTTTAATATAATACTGTATAATGAACGAAACGAAAAAACTGATTCAACAGATAACAGAAGGTATTCAAGATAAAAAATGGAAAAAAAACTCGTCATCGCAGATCTGACAAAAATCGACGATACAATATGCAATTATTTCGTCATCTGCCAAGGAAACTCTCCCAGCCAAGTGACAGCCATTGTAGAATCCATCAGGGACTTCACACGCAAGGGTGCCGACACCAAGCCCTTTGCCGTAGACGGGCTGCGCAATGCCGAATGGGTAGCTATGGACTACCCGGACATATTGGTGCATGTCTTCCTGACCTGAAACAACGGGAATTCTACAATCTGGAACACCATTTGGGCAGACGCCAAATTAACTCAAAATTCCTGACCTCGATTAATCAAAACGTATGGACAATAATACCAACAAGAAACCCAATAAAGTGAATATGCCCAAGTTCAACCTGAACTGGCTGTATATGATTATAGCAATGATGTTGCTAGGGTTGATACCTGACTAATGAAAGTGGTACGGGCAACTAAAAATATTTCTTATGATGAATTCCAGCAATATGTACGAGACGGTTATATAGCAAAGTCATCGGCTACGACGACAATTCTGTCGAAGCATACGTCAAAACGCAACACGTAGGAAACGTATTTCGTCAGGACTCCAGTCGCGTAGGTAAGAATCCGCTTATTACGACCGAGGCCCCTTCACGCGAGAGCCTGGGCAATTTCCTGCAAAAGGAAAGAGACGACGCCCACTTTGACGGTTCTATTAACTACGCAAAAAAAACGGAACTACTTCGGTGCCATTCTGTGGCAGATTCTCCCTTTTGCATTCCTTATCGGTTTCTGGATTTTCATGTCCCGCCGCATGAGCGGTGGTGGAGGCATGGGTGGAGGTGGAGGCATCTTCAGCGTAGGAAAGTCCAAGGCCCAATTGTTTGAAAAAGGTTCCCCCATCAAGATTACATTCAAAGATGTGGCAGGACTTGCCGAAGCCAAGCAAGAGGTAGAAGAAATTGTCGAGTTCTTGAAAGAGCCCCAGAAATATACCGATTTGGGAGGTAAGATACCCAAAGGCGCTTTGCTAGTAGGCCCTCCGGGAACCGGAAAGACCCTGCTTGCAAAGGCTGTGGCCGGAGAAGCCAACGTACCTTTCTTCTCTTTGGCAGGTTCCGACTTTGTGGAAATGTTTGTCGGCGTGGGAGCTTCCCGTGTCCGCGATTTGTTCCGCCAAGCAAAGGAAAAAGCGCCTTGTATCGTGTTTATCGACGAGATTGACGCTGTAGGGCGTGCCCGTGCCAAAGCAGCCGCTATGGGTGGCAACGACGAGCGCGAGAACACATTGAACCAGTTACTGACCGAGATGGACGGTTTCGGCTCCAACAGTGGTGTTATCATCTTAGCCGCCACCAACCGTGTGGACGTTTTGGATAAGGCATTGTTGCGTGCCGGACGTTTTGACCGCCAAATACATGTAGACCTACCCGACCTTAATGAGCGTAAGGAAGTATTCGGTGTACACCTGCGCCCCATCAAGATAGACAATAGTGTGGATGTAGACCTTCTGGCACGCCAGACTCCCGGATTCTCGGGGGCAGACATTGCCAATGTATGTAACGAAGCAGCTTTGATAGCCGCCCGCCACGGCAAAAAGTTTGTCGGAAAGCAAGACTTCCTGGACGCTGTAGACCGTATTGTGGGTGGGTTGGAAAAGAAAACCAAAATCACTACCGAGGCCGAACGCCGTTCCATTGCCATACACGAAGCCGGCCATGCCAGTATCTCCTGGTTACTGGAATACGCCAATCCACTGATTAAAGTAACCATTGTACCCCGTGGACGCGCTTTGGGCGCGGCTTGGTATCTGCCGGAAGAACGGCAAATCACCACCAAGGAACAGATGCTTGATGAGATGTGTGCCACCTTGGGAGGACGTGCTGCCGAAGACCTATTCTTAGGTAGAATATCCACCGGAGCCATGAATGACTTGGAACGCGTGACCAAGCAGGCGTACGGTATGATTGCCTATCTGGGTATGAGCGAAAAACTCCCCAATCTCTGTTACTATAATAATGAGGAATATTCCTTCAACCGCCCGTATAGCGAAAAGACTGCGGAACTGATTGACGAAGAAGTGAAGCAGATGGTCAACGAACAGTACGAACGTGCCAAGAAAATATTGTCCGAAAACCAAGAAGGGCACAACCGGCTGGCACAACTGCTGATTGACAAAGAAGTAATCTTTGCCGAAGACGTTGAACACATCTTTGGGAAACGTCCATGGGCTTCCCGCTCGGAGGAAATCAGTGCAAACAAGACTGCTGCCGAGCTAAAAAAAGCAGAGCAAGAAGAAGAGCAAAAAGCCATAGAAGCAGAAAAGGAAGTCAAGGAAGAAGAAGAAAAGCATGAAAAATAACTTTATCCAACGTGCCGTTACCGGCGTGTTATTCGTCATAGTATTGGTGGGCTGTATTCTTTACAGCCCCCTTTCGTTCGGTATACTGTTCACCATTATCAGCGCACTGAGCGTACATGAGTTTGCCCTATTAGTCAGCAAAAGCGGCGAAGTAAGCATAAACAAGACCATCACTGCATTGGGGGGAGCCTACCTTTTCCTTGCATTAATGAGTTTCTGTACCCAGCAGTCTGTAGGAGCACGGGTATTCCTTCCTTATTTGGGACTATTGCTCTACATGATGATTACGGAACTTTACCTCAAGAAAAAGAATCCGACGGGTAACTGGGCCTACTCCATGCTAAGCCAATTATACGTGGCACTCCCCTTTGCCCTGCTGAACGTACTTGCTTTTCAAAATTCCTCGGAAACGGGCAGTGTAACCTATAACCCTATTCTACCGCTTTCCATTTTCGTATTTATCTGGTTGAGCGATACAGGTGCCTATTGCGTAGGTTCGCTGATAGGCAAAAACCGTCTGTTCGAACGTATCTCACCTAAAAAATCTTGGGAGGGCAGCATCGGCGGCGGAATATTCTCCATCGCTTCCTCTCTTGGCTTTGCACACTTCTTTCCATTTATGTCAGAATGGCAATGGGTAGGTCTGGCAATCGTTGTCGTCATTTTCGGCACTTGGGGCGACTTGACCGAATCACTCATGAAACGCCAATTGGGCATAAAGGATTCCGGTAACATTCTGCCGGGGCATGGAGGGATGCTCGACCGTTTCGACAGTGCACTGATGGCAATTCCTGCAGCAGTTGTTTATCTATATGCCTTGACGATGTTCTAACGACGACTCACATGACCAAACTTACATAAAACAAATATAAAAAGAGCACCCGGGCAAGGTGAATGACATCAAAATCCCGGGTGCTCTTTCTAACTATATACTCTCGCAAACTCTTTCTTACTTCAACTGCATATTGGACAAATCCACATTAGTAGTCAACTTTTCATTAGTACCCACAGTTTTCAAATCAAAGGTTACTTCCACCTCTCCATTCTCCTCTGAATTGAGTTTCAACTTGATACCTTTGGTTTCAAAGGGAATGTCCAGACTGTTCAGATTATAAGAAACAGCACCGGGGCTGCGATAACCCGTCAAGTCATCATAGTCGTTATAGCGGAGTTCCAAGTGGATGTATCCGTCTTCACCATACAAAGCATCATCTTCTTGCGGACGTACCAGACTGATGCGATGTTTATTATCAGCCGAAGACGGCAGGTTCTGCATGAAAAAAATTGTTCATATAGCCACCGCTAATGGTAATGTCACCTTTATATATAAGTACGGAATCATTGCCGAACTCCTCTTCTGTTTCGGGAGTCAGCGTCTCCACCTCTTTCGTCAGAACATTCTGCAAGCGTAACAATTTCACAGCATGGTCATACCCTGCATAGTCGTCCCACAAAGGATTGAACATGGTAATCACACGCTGCCCATCCACAGCATCATACCACCCAATGTCCGTATTCACCGGCCAGAGTGTCCCCCAGACATCGCAGTTTAAATAAAAGGCATTTCCCGTAACACGCACAGTAGCCCACAAAGGCGGGGTGAAATCACCCAAAGAATATCCGTCGTTATCATCACATGATTGCAAAGCGGGCATCACTGCCAAACATATTGCCATAAATAACCAATGTAGCTTTTTCATAATCAAAGTCCTTTTCATTTGTTTCTGTATAGAAAATACAAAAGCCGGGCATTTACTGCACCGGCTTTTCCCATTTTAACAAATTCTTAATTTTTCGATTATTCTTCCCTCCTTCTCAGTAATGCCACCATCTCGCGGGCAGTATGTTTGGGTGCTCCTGCCTCTCCCAGACGGGATGCCATATACTCATATCCCTCGAGCATCTGACGGCGGTATTCCTTATCGTACAAAATGCGGTTCAGCTCCGAGCGTACCTGCTCTACCGTCATGGTATCTGCAACCAGCTCTTTCACCACCTCCCGGTTGGCTATGAGATTGACCAGGGAAATGTACTTCACTTTCAGTATATGCCGTTTCAGGAAAGCGATAACCTTTCCTATCGGAGTATGGTAGCACACCGCTTGCGGCACACGGAACAGAGCTGTTTCCAGCGTTGCCGTCCCCGAAGTGACCAGTGCAGCCTCTGCCTGCCTCAACAAAGGGTATGTCTTGTCGAAGATAATCTTCACGTCCGCCCCACCCACATAACGTTTATAATACTCGGGGGAAATACCCGGAGCACCGGCCAGCACCAGTTGATAATCGGGAAAAGAAGCTGCCGCACGAAGCATGTCGGGCAGATTGTCCTTGATTTCCTGCTTGCGGCTACCAGCCAGCAGAGCAATAATGGGTTTGGTAGGAAGTCCGTTTGCCCGGACAAAGTCGTCGAATGTCTCTGAGCTGGAAGCAAGAAAAGCCGTCACTTCATCCACTGTCGGATTGCCGACATAACGTATCGGATACCCGTGCTTCCCTTCAAAAAACTCCACCTCGAACGGTAGGATGGAGAACAGCTCATCTACATCCCGTTTAATATTCTTGATGCGGTATTCCTTCCATGCCCAAATCTTGGGAGAGATATAATAAAAGACAGGAATCCTCGTGTTGGCATGGACAAACTTGGCTATATCCAGATTAAAGCCCGGATAGTCCACCAAAATCAGCACATCCGGCTGCCACGCAACAATATCCTCCTTGCAGCGCTTCATATTGGCAAAAATGGTGCGCAGATGCAGCAATACGGGAATGAACCCCATATATGCCAACTCTTTGTAATGCTTCACCATCACACCACCCACTGCAGCCATGAGATCGCCTCCGAAGAAACGGAACTCCGCTTGCGAGTCCTCCTCCTTCAATGCAGCCATCAGATGGGAAGCATGCAGGTCACCAGAAGCTTCACCGGCAATCAAGTAGTACTTCATATCAATTGATAATTGTCAATTAATTCAGAACCATGTTTTCAGTTCATCAATCAAGCCGTATGCCGTTGCATCCACCGTGGTCGGGGTGATTGCCACATAACCGTTATCAAGCGCCCAATGGTCATTCTTCTCATTTTCGGCATCGTTGTTCTCAAACTCGCCGGTCAGCCAGTAGTAATGGGCATCTCCTCTATGGGCAAAGTTTTCCCATTCATTGGTCCATTGCCCCTTGGTTTGTTCGCAAATCTTCACACCCTTCAATTCTTTGGTATCGGGGAAGTTGACATTGAGGCATGTCAACGGAGGGAGTCCTTTCTCCAATACCAGCCGGGCTATCTCGCGGATGTAAGGACCTGCAGGTTCAAAATCAGCGTTCGGCTCATGGTTGCAAAGGGAGAATCCGATGGAAGGCACTCCTTTCAGGCATCCCTCTATCACAACGCCCATCGTACCGGAATAATGCAGGTTTACGGAAGAATTGTCGCCATGATTGATGCCGCCTACCACCAAGTCGGGCTTGCGGTCGAGCACCGTATGAAAAGCCAGCTTCACACAATCGGTCGGCGTACCGGAACACTTGTATACCGTCAGCCCAACATCCTTACGAACCAGCTGGTAGTGGATAGGTTCCGTTACTGTCAGCGCACAAGCACTTCCAGAGCGGGGTGCATCCGGCGCCATTACCACAATCTCACCCAGCGGACGGAGGAATTTGATTAACTCGCTAATACCTTTCGCAATGATGCCGTCATCATTGGAAATCAATATCAAAGGTCTCTGATTTTCCATAACTTTCTTTTTATTATCGTGCAAAAGTAGCTAAAAAGGCTTTAAACTGAATACTACAAAGATAATAATTCTTTTGTATTCAAAGATATTTTCAGAAAAGGCTAACTTTGTACCGACAATAATCGGAATATAATCATTCATAAAATCCATGCTATAATGAACACTTTTTGCCATCCTACCATTGCTGCACGCATCGAGACGGCAGCTGCCGCAATAATTCTGTTTCTAACAACCCTGACAAGCTGTGGCAGGAACAGTTCTCTCGAGCCACTTGACCAATGGAATGACGGGACATCTACGCTTCACACAGCAGACCCGGTCATTGCAGAAGGCCGGAAGCTTTTCAACGACAAAGAATACCAAAATTTCCGACTCACCGGAGAAGCCCTCACACAGCCCGGCTCCGAAGCAGGCCTCCTCTTTCATACGGACGGTGAGTCCGGTTATGAAGTGATATTCCGTAACGGAGACATCGACGGCACACGCAAGAGCGGCTCACTCGCCTCGGTGCGCAACCTCTATCGCTCACTCGCAAAAGATGGAGAATGGTTTGACTTCGAGATAACCGTACGCGGGCAAAACATCATTGTCTGCATTAACGGAACCGAAGTTGTCTGCTATACCGAACCCGAACACCCATATCGCACAGAGGAGCACGCCCGACAAGTGCTGAGTCAAGGTTCCATTGCCCTGCAAGGCATACAGGGCGAAGTGTCATTCCGGAATCTCGCCATCGAACGGCTTGCCAAGGAAGCACGCAACGAAGCCGACACGCTTGCTCCGGTAGACGAGCGCACGGATGAGATAATCAGGCTACAACAACGCGATTTCCCAGTTATAGACTACCACGTTCACTTGAAAGGAGGGCTGACAAAGAAAATGGCACACGCCATGTCCATGAATTACGGTATCAACTATGGTGTCGCCCCCAATGCCGGAGAAGGAGGCGTAGGACGTATGCTGGCCGATGACAAAGAAGTGTACGACTATTTTAATGAAGTAAAAGGGATGCCATTCCTGTGCGGTGTACAAGGTGAGGGACGCAAATGGACGGCAACTTTCTCGCAGGAAGCCTTGGGGATTTTCGATTACCTGTTTACCGACGCCATGACCATCATAGACCACAAAGGACGTAATTCGCGTATCTACCGGGCCGAAGAAGCACTCTTTGATGACATTACGCTTGAACAGTATATGGACCACCTTGTCGACCAAACAGTTCTGATTCTGACCAACGAGCCAGCCGACATTTATGCCAACCCTACCTTCTTGCCCGATACTATGGCGCATGATTACGACAAGTACTGGACGGACGGACGCATTGAACGCGTATTGAATGTATTGCAACAACATGGAATCGCTCTGGAAATCAATGCACGCTACCGGATTCCCAGTTTCGATATTATCCGTCGCGCCAAAGCACGTGGAATCAAATTCACATTCGGTACAAACAATGTCGATGCCGACTTCGGACGACTGGAATACTGCGCCGAAGCCATCAAGCAATGCGGCCTCACAGCCGACGATATATGGTTCCCGTCGATGAGCACACGCCGCTCCCGCCCCATTGTCATATACAACCGATTCGAGTAGCAGGGAACAACCGCTGTCATCTTCACCAACAGAAACGATACACCTATGGACATTCTTCTCATCATCTTAGGCATCCTCTGCCTGATTGTCGGATTGGCAGGATGTATCCTGCCTATGATTCCGGGACCGCCCGTAGCCTATGCAGGCTTGTTGCTTCTACATTTCACGGACAAGGCGCAGTTTTCCACCACGCAGTTACTTCTATGGCTGGCAGCAGTCGTCCTTGTACAGATACTGGATTATTTCGTCCCGATGCTGGGCAGCAAATATAGCGGAGGCAGTCGGTGGGGAACGCGCGGCTGCCTCATAGGCACCATCGTAGGGTTGTTCTTCATGCCTTGGGGCATCATCCTCGGCCCCTTTCTCGGAGCCTTTGCCGGCGAACTGATGGGAGGCAGCAAGACAGACCAGGCCTTGAAATCGGGGCTGGGCTCGCTGCTTGGATTCTTGCTGGGCACAGTAGTGAAATGTGTCATATGTGCGTACTTCTGCTGGGAGTTCGTCAAAGCCCTGGTCTGACACCATCTCCTCTCCTTCCGCCCGGAAACAACTTATCTGCCGACCGCCATCCACACAGTAGTCCATCTGCATGAGATGTGCATCTCGAGCAACATGAGATGCCCGTCTCAAGCAACATGAGATGTACATCTCATGCAAGTAGAGAGAATAGTCCAAGCCAATGTCTTCCATTGGTTTACAAATCTTAATCTTCTGCAAGCGAGACAAAAAACAGCTTCATTTCAAGATAAATACGTATATTTGCCCACTAAACAGAGAAAGAACGCTTTACGAGTAATTTACAGGAAGAAAAACAGCGGTAAACGTCTGTGAGTTATTAACAAAACAGCCGACTTATCAACCGTTTTTGCAATCTTTCTCCAAATTTGTAGGCGCTATCCGGAATTATCACTTATTTCGCTGCCAATAAATATTGAGATTATGGGAAAAATAATTGCTATGGCTAACCAAAAGGGTGGTGTAGGCAAGACTACGACGACGATCAACCTCGCAGCCTCACTCGCCACACTTGAAAAGAAAGTGCTCGTTGTGGATGCCGACCCTCAGGCCAATGCCTCCTCAGGATTGGGTGTGGACATCAAGCAGTCGGAATGTACTATCTACGAGTGCATTATTGACCGTGCAGACGTACGCGAAGCCCTTCATGACACGGAGATAGACACACTGAAGGTAATCTCCTCCCACATCAATCTGGTAGGTGCCGAAATAGAGATGCTCAATCTGAAAAACCGCGAAAAGATACTGAAAGAGGTACTCGCTCCGCTGAAGAATGAATTTGACTATATCTTGATAGACTGTTCCCCGTCTTTGGGCCTGATTACGGTCAACGCACTGACTGCCGCCGATTCAGTAATCATCCCCGTACAAGCGGAATATTTTGCACTAGAAGGCATCAGCAAATTGCTGAATACCATTAAAATCATCAAGTCCAAGCTGAACCCTGCCCTCGAAATCGAAGGCTTCCTGCTGACGATGTACGACTCGCGTCTGCGCCAAGCCAACCAGATTTACGATGAAGTGAAACGCCACTTCCAGGAATTGGTGTTCAACACCGTCATCCAGCGTAATGTGAAACTGAGCGAAGCTCCCAGCTACGGCCTGCCCACCATTCTCTATGACGCAGACTCAACCGGAGCCAAGAACCACATGGCACTTGCCAAGGAGCTGATAAGCAGAAACGAAAGAAGGGATTAGCGGTTAGGGATAAGGAATAAGCAGTTAGTGATTAATGATTAGGGGGTAGTGATAAATACCATATTTACAATACACAACAAAATCACCCCGCATGGCTAAATAGTAAATTGTAAATCGTCAACGTACCTATGTGTCAAAGATAAGAAATGTGTCATGACCGTAGGGAATAAATAGTAAATAAATAGATGGCACAAAGAAATGCATTAGGACGCGGGCTGGACGCCCTCTTCTCCATGGATGAAGTAAAGACCGAAGGCTCCTCTTCTATCAATGAAATAGAGTTGTCGAAGATTACGGTCAACCCCAACCAGCCCCGTCATGAATTCGACCCGGTTGCGTTGCAGGAGTTAGCTGATTCCATCTCCGAAATCGGCATCATACAGCCCATCACCCTGCGCAAGCTTAGCGACGACGAATACCAGATTATCGCCGGCGAGCGTCGTTTCCGCGCTTCGCAGCTTGCCGGACTGACCAGCATCCCCGCCTATATCCGCACTGCAGACGATGAGAACGTCATGGAAATGGCGCTCATCGAAAACATACAGCGCGAAGACTTGAACTCCGTAGAAATAGCTCTCGCTTACCAGCATCTATTGGAGCAATACGGGCTGACGCAAGAGCGCCTCAGCGAACGTGTAGGCAAGAAGCGCACCACCATCGCCAATTACCTGCGGCTGCTCAAACTGCCAGCTCCCGTCCAGATGGGGCTGCAGAACAAGCAGATAGACATGGGACATGCCCGCGCGTTGGTAACGCTCGGCGACCCCAAACTGCAAGTAAAGATTTTCGAGGAAATCCTGGAGCACGGGTATTCCGTACGCAAAGTGGAAGAAATAGTAAAGTCACTGAGTGAAGGCGAAACCGTGAAAAGCGGTGGTCGTAAGATTGCCCCCAAGCGCGCCAAACTGCCCGAAGAATTCAATATGCTGAAACAACAACTCTCGGGCTTTTTCAGTACCAAGGTGCAACTCACCTGCTCGGAGAAAGGAAAAGGCAAAATCAGTATCCCGTTCAATAACGAAGAAGAATTGGAACGTATCATCGGCATTCTTGATACGCTGAAGAAATAAATGAGAAAAAAAGGAAGAATATATCAGTTAGCCATTACCCTGCTGCTCTGTTTTTTACAGACGGCAGGGATTGCTATGTATGGTCAGGACCGTCCGCGTGCCGCTTCCAAGCGTGCGCAGCGGCATCAGACCGATACACTCAACACCGTGGTAAACCGGGACAGCCTCGCTGTTGCCGACAGTCTTGCGGCCGAAAACAAACGGAAGATGCTGGAAATGACCGCCAGCCCCGACCTGAAGGAACAGCCCGTACCTACAGACAGCCTGCAAAAGGCCATCGACCCCAAGCGATGGGTGCCCAACCCCACAAAAGCCACCTGGCTTGCCCTCGTCATTCCCGGCGGTGGACAAATCTACAACCGCAAATATTGGAAACTGCCCATCTTCTATGGAGGATTTGCCGGTTGTGCCTATGCCCTCACGTGGAACAGCAAGATGTACAAGGACTATTCGGCCGCCTACAAGGATGCCGTAAATGGTAATTTCAACTCCAGTACCATTACCGACCTGCTGCCTCCCAACTATAACTATACCGAAAGCCAGCTGACGGAGACACTGCGGAAGCGTAAGGACACCTTCCGACGATACCGCGACTTGAGCATCTTCGCCTTTATCGGTGTATATCTATTGTCCGTTGTCGACGCATACGTAGACGCAGAACTGTCCAACTTCGACATCACCCCCGACCTCAGCATGAAAGTGGAACCTGCCATAATCAACAGTCAGATGACCGGTTCCTCTAATAAGAACGTCGGCGTGCAATGCAGTTTCCGATTCTAAAAACGAAAATTAAAGCATAAATTATTACCTAATGATACACAAGGCCATATATATGAAAAGAATTATTCTCGGTTCCTCGCTTCTGTTTTGCGCCCTCTTCGCCGTTCCGGCCATGCATGCGCAAGAAAGCGTGGAAGTACTTATCCGCGAAAACGGTACAGAACGCCAGGAATCCATCGAGCTGCCCAAAAGCATGACCTATCCGCTGGACAGCCTGCTCAATGACTGGAAAGCCAAGAATTACATAGACCTGGGAAAAGACTGCAGCACCTCTACCGTAAACCCGATGTTCAGTGATTCTGTATACATAGACCGGTTGTCGCGCATGCCGACCGTCATGGAAATGCCATACAACGAGATTGTGCGTAAGTTCATCGACATGTATGCCGGACGCCTGCGCAATCAAGTTGCCTTCATGCTGAGCGCCTGCAACTTCTATATGCCCATCTTCGAAGAAGCACTGGATGCCTACGGCCTGCCGCTCGAACTGAAATACCTGCCCATCATAGAATCCGCTCTCAACCCTTCTGCCGTATCCCGCGCGGGAGCTTGCGGACTATGGCAATTTATGCTTGCCACCGGAAAGATATACGGACTGGAAAGCAATAGCCTCGTAGACGAGCGCCGCGACCCGATAAAAGCTACCTGGGCGGCAGCACGTTACCTGAAGGACATGTATGACATTTACAAAGACTGGAACCTGGTGATTGCCGCCTACAACTGCGGTCCGGGCACCATCAACAAAGCCATCCGCCGCTCGGGAGGGAAAACCGATTACTGGGAAATCTACAACTATCTGCCCAAAGAGACACGTGGCTACGTGCCCGCCTTCATTGCTGCCAACTACGTAATGACCTACTACTGCAAGCACAACATCTGCCCCATGGAGACTGACATTCCCGAGGCTACCGATACAGTGCAAGTCAGCCGTAACCTTCATTTCGAACAGATTTCCGACCTATGCGGCATCAGTCTGGACCAGATAAAAAGTCTGAATCCCCAATTCAAGAAAAGCATCATCCCCGGAGAGAGCAAACCGCAGACACTACGCCTCCCCATCAACTACATCAGTGCGTTCATTGACAAGCAAGACACCATCTATGCCCACCGCAGTAACGAGCTGTTCAAGAACCGCAGAGTCGTGGCCGTTTCCAATACACGCTCGGCAGCACGTAGCAGCAAAGGCAGTACCGCTACGGGGAATGTCACCTACCACAAGATACGCAGTGGCGAGAATCTCGGCAGCATTGCACGGAAATACGGTGTCACTGTCAATCAGTTAAAAAGTTGGAATGGATTGCGCAGTACCAGAATCTCCGCAGGAAAGCGCTTGAAGATTTATAAATAAAGACATAAACGCTTGCCCGGTGTTGAAAATTGCTTATTTTTGCAAAAAGTGAAGTGAAGAAAGGAGAAAGCAGTATATGGAAGAAAATATAAGTCAGAAGGAAAAGGAAAAAGCCGAAGAGGAAATGATCGAACAGGCATTCCAAGAACTGTTGAACGACTATTTGGCCACCAAGCACCGCAAGCGCGTCGAAATAATAACCAAAGCATTCAACTTTGCCAACCAGGCGCATAAGGGCATCAAGCGTCGTTCCGGCGAGCCCTACATCATGCACCCCATTGCTGTGGCAAAGATTGTCTGTAATGAGATAGGACTGGGGTCTACTTCCATATGCTCGGCATTGCTGCACGATGTGGTGGAAGACACTGACTACACCGTAGAGGATATCGAAAACATCTTCGGTCCCAAAATCACCCAGATTGTAGACGGGCTGACAAAGATTTCCGGCGGTATCTTCGGCGACCGTGCCTCGGCGCAGGCGGAGAACTTCAAGAAGCTGCTGCTCACTATGTCCGACGATATCCGGGTTATCCTCATCAAGATAGCTGACCGTCTGCATAACATGCGTACACTCGGCTCCATGCTGCCCAACAAACAGTTCAAGATTGCAGGCGAAACACTCTACATCTATGCTCCTCTCGCCAACCGCCTCGGCTTGTACAAAATCAAGACAGAACTGGAAAACCTGAGCTTCAAGTACGAACATCCGGAAGAGTACCACGAGATAGAAGAGAAACTGGAAGCCACCGCTGTAGAGCGCGACAAGGTATTCAATGAGTTCACCGCTCCGATACGGGCGCAACTGGACAAAATGGGACTGAAATACCGTATCCTTGCCCGTGTAAAGTCCATCTACTCCATCTGGAACAAAATGCAGACCAAACATGTCCCCTTCGAGGAAATCTATGACCTGCTTGCTGTCCGCATCATCTTCGAGCCTCGCAATATAGAGGAAGAGCTAAACGACTGCTTCGACATCTACGTCTCCATATCCAAGATATACAAGCCCCACCCCGACCGCCTGCGCGACTGGGTGAGCCATCCCAAAGCCAACGGCTACCAAGCCCTGCACGTCACCCTTATGGGTAACAACGGGCAATGGATTGAAGTACAAATCCGCAGTGAGCGTATGAATGACGTTGCCGAACAAGGCTTTGCCGCCCACTGGAAATACAAAGAAGGCGGAGGCAGCGAAGATGAAGGCGAACTGGAGAAATGGCTGCGTACCATCAAAGAAATTCTGGATGACCCGCAACCGGACGCCATCGACTTTCTCGATACCATCAAACTAAACTTGTTCGCGTCGGAAATTTTCGTCTTCACCCCGAAAGGCGACCTCAAGACCATGCCGCAGAACTCTACGGCACTGGACTTTGCCTTCTCCTTGCATACCGACATCGGCAGCCACTGCATCGGCGCCAAGGTAAACCACAAATTGGTCCCCCTAAGCCACAAACTGCAAAGCGGTGACCAGGTAGAGATATTGACCTCCAAATCGCAACGCGTGCAGCCGGAGTGGGAAGTATATGCCACCACCGCCCGTGCCCGTACCAAGATTGCCGCCATCTTGCGTAAAGAAGCAAAAGCCTATCAAAAAGAAGGTGAAACCATACTGAACGAATTCTTCAAAAACGAGGATATACGTATGGATGATGCCGCTCTGGACAAACTGACCAGGCTGCACGGCTTCCACACCCGCGACGAGTTGTTCGTTGCCATTGGTAACAAGCGGGTTGTGCTGGGCGATGCCGACAAGAATGTGTTCAAGGAAAAACAGAACAGCAACTGGAAGAAGTTCCTGACCTTCTCCTTCGGTAACAAGGACAACAAGGATGCCAAAGAACAACCGGAAGAGAAAGCACCGCAAGAGAAAATCAACACCAAGCAGATTCTGAAGCTGACGGAAGAGACCATCTCAAAGAACTATATCATGGCTGACTGTTGCCACCCCATTCCGGGTGACGACGTACTGGGATACATCGACGAACAGAACCGTGTTGTCATCCACAAGCGCCAATGCCCCGTTGCCACCCGCCTTAAAAGTAGCTACGGAAACCGTATCATCGCCACCGAATGGGACACTCACAAGGATTTGTCGTTCCTCGTCACCATATATATAAAAGGTATAGACAGCATGGGATTGCTGAACGAAGTGACCCAAGTCATCTCCCGCCAGCTCAACGTGAATATCCGTAAACTGACCATCGAAACCAACGATGGCATCTTCGAAGGAAAGATACAGCTCTATGTACACGATGTGGACGACGTGCGCACTATCTGCAATAATCTGAAGCAGATACAGAATATAAAACAAGTGACGAGAGTAGAGGAATAAACGGAGTGGTATTCTACTTCAGTCCTTGGATATTTTCCTTCAAGTTCTCCACATCCTCGTAGGTAAACTCATCCAATGCCAGTTTCATGCCTACCAGTTCTTCGCGGATAGCTCTGAGGCGATCTACGATTTCAAAGTTACGTATCGTAGCTTCCTTATTGTCTTTTATCCGTTGGCGGGCGCCGGGCAAGGTCATCCCGCGCTCCTTCACCAGATGATAGATAAGTTTCACTGTCTCAATGTCCTCCTTACGGTACTGGCGTATTCCCCGCCCTCCTTTCTTCGGATTGAGTTGCGGAAACTCCTTTTCCCAGAAACGGAGCAGCGATTCGTTGACGTCGAACATGGCAGCCACCTCACTGATGGAGTAATATAACTTCAAATTCTTATCTGTATTCAACATGATGTAATCCTTTCTTTATCAATCATCCGTCAATCAAGCACCTTACCATTGTTCGCAGCAATCTGTATCATGCGGTCATAATCCTCAGCACTGAGGTCCATAAAGTAGTAGTTGACGGGATTCACAACCTTTCCCTTGACGTGTACTTCGTAGTGCAAATGCGGACCAGTGCTCTTGCCCGTACTGCCTACCCCGCCAATGACCTCACCACGTACCACTTTCTTGCCTAACTTCGTCCGGAAATCGCGCAAGTGTGCATATACTGTCTGGTAACCGAATCCGTGATCTATCACGATTCTATTGCCATAGCCCGATTGCCAGCCCATCTGCACCACAGTACCGTCTCCCGTGGCATAGACGTCTGTACCCTGAGGAGCCGAAAAGTCCATACCCTCATGGAACTTGCTGGTACCATAAATGGGGTCGATACGCGTACCGTAACCGGAAGCAGTCTTACGGAGGTCCTTGTTCGAAACAGGCTGTATGGCAGGAATGCAACGCAGCATTTCATCATGATTCTTGCACATCTCCACCACGTCATCGAAAGAGCATGACTGAATATAGAGCTGCTTCGTCAGCATGTCCATCTTCTGGGTGGTATTGATAACCAGGTCAGAGTTTGCCATATCCATCAGATGCTCATAGCGGTTGGTGCCGCCATATCCAGCCTGACGGATGGCAGAAGGAATAGGGTCGGCCATGAAAATCACCCGGTACAGATTGTCGTCACGCTGCTGTATGTCCTGCAGCACTCCCATCGCCTCGTCCAGCCGACGGGAGAGCACGTTGTACTGCGCCTGCAGTTTGCTGTTCTCCTTCCGCAGCTCCTTCTCCGACGGAGAACCGAAGATAAGCAGCAATACGATGAAACTGCCCGCACCCAGCCCCATACCGATGAACAAACGGCGGAGAATGCTCAACGCCCGCTGCCTCACGGTAGGATAAATACGGTCATACGTCTGCGTCTGGGGATTATAAATGTAGTAAACTTTGCGCATCTTAGGAAATATTTCGCTTGTCAATGCGACAAAAGTAATAAAAACAAGCTATCTTTGCACAGTTTTTTCAAGAATATTAAGACTAAGTAGCAAGTAGTTAGTAGTAAGAAACGGACAAAAAACGACAGAAGAAGATAAATCAAACTAGAATCAGATAAATCAATAGAGAGTATGTTGACTGCAAACGAAATCAGAGACTCTTTCAAGAGTTTCTTCGAAAGTAAAGGTCACCAGATAGTGCCTTCGGCCCCGATGGTGATTAAGGATGACCCCACGTTGATGTTCACCAATGCGGGAATGAACCAGTTTAAAGATATCATTTTGGGCAACCACCCGGCGAAATACAAAAGAGTTGCTGACTCGCAGAAATGCCTTCGCGTAAGCGGAAAACACAACGACCTGGAGGAAGTAGGTCACGATACCTACCACCACACCATGTTCGAGATGCTGGGCAACTGGTCGTTCGGCGACTACTTCAAGAAAGAAGCCATCTCCTGGGCATGGGAGTATCTGGTGGATGTATTGAAACTCGACCCCAAAGACCTCTACGCCACCGTATTCGAAGGTAGCGCCGAAGAAGGACTGGAACGCGACAACGAAGCTGCTTCTTACTGGGAGCAGTTCTTGCCGAAAGACCACATTCTGAATGGCAACAAACACGATAACTTCTGGGAAATGGGCGATACGGGACCGTGCGGTCCGTGTTCGGAAATCCATGTGGACTCCCGTTCGGAAGAAGAGAAGGCCAAAGTACCCGGCAGCCAGCTGGTGAACAAAGACCACCCGCAGGTGATTGAAATCTGGAACCTCGTGTTCATGCAGTTCAACCGCAAGGCAGACGGCAGCCTGGAAGGACTTCCCGCCAAGGTTATCGACACCGGCATGGGCTTCGAGCGACTGGTGCGCACACTGCAAGGAAAGACCTCCAACTACGACACCGACGTGTTCCAACCGATACTGAAAGCCATCGGAGACATAGCAGGCAAGAAGTACGGCGACGATGAGAAGTCGGACATCGCCATGCGTGTGATTGCCGACCACATCCGTACCATCGCCTTCTCTATTACCGACGGACAGCTTCCAAGTAATGCCAAAGCAGGTTATGTCATCCGCCGTATTCTCCGCCGTGCCGTTCGCTACGGCTACACGTTCCTCGGACAGAAGCAGGCATTCATGTACAAGCTCCTCCCCGTACTCATCGAGAACATGGGTGCCGCTTATCCCGAACTGAATGCACAGAAGGAACTGATTGCCAAAGTTATCAAGGAAGAAGAAGATTCCTTCCTCCGCACTTTGGAGACGGGTATCCGCCTGCTGGAAAAGACCATGGCAGACGCCAAAGCCGCCGGCAAGAACAAAATCAGCGGAAAGGACGCCTTCACTTTATATGACACCTTCGGTTTCCCGCTTGACTTGACGGAGCTGATTCTCCGCGAAAACGGCATGACTGCCGACATCAAGGAGTTTGACGCCGAAATGCAACAGCAAAAACAACGTGCCCGCAATGCCGCTGCCATAGAGACCGGTGACTGGATTACGCTGAAAGAAGGTACCACTGAATTCGTGGGATATGACTATACGGAATACGAGACATCCATTCTGCGCTACCGCCAAGTGAAGCAGAAGAACCAGACCTTATATCAGATTGTACTGGACAAGACTCCATTCTACGCCGAAAGCGGCGGTCAGGTAGGCGATACCGGTGTATTGGTAAACGAGTTCGAAACCATCGAAGTAGTAGACACCAAGAAGGAAAACAACTTGCCCATCCACATCACCAAGAAGCTGCCCCAACATTTGGAAGCTCCGATGATGGCATGCGTAGATACCGACAAACGTGCTGCTTGTGCTGCCAACCACTCTGCCACCCACTTGCTGGATGCCGCACTGCGCGAAGTATTGGGCGAACATGTAGAGCAGAAGGGCTCTTTGGTTACACCAGACTCCCTGCGTTTCGACTTCTCACACTTCCAAAAGGTGACGGACGAGGAAATCCGCAAGGTGGAACACATCGTTAATGCAAAGATTCGCGCCAACATACCTTTGAAGGAATACCGCAACATTCCTATCGAAGAAGCCAAAGAACTGGGCGCCATCGCTCTGTTCGGCGAAAAGTACGGCGACCATGTACGCGTTATCCAGTTCGGTTCTTCCGTAGAGTTCTGTGGTGGTACACATGTGGCTGCAACCGGAAACATCGGTATGGTGAAGATTATCTCCGAAAGCTCCGTGGCTGCCGGTGTGCGCCGTATCGAAGCCTACACGGGTGCACGCGTGGAGGAATTGATGAACACCATCGAGGACACGCTGCACGACCTGAAGGCGCTCTTCAACAACGCACCCGACCTTGCCGGAACCATCCGCAAGTATATCGACGAGAACGCCGGACTGAAGAAGCAGGTAGAGGACTTCATGAAAGAGAAAGAAGCACAGCTGAAAGAAAGACTGCTGAAGAACGTGCAGGAAGTCAATGGCGTTAAAGTCATCAAGTTCTGTGCCCCGCTGCCGGCAGAAACAGTGAAGAACATCGCCTTCCAGCTGCGTGGCCAGATTACGGAAAACTTGTTCTTCGTGGCCGGAACAGAAGCCGAAGGCAAGCCGATGCTGACCGTCATGCTGAGCGACAACCTTGTGACAGGTGGACTGAAAGCCGGTAACCTGGTGAAAGAAGCCGCCAAACTTATCCAAGGCGGTGGCGGTGGCCAGCCCCACTTTGCAACTGCCGGCGGTAAGAATGTTGATGGACTGAACGCTGCCATTGACAAAGTATTGGAATTGGCAGGATTATAATCGAAAATAATTGGCGAAACACTTGACATCGCCTCTGCGATGTTGTATATTTGTAACGTCATTTTTTAGATATTTAAAAATTAAACTACCGGGAAAGGAGGAGCATTGCTTCTCCTTTTCTTTTTACCCTCCACAGTATTCCATTTGAAATGCCACATGCCGGCTCCCCAAACTCCACACCTTACCATCCTAAATGCCACACCTTAGCAAGTGAAATGGCTGGCATTTACCCTCCAAAGCCCTGGGGTTTCCGTGAAAAGCCCTGAGGTTTGGGACAGTGAAGTGGAGGGAACGGATGATTAGTCCAGAACAAACAGACAATGCATTCGAAGCAAACGAATGATGCATACAGAACAGACAGATGATGCACAACAGAAACAAAAACGGGAAGCCTAAGCCTCCCGTCTGTTAATCTTTCGTAAATCTACTCTTGACAAGATTTTCACTAAAACCTCATTCCGTCCGAAGTAGAAACATCTCGCGATAAACCACCAGTGCACCTTCGGGCAACAAACCGGAAGGACAGAAAGGAGTTACATTTTCCGCAAGTACACATTTACCATTTCCCGAGACCGTCCGCGTAAAGAGCCTCTTCTCTCCATTATAAGTAAACTGCCACAGTGCATATGTATCTCCGTTCTCATCTTCCACTGGAACTGTCTCGTATATTCCCATTAGCGGTTCCTCCTCTTTCCCCGTCGGATAGATTTCCAATACACCTTTCCACATACTATTGGAGAAATCTTCGGGTACCAGCACATAATACCCGCCATCCTTCACCCAAGGACGCTCGGCAAGCGCCTTAGAGACATCACTCAGCAGTTCCGTCAGTGCACCATTACTGATACCATACTCGGAGCCCATCTTCGTCAACGTATATTGCCTGCGACCTTTCACCGTGATGCGCAGTTGGGTCTCCTCACCGGAACCATCCATCACCTTCACAATCGTCTCTCCCTCTGCCAACGGATGAATTTTGATACGCTGATAACCGTTGACCTCATCGGTAAAAGTCACGGAAGCCACCGACTCATGTTCGTTAATCACATTATAGGAACCGTCACCACCGTCAATGCCCAGCACTGTATCTTCGTTTGTTTCAGAAAGATAATAAGAAAGATTAGACACCAGATTATCACATGTCCCAATCTGATAAATAGGCTCCACGCCTTCGAAAAGTACCATGCTCCGGTAATCGTCCTCGCAACCGGAAGCGGTAAACAGCAGTGCTATCAAGGCAAAGAGAGAATAT